>PVMS01073067.1_pt1 | contig 12943 bp, 7 predicted proteins | sample 1853461 | NCBI WGS metagenome assembly PVMS01 (sample SAMN08582032, study PRJNA380276) | Marine sediment metagenome, whole genome shotgun sequencing project. | isolation source: ocean sediment barecode stripped | collected 2017 | reverse complement strand
GAGTCGACCCTTGACAAGGGAAGGGGCAATATTGCCACCATCCTGGTTGAGTCGGGTACCCTGGAGATTGGAGATGTGGTACTGGCCGGGCAACATTTTGGTCATGTAAAGGCCATGTTCAATGAAAGAGGACAGAAAGTAAAAATTGCAGGGCCATCCACTCCCGCCCTGATCCTTGGATTGAATGGAGCACCGCAGGCCGGTGAGAGTTTCAATGTCATGGGTACCGATAAAGAGGCCAAGGAAATTGCTAACAAACGCGAACAATTGCAGCGTGAGCAGGAACTGAGGACCACCAAGCATATTACGCTGGATGAATTGGACGCCGGATTGCCATTGGTAACTTCCAGGAGCTGAATGTAATCGTGAAGGGTGATGTGGACGGATCCATTGAGGCCCTCTCCGACTCGCTCATTAAGCTTAGTACAGAGGAGATCCAGGTCAATATTAAGCACAAGGCTGTGGGACAGATTTCAGAATCTGACATCCTGCTGGCTGCAGCATCCAATGCCATCGTGATTGGATTCCAGGTAAGACCTTCACTTAGTGCCAGAAAGCTGGCTGAGAAAGAGCAAATCGATATTCGTCTCTACTCCATTATCTACGATGCGATTGAAGAGGTGAAGGCGGCCATGGAGGGTATGCTTACTCCGGAGATCAAAGAGGATATCATTGGAACCCTGGAGATCCAGGAGGTATTCAAAATCACCAAGGTAGGAACCATTGCTGGCTGTATGGTCAGAGAAGGCAAAATCAGACGGACTTCCAAAGTGCGACTAATTCGAGACGGTATTGTGATCTACAGTGGAGAGCTGGGATCGCTGAAGCGTTTCAAGGATGAAGCCAAAGAAGTGGTTTCCGGTCTTGAGTGCGGATTGAACATTGAAAATTTCAACGATATCAAGGTTGGGGATATGGTTGAGGCGTTTGAGGAGACAGAGTTGAAAAAAACCCTCTAAGCGCTCTTTCGATTTTAGTATATTAGCATACCAAAGCATTGTGGTATGTATGAATATATAGAGGGAGAATTTGTTGAGAAAAGTCCAGCACATCTGATTGTTCAGGCAGGCCATTTGGCCTACTACATTCACATTTCAGTTTTCACCTATAGTCAGGTCAGTAGCCAGACCTCGGGAAGAATCTATCTCCATTTTGTGGTCAGGGAAGATGCCCAGATTCTTTATGGTTTCAGCGGCCGGGAGGAGCGTGAGATCTTCAGAATGCTTATTTCGGTCTCCGGTGTAGGTGCCAATACGTCCCGCCTGATCCTCTCTTCACTTTCACCGGATGAGATAAGTCAGGCCATTCTGGCCGGGAACGTTTCAATTTTGCAGGGAATTAAAGGGATTGGGGCCAAATCTGCCCAACGGATTATCATTGACCTGAAAGACAAGCTTGGAAAAGGTGCTGGAATAGATAAATTATTCTTTTCGCAGGACAATACCAGCCGCGATGAAGCGTTATCTGCTTTAGTGGCACTGGGTTTTCCAAAGAAAACTGTTGAGAAGACTGTGACCCGCATTTTATCAGAGCAGCCGGAACTTTCTGTAGAGGAGGTAGTGAAGGCTGCCTTGAAGTTTATGTAGTGAACCATCGACATAATCACATATTCTTGATTGTCATTGGATTCCTGCTGGCAATAGGAGCTAATGCCCAGGATTCCACCTTACATTTTCCTTTTTCTGATAAGGGCTCTTATCCCCTCTCGATCTCCGGACAAAGTTCCCCGCTCTACCTGCAAAATCCATCCAATATCAAATCGCAGGTGGTTTATGACCCCTTGACCAAGAAGTACGTGTTCACCGAGACCATGGGAAGCTGGAATTACAGGACTCCTACCACGATGACCATGAATGAGTTTCAGCGATATGAGCTCAATCAACAGCTGAAGGATTACTGGCGCATGAAAGCAAGTGGTTCCTCCCTGGAACAACAGCTCTCCTTTATTCCTCCTATCCAGGTAGGCGGAGAGGCATTTGATAAACTTTTTGGATCCAATGTGATCAACATCATTCCTACCGGTTCTGCAGAGCTGATCTTCGGGTTTAACTTGAGCAAACAGGATAATCCCAACATTAGCGAGAAACTTAGAAGTGTTCCCTCTTTCACTTTTGATGAAAAGATTATCATGAATGTGGCAGGCTCCATCGGCAATAAGATGACCATGGATATCAGCTACAATACGGAAGCCACTTTCGATTTTGAGAACCAGACCAAGTTGGAGTACACGGGGGAGGAGGATGAAATCATCAAGAAGATTGAGGCTGGAAATGTGAACCTGTCTATACCAGGTTCATTGATTAACGGTAGCCAAAGCCTGTTTGGTTTTAAAACGGAGCTGCAATTTGGTAAACTGACGGTGACCAGTGTATTTTCTCAGCAGAGGGGTGAATCGTCGGTGATCACTGTGGAGGGTGGTGCACAATTGAGCGATTTCTCCATCACGGTGGATAATTACGATGTTAACAAGCACTACTTTTTATCGGATTACTTTCGAGAGAACTATAACAAAGCATTGTCACGCCTTCCGATTATTACCTCCGATGTGACTGTCACACGTATCGAGGTATGGGTCACCAATAAGACCACCAACTTTCAACAGTCCAGGAACATGGTAGCGGTAAATGACCTGGCTGAACCTTATCCAATGTTTTACATGCGCGATCCGGGTCAGACAGGAAATTACCCAAGGAATGAACTGAATAATGCCTATGAGGAGCTTACCACCACCCATTCGTCTATCAGGGATATCAAGAATGTGACCACAGAACTGGAGGGTGCAGGCCTGGTTCTGGGAATAGATTATGAGAAGCTTGAAAATGCTAGATTGCTTACTCCAAGAGAATATACCTTCAATGACAAGCTGGGTTATATCTCCCTGAATACGGCCCTGAATACCGATGAGATCCTGGCAGTGGCCTATGAGTATACTTACAGGGGCCAGACCTTCCGGGTGGGAGAGCTTTCCCAGGCAAGCGGAGTCTCTGCGCCATCAACTTTGATGATGAAATTGATAAAGCCCACCAATTATACCCCCAGAAGCTACACCTGGGGTCTGATGATGAAAAATGTCTATGCACTTGGGGCCTACCAGGTGGTTGAGGACGATTTTACGCTGGATGTGCTTTACCGCGACGATGAAACAGGGAACTCTGTTAATTATCTTCCTGGCGGCGACCTGGATAAAACCATATTAATCAGGTTGTTGAATCTGGACAATATGAATTCACAGCGTGATCCCTATCCGGATGGCATTTTTGACTACATGGAAGGTACCACTATCATTTCCTCCAATGGGAGGGTTTTCTTCCCTCTGCTGGAGCCCTTCGGATCGGATCTGGCAAAGATTTTTAATGACAGCCTGGATGGAGAGCAGGCGGATGCAGCCATAGACAAGTATGTGTTTCAGGAACTTTATGATTCTACCAAAACCAAAGCCCAACAAATGGCAGAGAGGAACAAATTCCTGATTGCCGGGCAGTATTCTTCTACAAACGGTTCGGAGATCATGCTAAACGCCATGAATGTTCCTCAGGGTTCGGTAAAAGTAACTGCAGGTGGACGGGAGTTGATGGAGGGTGCCGATTATACAGTGGATTATATGCTTGGCAGGGTAACCATCATCAACCAGGGAATCCTTGAATCTGGTACGCCCATTCGGATCTCCCTGGAGAACCAGTCCCTGTTTAACTTCCAGACAAAGACCCTGGTAGGTACCCATCTCAACTATAAAATTTCGGATAATTTTAACTTGGGGGCCACTGCCATGCACCTGACCGAGAAGCCCCTGACCCAGAAGGTGAATGTTGGGGATGAACCCATCTCCAATACCATATGGGGACTCAATGGTAATTATAGCGTTGAATCTCAGCTCCTTACCACAATGGTAGACTGGCTTCCCTTCCTGGAAACCAAGGCACCATCCTCCTTCACGGTTGTGGGAGAGTTTGCACAACTGATACCGGGACACTCAAGTGCCATCGGGAAAGAAGGGGACGCCTATTTAGATGATTTTGAAGGCAGTGAAACATCCATTGATCTAAAGCAATTCTCCTCCTGGAAACTTTCCAGTACTCCAAGGGGATTTTTCCCGGAAGCCGAATTGAACAACAACAGGGCCTATGGATATAACCGTGCACGACTTGCCTGGTACCATATCGATCCACTCTTTCTAAACCCCGACTCACGGACCCCCGACTATATGAAGAACAATCCTGACTATATGTCCAGTGCCTACGTATATGAGGTGTATGAGACGGATATTTTTCCCTTCAAGGAGAATCCAAACGGGATCCCCACCAGGATATCCGTATTGAACATGTCCTTTTATCCTGAGGAACGGGGGCCCTACAACTATGATTATGAGAGAATAGGACAGGAGGGTGAACTCCTGGAACCCAAGACAAGGTGGGGAGGAATCATGAGAGAGATTTATTCCAGCGATTTTGAACAATCCAATGTGGAGTTTATTGAATTCTGGTTGATGGATCCCTTTGCTGAGATGCCGGATCATGGTGGAGGAGAGCTGTATTTCAACCTGGGGAACATCTCCGAGGATGTATTGAAAGATTCCCGGAAGATCTTTGAAAACGGACTACCCACCTCAGAAGTGGTCGAAAAAGTGGACACCACTGTTTGGGGCCGCATCCCCCTGACACAATCCCTGGTACAAGGATTTAGTGCAGGCGATGCGACACGGAAATTCCAGGATGTAGGACTGGACGGAGTCTCTTCCTTATATTCCGGCGATGAGGTTAGTTTCTTCTCCCAGGATTCCGACGATTACCTCGGCCAGATAGAATCGCGTTACAGTTCAGGTCTATTAAGCCAGGAAGCCAGGAATGCCATCTTCCTGGATCCCTCATCGGACGATTACAGTTACTACCGAAGCACCGTCTATGATGGTGAGCAGGCAGGGATTCTGGAACGCTACAAGAAATATAACAACCAGGAGGGTAACTCACCCAGTGACGAGGACAATCCGGAATCTTATCCCACTTCAGGGACCTCCCTTCCGGACATTGAGGATATTAACCGGGACAATACTCTGAGCGAAGGAGAGAGTTATTACTCCTACCGTGTCCCCATCAATAAAAGTGATATGCAGGTGGGCCGAAACAACATTGTGGATAAGGTGATCGATAAAGTCACATACCAAAATGGGGAGGAGGCCGATGTAACCTGGTATCAGTTCAGGATTCCCATTTTTGACTATGAGGATGTTGAAGGAGACATCAGCGATTTTAAAACCATCCGTTTCATGCGGATGTTTATGACTGGATTTGAGGATACCACCTTCCTGAGGTTTGCCAAACTGGACCTGGTTCGTGGGGAGTGGAGGCGCTATATGCAGCCGCTTACCCAGGGAGGTGAAGATTGGACAGGGGTGGAGCCTTCATTTGGTGAACTGACCATTTCTGCTGTTAATATTGAAGAGAATTCAGGGAAGGAACCGGTTAATTATGTGCTTCCTCCGGGATTCTCCCGTCAGATTGATCCCACACAACCCCAGCTCAGACAGCTGAATGAGCAGTCCATAGTTTTAAAAGTGAATGAGCTGGGTGATGGAGATGCCAAGGCTGCCTATAAGAACACAGAACTGGATATGAGGCAGTATAAGAAAATCCAGATGGAGGCACATGCCGAGGCCCTGGTAGGAGAATATCTGGAGAGCAATGAATTGGTGGCTTTTATCAGATTGGGAAGCGATTTTAAGGATAACTATTACGAATATGAAGTTCCCCTGGAACTTACCCCTCCCGGGAGGTATAACAATGACAGTGATGCGGATCGCTTGATTGTATGGCCGGATGGCAACAGGTTCGAGGTGGTGCTGGATGATTTTACGGAGGTAAAGCAGGACAGGAACAGGGCCATGAATGATCCGGAGAGCGAGGTGACCATCAGTACGGTATATACAGTGATTGACCAGAAAGGAAACCGTATATCGGTCAGCGGAAACCCAAATCTGAGCAGCGTTCGTACCATCATGATCGGAGTGCGAAATCCCAAAGCAGGAGACAATCCCTATGGTCCTGACGACGGATTGCCCAAGTCGGGTGAGATATGGTTGAATGAGTTACGCCTCTCCGATTTCAACGAGAACGGAGGTTGGGCAGCCAAAGGAAGGGCCACCCTGAAACTGGCTGATTTTGGAAATATCACCTTTGCCGGGAACACCAGTCAGCCAGGTTTTGGGAGCATTGAACAGAAGGTTCAGGAGCGGCAGCAGGAGCAAATCATTCACTACAACGTTTCCTCTAATCTTCAGATGGGGAAATTCTTTAAACAGGAGAGCGGGGTCAACATACCTGTTTTTATGAATTACTCCAAAGCCATAGTGAATCCCGAGTACAACCCACTGGATCCCGATATTCCATTGAAAGAAGCTATTGATGAGGCAGATACCGAAGCAGAACGCGATTCTATTGTTCGCAATGCCAGGGATATGGTGGAGCGAAAATCATTTGCCATCACCAATGTCAGGATGAACAAAGCGGGGACAAAGAAGCACTTCTATAGCCTGTCCAACTGGTCCACCAGCTTTTCCATGAACGAAATGTCCAGCCATAGTCCCAACCTGAGCTACTACAATACCAGGAAGGTCAGGGGGAATATCTCTTATAATTTCAATACAAGGCCCACAAATGTCCAGCCCTTTAAATCGGTTAAATGGATGAGTTCAGACTGGCTGCGCCTGATCAAGGATTTCAATTTTAATGTCACCCCATCCAGGATCTCTTTCCGAACCGATTTGGACCGTTACTATCTGGAAAAGGAGGTCAGGAACATCAACAATCCCGATTATTATGTGAAACCCACCTTTAAGAAGGATTTTTACTGGAACCGTTTTTTTGATTTAAAATTTGATATCACCAAGAATCTCCGCTTTGATTTCTCCTCTGTACATAATGCCCGAATTGATGAGCCCGAAGGCCGCTGGAATCACGATTATGGGTGGGAGGCGCTCAGGGACACAATTTTGAATTTTGGACGGGCTACCAGCTATTATCAACAGTTCAATACCTCTTATACCATTCCGATTAACAAGATCCCCCTGCTTGACTGGACCTCGGCCAGTGTCAGGTATAATGGAACCTACGGGTGGGATATAGGTCCCATTATCCCTGATGATCCAATCTGGGGACCTATTAACCTTGGAAACACCATCAAGAACTCCAACACAATTCAGTTGAACGGACAACTGAATTTTGTAAACCTCTACAACAAAGTTCCCTACCTGAAGGATATCAATGCCAAATACCGTAATGCCCAAACCAGGGCCCGGGAGGCCAAGACCAGGACCAAGACCAGGATCTTCAACGATGAGAATATCTACCTGCGGGAGGCCCGGAGCCGCTATGTGGTGCACAACCTGAAGACGGAAGATATTCTTGTCGAAGTATTCGACGAGAACATGCAACCCGTAGAGTAAGCATTGAGATTCTCAGCAATACACGAATTCGAATCACCTCGCAAAAGGCTGTCCGGAATGCTCGGGTGAAGGTGACAGGCACCATCGAAAAAGGGGAGAGCCCACTGATCATTATTGCAGAAACCACGGTAAGAATCCTGATGAGTGTGCGTACCCTGAATCTGACCTATTCATCTAGCGGAGGAACCTTGATGCCCGGTTATAATTACGGCATTAATAATTTTGGATTCGGAACCTATACGGGTGGTGGACAAATGGAACCGGGCTGGGGTTTCATTGCTGGATGGCAGGATCAGGATTACGCATACAAGGCCTTTGAAAGAGGTGCGCTCACCACTGATCGGAACCTTAACGAAGCCTACGCCATGAACCATACCGATCGGTTTACCGCCAGGATGAGTATAGAGCCCTTTAACGGCTTGAAAATTGACCTGACTGGTAACCGGATGTACTCCTCTAACTTCTCGGAATATTATACTGCCCTCCCGAATGGCTCACTTCCTGCCGATTCGGCAAGGGGAACCCTTTATAGCGGAAATTTCAGCATGTCTTACATCACCCTGGGAACCGCATTTGAGAAGATCGATGAGAATGTGGAGTCCTCCGAAGCCTTTGACCTCCTTAAGAATGAGTACAGGGCAACCATCTCACAGCGCCTGGGTAGCGATTACACCAATAATAGTGGGGTGGTACTTCCTCCTGACAGTACCAATACAGACTATGTATCAGGGTATGGGCCCACCTCACAGGAGGTGCTTATTCCTGCATTCCTTGCCGCATATGGTGGCAGGTCGGCAGACAATATCTCCTTGAATGTCATTAAATCGATTCGGGAGATAATGCCCAACTGGCAGGTACGTTTCGACGGATTGGGAAAAATTCCGTTATTTCAGAGAGCTTTGAACTCAATTGTAATAAATCACGCCTATCGCTCCAGCTATAGCGTGGGATCCTTTATCAATAATCCCTTTTATATAGCCGACACCATCAGCGGGGTGCCCATAATTACGGACCTGCAGGGGAACTTTATGGTGGAACAGAACATCAATGTCGTGAGCATCAATGAAAGTTTCAGTCCTTTGTTTGATCTCAATATGGACTGGAAAAACAGTCTGACCACCCGAATTGAATACAAACGATCCAGAACCGTGGCCATGAATATGTCCAATACCCAGGTGAATGAGGTGAACAGTGCCGAGTTCATTGTCGGAGCCGGTTACAGGTTTAATCAGGTTCCCCTGATCATTAACAAGAAGGAGCTTTCAAGCGACCTGAATGTTCGGCTCGATCTTTCCATGCGGAACAACCGGACGGTGATCCGGAAACTGGAGGACCTTTCGGGCAGCGAGATCACGGCGGGACAAACCATTTTTAGCCTGAAAGCAGCGGCTGACTATATGTTGAGTGATAAGTTTATCTTACGGATCTTTTACGATCAACGACTTACAACGCCTTATATATCAAATAGTTACCCAAATGCCAACTACAATGTAGGTTTTAGTATGACATTTACGCTGTAAGTCTGAACGGTGCTATTTTATGATTTTAAGCAGGTAGAAATTCTTCTGGAAAGTATTACATTTGAATAAACATTAACAATTTATTTATGAGCGTTCCTGCAGAACTTAAGTACACCGCCGAGCACGAATGGATTCGTGTGGAAGGTGATGAAATTGTGGTTGGTGTAACCGAATTTGCCCAGGGTGAACTTGGGGATGTGGTATTTATCGAAATCGAGACCGAAGGAGAGTCCCTGTCAAGGGGCGAAACATTTGGGACCATTGAGGCTGTAAAAACTGTTTCGGATCTCTATATGCCTGTGGATGGAGAAGTAGTTAAGGTAAATCCCGCTCTTGAGGATACTCCTGAACTGATTAATTCTGAACCTTTTGAAGGTGGGTGGATGATCAGAATAAAATTGACGGATCCTTCACAGCTGGATGATTTAATGCCGGCCGATGAATACAGTGCATTGATCGGGTAGAGCAATAGATTTCTGGTTTTCGGCAGGGTTTTTGTGCTTGATCATACGTCAAAATCCCTTGGTGATGAAAAATTTATTCTTCCTGTCTCTCTTGCTTCTATTCTTCTGTTCATGTACAGCACCCAGGGAAGTCACAAAAATAATTCCGGAAGCCCCAGAAGGCAATTTTGCAAATGGGCGGGAATACATCCCCCTGGAAAGTGATCAAATAGCTGTAGAACTGGGCTATGATGGGATACAGGGTGCTAATCTGGTATTCGATTTGGTGCTACATAATAGCTCTCTTGATACACTCTACATTCACCCTGCCGATTTTTACTATGTAGTACTCGATAGTGCCAATGAGGAAACCACAAATGGGGGTTCCTGGTTGACAGTTCATCCAGATACCGTGTTGATGCACTACGATTTAATATTGGAAGAGAGGAAGAAAGTGAAGGGAACCAATACCTTCCTTGGGATTCTTCAGGCCAGTGCGGGTCTACTTTACTCTACTGCCGGTTTTATTGCCACCGAGAATCCCACTTATATTATTGATGCTCTATTCCAAACTGCGGGAACAGCCGATCAATATATCTCACAGGGTAAGATGATCTCTTCTGATATGGAGATGATCAGTGAAGAGAAAGAGCTTGTAAAGGAGGAGATTTTAAGAGGATGTGTCGTTCCGCCAGGAAAGGTGGCCAGTGGTTATGTCTATTTCCCAAAACATGACAATACTGCTTATTATATGTTCTGTTTTCCCATAGAAAACCAGCTTTTTCAGTTTGTCTACAATCAGCGAACAGAGCTTATTTATTATTAGCCTCCAGATCCTCTGGACTTTCATCTTTCCCGCCGTTTTTGCTTTGACCTGCCGCCAGGGGATCGGCAGTTATTTCTTTATATAACTCCCTGTTTCGTGCTACATCGATGGCCAGGTAGAGGGCATTTCTGAAGGAGGTAGCTGAGGCCACATTTTTGCCAGCCAGTTCGTAAGCTGTTCCGTGAGCCGGACTGGTGCGGATCACCGGCAGGCCGGCAGTAAAATTCACACCACTATCCATGCTAAGTGATTTAAACGGGGCAAGTCCCTGGTCATGATACATAGCCAGTACGGCATCGAATCGGCTGAAACGCCCGGCACCAAAAAAGCCATCGGCTGCATAGGGCCCCAATGCCGTAATACCCAGCTTTTTGGCCTGTTCGATAGCCGGGGAAATGACCTTCTGCTCTTCACTTCCAAGCAGTCCGTCATCACCGGCATGGGGATTTAGTCCCAGTACGGCAATGCGTGGGTTTCTGATACCAAAGTCCACCAGCAGGGACCGTGCAAGGATCTTAAGCTTTTTGACAACAAGCTCCTGGGTGATCATTGAACTTAAAGCTGATATGGGCACATGTCCGGCCACCAGTCCCACTTTTAAAAGCTCACTGACCATCAACATCATTACCTCATCTACCTTGAAACGGGCCTGAAGATATTCTGTATGGCCGCTGTAAGAGAATTCGGAGTGCTGGATATTCTGTTTGTTGACTGGTCCGGTGACCAATGCATCAATTTTACCTGATTCCAGGGCGTCCGTGGCCGCTTTTAAGGCCTTAAATGAATCAATCCCAGCGCTCTCAGTGGATTTGCCAAGTTCCACACGTATATTTTCATCTACGCAGTTGATGATGTAGGTTTTGTTTCCCCGGGCCTCTTCAGGAGAAGAGATCCCGGTGGGAGAGAAGTCTTCGATATCAAGTGCTTTCCTATGATAGGCCGCCACTTTGGGTGAACCATAAATGATGGGTGTGCAGATCTCATTGATACGACTGTCCATCAGGGTTTTTATAATTACCTCATAGCTGATTCCGTTAATATCACCATGGGATATCCCTATTTTAATTTTGTCTTTCATTTTCAGAGGGGATTAATGAGACCGGTCAAGAAAAAAGTTGTACAGGATCCTGACACCAACGCCACTGCCACCCTTTCCCCTGTAATTGAATGGAGCCTTGTTGAATGAGGGTCCGGCAATATCCAGGTGAACGTATGGATAATCAGTAAAGTGTTCAAGGAATTTTCCGGCAGTGATAGCTCCGCCATATTTTCCTCCAATGTTTTTCAGGTCAGCAATATCTGATTTAAGCTGTTCTTTATATTCATCCCAGAATGGAAATTCAGCCACCCGTTCGGAAGTATATTCCCCGCTTGCTTTTATATTTTCCATCACCTCACGACTTGCATTTCCCATACCTACCATGCCAAACTTATCAATGGCTATATGTGCAGAACCAGTCAGAGTGGAGAGTTCAATTACCAGCTCAGGATCATATTGTTTCGCATAGCTAAGGGCATCAGCAAGGATCATCCGCCCTTCGGCATCTGTATTCAGAACTTCAACTGTGGAACCGTCATACATGGTGATTACATCACCGGGTACATAGGCATTGCCATCGGGCCTGTTATCTGTTGCGGGAACCAGACCAACCACCCAGACCGGTAGTTCATTTTTTGCTATTGCATAAAATGCCCCGGCAACAGCAGCAGCTCCACCCATATCACATTTCATGTAATCCATGGAGTCGTGAGTAGGCTTCAGACTGAGTCCCCCGGTATCATAAACAACTCCTTTTCCCACCAGCACAATGGGGCGGTCATTCACAGCATTCTCTGGTTTCCAGGTGAGGATGGAGAAGGTGGGTGGATCAATGCTTCCTTTGTTCACAGCCAGGAGTCCTCCCATTTTCAAGGATTCGATTTTCTTCTTGTTGAATACCTCCGTAGAAAAACCTGCATCTAAGCCCATCTTCTCGATCTCTGCGGACAACTGCAAGGCATTCAGGTATGACAGGGGTTCATTGACCAGGTCGCGGGTCTGATAAACAGCATGGACCAGGTTCTCCAGCTTCTTCACATGATCAGTTGAAAGGCCCTCATCATGAAGGGATATTTCATTAAGGGAATGTTTCCTGGAAGGATCGCCTGACAGGTATTTCAGAAATTGGTAGTTGGTCAGTGCCAGTCCTTCAGCAAATGCCACACACACCTCCTGATCCACCCCTCCATTAATTACCGTGACAGATTCCACATCATGGTCAATAAGTAATGGATGCAACTCAAATCCAGCTTTCCTGGCATTTTCGAGCCGGGTGCTAAGCAGGATCTCCGTTTTTTCCAGATTCCGGAAGATAAGTACATGATCCAGGCGGTTCAGCAGGGCTACATTTTTTTTCCCTGCCAGCCGCTCATTGACATATGCCAGCTCAGCCGGATCTGTGATGAAGCTGTCCAGCTTCGCATCCTTCTTCACCAGTATTATCCGGTTCCCCTTACTATCTCTTGTTTTGGTCTTGTTAATCTTCATCTCAATCCTCTTTATATATGGGAATTGTAAATTTAAAAGTGGATCCCACTTCGACTTTGCTCTCTATCTCCAGGGTTCCATAGTTCTTATCAAGCAGGTCTTTTACAAGTTGCAGTCCTAGCCCGGTTCCAATTTCCTGGTCGGTACCCCTGGAACTACTCAGATAACCCTCTTTATTAAACTTCTCAAGGT
>PVMS01176239.1_pt1 | contig 12944 bp, 12 predicted proteins | sample 1853461 | NCBI WGS metagenome assembly PVMS01 (sample SAMN08582032, study PRJNA380276) | Marine sediment metagenome, whole genome shotgun sequencing project. | isolation source: ocean sediment barecode stripped | collected 2017 | reverse complement strand
TCGCCGTAAATTAAGGCCAGAGGCCAGTACAAAGGTCATGCCAACTTTGTGAGATGGCTATTTGGTATGAATGAGGGAGAAAAACATGGAAGTTCGCCATGGGGCTGAGACCAAAGGTATTTTTCTAATCGTCTTTGTATGCGCGCTCATAGGGATCTGTGTCTTCTTGCTCGTTCTCGACCACATCATGTGGAAAAACGTCTCCCAGGATTCCATGAAGGCATTTCAACGGATGGTGGGAGGACTCGGCATGGGAGCCATCGCCTCACCCGTATGGAACTTCATTAACTTCGACCCGCGCATACAGGGCGTTGACGACTCTACTATATGGCCTATTGCAGCGGGTTACCCCTATGGCCCTGACAGGACGGGCACAGTTACTTACTTCCAGGAGATCCCCAGAAATCAAATTGTGATATCGGAGAATCAAAATTAAAAGGCATCTGAATATTCTTTTTTTTGCAGCCGGCAACATCTTGAGATTCAGAACCAAGAGTGTGGTGATAGTGCTTTGCCTGACGGCCGTCATATTCCCCTTTATTACGGGCATATCCATTCTTGAGGGAATAAAGAGAGAGTCTGAGATTTCAATCCAGGAGGGAGCTGACGTGTATGTTTCAGGTGATAGCTATGGCAGCAATGCACCCATATCAACCAGATATGTATCCGCCATAAAATCTTTGGATGGAGTGATGAAGGTCTTTCCACGGATAGTCGGTCGGGCTTATTTTTTCAACAAGCTTGTAACTGTTGTGGGGGTCCACCGGGAAAACTTTCCGGCTTCGCTGAATATAATTCAGGGGCGCATACCTCAATCACCAGGAGAGGTGCTTATGGGACAGGCACTTGCCCGTCAAACGGGCTTGCAAGTGGGAACCAGGTTCTCTTTTGTATTCAATCCCGCTAAACTTTTTCGGGTTACAGGCATCTTTACCTCCAAGTGTACCATATGGAGTGCCCTTTTGACGTGTATGTCCTTTGAGGATGCTCAAGAGCTCTTTAGGACGCCCGGCATGGCCACAGACATACTTGTGTACACAAGGCCTGGGTATGCTGAGGCAGTTGCTGAAAAGCTCCAGGAGAAGGAGCGTCTTGGAGGAATAAAGCTTCCTTTCCTACGCGTGCAGCACAGGCGTCTTATACGTCTTTACATCGTGAAGGGCTTCAATACAAGGGGTGGTGTTTTTACGGCCCTCTATACGGTAGCTTTTGCTCTGGGAATTCCCGCCTTGCTTGTGGCATCCGGTTTGGGATTCACGGAGAGGAGGAGGGAAATCGGTATATTGAAGGCAACAGGCTGGCAGACCCAGGAGGTCTTAGAGACGGTCTTCCTGGAAAACACCATGCTGTCCTTGCTGGCTACCTCCGTAGCGGTTCTTGTATCCTATGGGTGGCTAAAAGTTCTAAACGGCTTTTTCATAGCTCAATTCTTCATTGCGGAGGTAGAGCTTATGCCGTACTTCCCCGTACCAAGTAGGTTTTTCCCCATGCCATGTCTTTTGGGGCTTCTGATATCTTTTATCATAACGTCAGTGGGAAGTATTTATACGACTTGGAGGACTGCTGTGACCGCCCCTACGGAAGCGATAAGGTAGGGTAAAATGGAGTGTTAGGTAAGATGCTCTCTCGACGGTAGCCAGATACAGCCCGGTGCGAAGTAACAGTTACTAAGTAAAGATAAATCTTTCAGTAGATTCTCCTGTATTGAAAGGGCCCGGATCTGGTTCAGGGAAAATGGTAAGGTCATATTATCCCATCTACATCTAAGCCGGTTATGTCATTTGAAATCTGAAAAATGTTATTTTCTAAGAGGAGGTTTTAGACATGAGAAAAAGATTGAGCCTTTGGAGCTTGGCACTGTCGTTGGTTTTATTGCCTTTTACCAATGTTAATGCTGAAGAGCAGAAATGGTGTCCTCTCTGCAGCATGAACCTGAAGATGTTCTGGAAGACAAGCCACTGGTTGACTTTTTCGGATGGGACAAGGATCGGTTATTGCAGTATCCACTGCGCATCCGAGGTATATGAAAAGAGGGCAACTGATATCGACCGTTGGGAAGTTGCTGATTATGATACGAAGAAGCTTGTCGATGCACACAAGGCCCACTTACTGATCGGGAGCGACCTGTCGGGAACTATGACAGCGATAAGTAAACTGGCCTTTACTTCACTTGATGTTGCCGGAAAATACCGGAAGGAACATGGTGGAACCATCGGCTCCTTTGATGATGCCCTCAACCGGGCTCTTGAGGACAGAGGAGAAGACATGGCCATGATCAAAAAGAAAACGGTCCGGATGGTGGGGATGGGAAAGAAGTTATCCCAAAAACTTGGATGTTACAGATGTCATGGAGAAGAAGGAACAGGAGGAGCAGCACCGGGATGGAATACAGCGGAATTTGCTAAAAGGATGGACAGCCGTGTAAAGATAAAGGAAAAGATACTGGCCGGAACCCACGGAATGGAGGGATATGAGGGAAAGACCACAGAAAGGAACTTCATGGAATTGCCATATTTATATGGACGCAAAGGGCTAAATAGAATCACTGGTTTTTCACGGGGGAGAAAGCTATCTTTTCTTCCCAGCGACGAGCGACCCTCTGAGATGCCAGAGACCCGATCCGCATCATTTGGGAACATGAAGGAATTTACGAAATATTGTAAATATTACTTTTACTTTTTTTTATTTGTTCTAATTTTTTTCTTGACTTCCGGTCTTTCAGCGCGGGCAGGTGGGCCAGAGAGGTGCATGGTATGTGGCATGAATGTGTCCAAATATCCTCATACCCGGTATGTGGTAGAGACCATTGAGGGCAAAAAATATGCCGCCTGCGGTGTGCAGTGCGGACTGACCTTGCATCTTCGATTTAGGGATCAATGGAAATCAGCTTTGGCCTCTGATCTCTTGAGCAACCATTCTTTTGATGCAAAAAAGGGTTTTTATGTGTACCAGAGTTCTGTCATCACCGATATGGCGCCGGGATTTATTTCTTTCAAAAAAGAAATAAATGCTAAGAAATTTGCCAAGGGCTTTGGGGGGGCAGGTAGTCACTTATGAGCAGGCTTTAAAAATATGGAAAAAGCAAATGGATTAACTTTGATATGACCGTAAAGATAATGCTGTTTCCTTCCCTCTGCCTTTTACAGTCTCAGCCACAACCTTTAATATCATCTACGCTAAACTGAGCGGTAAGAATTTGCACCAACCGGCTGCCTGACGTGACCACAGCATTAAATTAGGGACGTTAAAGATGAAAAGCGTGGTTGTGCTCGAAGATTTGAAAAAGTATTACAATATCGGTACCTCCTTAGAGGTACGCGCTATCGATGGAGTCTCCCTCAAAATAAACCCAAATGATTATGCCCTTTTGGATGGGCCATCCGGCTCCGGTAAAACAACTCTTCTTAATTTGATGTCTACTCTGGATAGGCCTACAGGGGGAAGGATTTTACTGTTTGGGAAGAACTGTATGGGCTACTCCGGGGTGGAACTATCAAGAATTAGACGAAAGCGGATAGGAATCGTATTTCAGGATTTCCAACTTATTCAGCATCTTACGGCATGGGAAAATGTGGCTCTGCCGCTAATTCCAATGGGCGTGTCGAGTAAAGAGAGGTACAGGCGAGCCTGTGAGCTCCTTGAAGAATTGGGGCTTAGCCCCAGGATAGAGCACGGACCCGAACAGATGAGTGGCGGTGAACAGCAGAGGGTAGCCATTGCCAGGGCTCTGGTAAACGAGCCCGAAATCCTTTTTGCAGACGAACCCACATCCAATATAGATGAAGAATCCATTCAGAGCCTCCTAAGAATTTTCAGGAAACTTAAAAAGCGGGAGATAACGCTCGTGGTCACATCACATCACCCCATTTTCATTCGAGAAGCAGACAGAACTTTCCGTTTGAAGAGCGGAAGGATTGAAGGAAAACTGATATGATTGTCAATCTGTACAGCATCTTTCTTCTCTTTGTAGATGGCTTGTGCGTAGTCCTGATGACATGGGGAGCTGTGGCTTGCATAAAGCTTCTTAAGAGTACCCGAGAGGTAATGGATGAAGAAAAGCATCAGGTTCTTGAAGGACGGTCCTACCTTCTGCTCCTTATCGCCTGTGTCGTCCTTGTGCTCAGATTAATCGGGTGGCCATTCTTTTACTTAGTACTATGGAGTTTTGTGCCGGATATAACGGGGGCCATGTGTATATTCGGGGTTACCCAGGTGAAGCCTATACTAACGGGCACCCTGGAGGTCATGAAACCCTTTTCTTTTTTTCTTTTTGGGGCATGGCTGTTTATCCACACACTGGATCATGCGACGAAAAGGGCCGACTTACTGAAAAATAAGCTCCTTATGCTCTCGTTTATAGCACCGCTAGTGATCATTGAGTGCATGATGGAGATGTGGCTTATTATTAATATCTCCCCTACTATAACCGTTTCATGTTGTACAACCGTAACCGACCTCCTTAACAGGCCCACGCGAGTCATTCCAACATCTGTCTTTGGGAAGTCTTACGGCTTATACATAGAGGTCGGATTTTGGGTCGTCAGCCTCCTGGTTATAGGAATCATGATGGTTCTTCTTTGGGTGAGGCCTTTGGAAAAGTTACGCCGAAGGCGTCTCTGGCTAGGGTTTGTAGCAGGGATATCCATGATCGTGGCGCCATCCTTTTTCATTCTGGCTATGATTGAGACGATAGCCCCCAGACTGATGAAACTTCCTTTCCACCACTGCCTGTATTGCCTCTGGCAATATGTGCCCTATTCGATCCTGATATTCCTCCTCTTCGTGACAGGGATATTCGCTCCCATATGGGCCTTCCTTCTGGAAATTCTGGGAAAAAAGGGTGAGGCGGCTGTTATGCTGCCCGTTCTCCTTAGAAAACTCTATTTGGTAGGGATCTTGTCCATGGGTTTATCAATTGCTTTGCTTGGAACACATCACCTTTTGCTTATTGTGGGTTTGTTATGAAGGTGGCCTGGTGCAGAAAGGTTCTAATAATAGGCCTTTTGTTTCTATGCTTACTTGTAACTTTGTTTTTCCTCTTTTTCAGGGGGGGCGAACGCCAAAGGGTATCGATGTGTGCTTATGATGGGTTAAAGATAGATCCACTTTATGAGGTCCAGTTTATCATGAAAAACAGTGAAGTCCTTAGATTTTGCAGCATCATATGCGCCCTTCAAGCCTTTGCCCAAGCCAGGGAAAGAATAGAATCGATCCTGGTTACAGACGAGGTCACCGGGCAGAAAATGAATGCAGAAAAGGCATTTTTCATCGAGAGCAGTGTCGTGACGGTCCCTCATGTAAAGAATAGGATTCATGTCTTCGCTTCCGAGGTGGATGCTGTTCGCCATCGGGATCAGTACTCAGGAAAACATATTAAAAAGCCATTTAGCCTCTTTAGCTCATGGAGGGAAAAGATTATAGGGAATCGAAGGGTAAGAATCAAAATCGATCCTATAACAGGTCTTACACGGATAATTAAAAGTGACCCATATATTACTATTTTGAAGGATTTTGATCTTGATGCCCTTAATAAACAGGGTGCAAGAAAGGCTTTGGCGATCCTCATTTCCCTCCTTGGGGGTTATCTGGATGTTGAGATCGAGGATCTAAAATTCGCCGGTATGGAACGTATTGGGGGCAGCTGGTTTATATCGTTCTGGCAGACTTACGGGGGAGTTATCATCTTCGAGTCTTCAATCGGTTTTTCCATAGACCCGGGAGGCAATGTTCCCTCCATCGGTGTTTTGCTCCACAAAGCTCACAAAGCTCTCGATCTACCGACCCAGGCCAAGATTACTCTAAAAGAGGCTAAGGCGATTGCTATCGCTCACCTGATGGAAAGAGAACCATATGAGTACAAATTTGTGGCCTATCAACTTGTCATATATCCCATGAAGAGGGGGGAAAAGGTGATGAGCTACCATCTGGCTTATATCCTTAATTTCTATTATCCTGAGGAGATCAGAGCCACAAGGGCCAGGGCAGGATGGGTCTGTTTTGTTGATGCTGTTACGGGTGAGATTGTGGATGTGCAACATTTAATGGTCATCGCTAGTTGCTGTATGCCTGTTGAGAATGAAGGGTAAGATAACGACAAGTATAGTAGTCGCCCTCCTATTATGGGCCTTCCTTTCCTGCAAGGGAAAGGATGAAAGTGGGAGGGTCATTATAGGCGAAACTGCTCCGAATTTCCAATATCAGGACCTGAACGGAAATAAAGGGAGCATGCAGGGATTAGAGGGCAAAGTAGTGCTCCTTAGGTTCTGGGCAGATTGGTGCCCTTACTGCAAGTATGAGATGCCAAGGATTAATGTATTCTACTGGCGTCTCAGGGACAAAAATTTCGAAGTCCTAGCTGTGAATGTAGGACAGTCTATGGGCGTAGTTGAATCCTTTACGGCTCAGTTGAACCTGGCTTATCCCATGATTATGGATCCTGAGGGCAAACTTACCCGATCCTATGGGGTAAAAGGCATCCCTACCAATTTCCTCATAGACAGAAAAGGGATTATAAGGGAGATCCTGGTGGGGGAAATCTTTATCGAGGATCAGGTGCTTTCCGACCTTCTCAGGCCCTTCTTCTCTGAAGAAGATCTTTAGCAGATATCGTTTTGCTCGAATATTTGTATACTCAACTTTGCGGTAACAGATATTAGCAAGGTATTTTCATCAGGTATTAAAGATCGTTAAATTAGAATAGGAAGAAGCGTATCTTTCATTGAGATCGAGACCTGTTCTATTGGACTAAAAAACGGGGGATCTAATGATCATAGTTGAAAATCCAGAAGCTTGCACAGGATGCTTAATATGCGTATTGGCATGTTCTTTTCACCACACCCGCAAATATTCACGAAGCCAATCTAGCATAGAGGTAAATAAATCTATATTTACGCAGGAAAAAAGGGCTGCAATTGCTATTTGTCATAAGAAGGAAAAGCGGATTCCATTTTGTGACATGTGTAAAGAAGAGGATTTTCCTCTATGTATCCAATTCTGTCCTGAAAATGTGTTCAAGGTCAAAAGGAGGTAAGAATGAGAATACCAAAATGTGGATATGCCGGGAATATTCTAAGAGTAAATCTCACGAACTCAAGAATTAGCACTGAACCGACACAAAATTTCATCCCTAAATTCATAGGAGGAAGGGGCGTCAATCAATGGATTCTTTTCAAAGAATTAACACCCAAGGTTACCCCATTTGAACCGGCAAACATCGTATGTTTCGGAACAGGAGCGCTGGTAGCGACTCTCGTGCCCGGAGCAGCTCGGTTAAATATTGATTCAAAGAACCCTTTTACGGGTGGCATAGGATCAGGGAATGCCGGAGGCTGGTTTGCAGCGGAACTTAAGTTTGCAGGATATGACCATGTGGTAATTCAAGGAAAAGCCAAAGAGCCTGTTTATTTATGGATAGAAGATGATAAGGTTCTCCTTAAGCCTGCTTCACCATTGTGGGGAAAAACTACTGGCGAAACAGAAAAAGTGATAAAGGAAGACCTGGGCCGGCATGATGTTGAAATTCTATGTATTGGTCCTGCAGGGGAAAACATAGCTTGGCAAGCTTGTATAGTGGTTAGTGGTTCCCGGGTGGTTGGCCGTTGCGGTTTAGGTGCCATTATGGGATCAAAAAATCTTAAAGCCATTGCAGTTAAAGGAACTGGTGTCGTCGGGATCAAACAGCCGGATGAATTTATGGCTTTGGTTAATGTGGTTTCTAAAAGACTTCTCAACTCAGAAGGAGCTAAGGGCAGAAAGAAATACGGGACCCTTGTAAGCTCTCCTTTATATAATGACTTATCTGCTTTATCCTATAAAAATTATCAAGATGATTATATTCCAGAGGAGAGTTTCGCAAAGATATCGCATGAAGTTTTCCACAATATGTATGAAGTGGACCGTTATGCATGTACTGCCTGCCCAACAGCGTGCGGTCATGTTTATTTCATTGATCGCGGCCTATATTCGGGAACACGATGTCTTAAAGCAGAAGCCAATACTGTATGGAATTTCGGCGGGAAACTGGCAGTAGATGAAAGCAGTGCAATTTTAGCAGCACAAGAGGAATGTTGCCAGTTAGGGTTAGATATTGACAATACGTCCAGTGTTATTGGATGGGCCATTGACTGTTTTCAGAACAAAATAATTTCAACAATAGATACCGATGGGTTAGAATTAGACTGGGGTAGTCACGAAGTTATAATGAAATTAATAAGAAAAATAGCTTATCGGGAAGGCTTTGGAAATATCTTGGCCGAAGGCTCGTTGAGAGCATCACAGATAGTGGGAAGAGGATCTGGAAAATACTCTTTTCATATAAAGGGTCAGGATCTTATTGAAGGAATTCGGTCTATGAAGGGTTGGGCACTTGGCGTTGTTGTATCTCCAAGAGGAGGAACACATACCAGGGGCGCCTTAGCCACGGAAAGCAGAAAATTTTCTGAAGAAAACAGTCAAAAATTTTTTGGAGTTAAAACGGCAGGAGATGCCCGAACTTATAAGGGTAAAGCAAAAGTGGTTAATTATTTCGAGTACGTTCATGCTCTCCTGGATTCCCTTGGAATTTGTTTTTTTACCGGAAACTGGACTTCGCCTGACGGAATAAATCCAGACGAACTAGCACAGTTTTACTCTTTTGCTACAGGAATCAAGATTTCAGATAGTGAATTAATGAAAGCCGGAGAAAGAATCCATAATGTGGAAAAAATGTTCAACGTCTATCATGCTGGGTTTTCGAGAAAAGACGACTTCCCTCCCAAAAGACTTATGGAGGAACCTGTTAAATCCGGCCCCTTGAAAGGAGAATTATTAAAAGAAGAAGAATGGGAGAAAATGCTTGATGAGTATTATAGCCTGCATGGTTGGGATTGCGAAACCGGATGGCCCTCGAAGGAAAAATTGGAAGAATTGGATTTGCATGATTGTCTTAAAAAACTTGAGCAAAAAAAGGAATTTAACAAATGAAGGAAGACATAACTGCTTGATTTTCCGTTTCTAAAACAGCACGTTTTTCTTGTTGTGCTCTTTAGCCCTTTAAAGTGAACTCTCCAGCATCAAATTACGGGGAATTAGACTCCGTTAAAATTAACGGAAGATTTTATTAATTGAGTATTTAATGATCTTCTATTTATACAAAGGATATAATCAAAAAATTTTGTGGCATGCGGACTTTTACATAAAACTGAGGAAAGTCTACTGTACTTAGCGTACGTTTAGCCTGTTTTCCTGGCGAATATTCCCTGGGGGCGCAATAATAATACCACACACATGATGATCAGCGAAACGATCCGTGCAGTAGTGGGCTCGGCGAAACTTATGATAAAAGCCTCCATCACGGCAAGCAGGACCGCTGCCGCCGCTGTACCAGGCAAGTTCCCCAATCCTCCGATGATGACAGCCATGAAGCACAAGGGCAGAACATCAAGCCCAAGTCGAAACTCCACGGTGGTTATGGGTGCAGCGACAACGCCGCCTAACATGGCAAGCGCAGTGCCAATAGAGAAAGTCATAATGTACACTTTGTTTGCCGGCACCCCCATCGCAATAGCTATCATGCGATCTTGGCGCACTGCGCGCATCCAGGTCCCAAACTTGGTTCTATACAAATACAAGAAAAAGGCGCCGATGGCAATGACCGATACACTCGCCGCAAACATTCGGTATAACGGGTAATCGAAGCCAAGAATAGGAAAGCTGACGCCGATGGGATCGAGGATACGTTTCGGCGTAGCGCCGAAGGTGGCGCGGACCGCTTCCTGCAAAATAAGCGACAGGCCGAAGGTAGCCACGATGGACAAAGCAGCGATATCCATAATCGGCCGCATCACAACACGCTCCATGATAGCGCCAAGGCCGAAGCCCAACACCGGAACGACAATAATGGCCAGCCAGAAATTACCAGTTACCTGTATGACCGTCCAGGCTAATACCGTGCCGAGCATAAAGAAATCACCGTGGGCAAGGTTGATGACGTCGAGGAGTCCGAAGATAATCGACAGCCCTAAGGCGATCAGCGCCACGATGAGACCCCAGACAAAACCGTTCATAACAAGAAGAAGCACAACATCAGACATGAGAAACCTCCCTCATCCCTCTATGTATCTTACGATTAAGCATATTTTATACAGGCTACGAAAATGTAAATTTCGGTTACGCCACCTTCCAATCAAACTCGTTTTGCTAATTAACAGTCAGATGCATCTTCCTGTGTTTTAAGAGATTTCAAACCTTATGTAGCAAGAGTGTAGGAGAAGCTTTCCTGCCTTATTGTAATCAGCACTCGCTAGGACTCTTCTGCGGGCAATGAGGATATGGGCAATCCTTCTTCCTGCTCGGATAGCGGCTCTGTTTCAGTCTCTGCCTTATGCTTGGAGTCATCCATCTGGAAAGTGATCGGTCGGTTGGCCGAGCGATCTACTTTCAGTTTGAATATATCGAAGCGATTGTAATAGCCCACCACATCGTGGATCTGCTTGGGTTCCACGCATGCCGAGAGGTCGATATCGGCATAGAGGATGCCCTCGGTCTCGCGCATGACGTCGCTGATGGGCTCGCCGGTCGGACCCACAATTATCGAGATGCCTCTCGGGCTGTTGTCGAGGATATTTGCGGCTTCCTTGTCCAATTTTGCTAACTCCTGCCGCATGGGCTCATCCATGAAACTTGAGCAACCGATGTTAAAGCACTTAGCCTCGAACGAATGGGCTCCAGTACGGATACGAATGGCATGCTCAACATCATAGTTTCCGCCCTCCTTCGGGTGCCGGGTAGGCCAGAGAGGGGGGTAGCTTGAAATATGGACCTGTTCACCCTGGGCCATCAGGGTAAACCGTGCTAAAGGGTTCGTGTTTTCGCCACAGATCAGCATGCCAATCCGGCCCAATCGGGTCTCGCAGACACAGAGGCCAGCACCGTCCCCGTTGGCCCAAATGAGCTTTTCGTACCATGTGGGCACCAACTTCCGATGATGGTTAAGAATTGAGCCGTCGTCGCCGATAAGGACGTTAGCGTTCCAAATGCATCCAACACTCGCCTTGGTTCCCTCGTTCAATCCCAAAGAGACAAAGATGTTGCATCTTCTGGCGGTAGAGCAGATGTGGGCCAGTTCCGGTCCCGGGACCAGCATAGAGTTGGCTGCCAGCCGGCGGAATAAATCGTGGTTATAAATCGGTGAGCGCAGCGCACACCAAACCGGAAAGGCCGGAATATAGGTCTCGGGAAATGCGATGAGCTGCGCTCCGTTCCGGGCCGCCTCCTCGATTATAGAGCAGGTCTTTGCCACAGTGGCTTCCAGATCGAGAAATACCGGTGCCACGTGAGCCGCAGCAACCTTATAGCTCGGGTAGGTAATCATCAACTTCCTCCAAAAGGTTTTTGGCGCAACCCCTACCTGGAGTCGCGCCAATTGTTAAAATGACTCTTTAGTGAAATCATAACGAGGCGGAAATCGCTTTACTATATCCTCTTTAGGAAGTTTCATTTTGACGTGTATCTCGCCGTTCTCGACGTGGCTCATGTAATGATCAATCACCGCTTTGTGGTCTTCTCGACGCATGTACTTGTCGCCCTGGGGATACTGAAAAGATTCTTTGACTTCCATACCTTCCAAGGCCTGGATGAAATCAGGGGTATCCTTCTTGGACTTCCACCCGCTCTTTTCCACCGCATCCTTGATGAAGAAGACACTTTCCCAACAAGCCCAGTAATGGCTACCGTCGATGATGCGGCTGCTCCCTTCTTCCATACCGTCAACCGGATCGACTTTCATCAACTCGCGAACTTTTCTATTGTACGGAGTGTCTTTATATTTGAGCATGCGCGGGAGGAACTCCAGCAGGTAGATGTCCTCGGTTGCTCCACCGATGTCCTTTGGTGATATGGACTCGTGGGTGCAGATTACTGTGTACCGCTTCATACGGTCGCTGAGACCCAAAGACTTGCTCTGTTCGAAGAAGGCAACCGATTGCGCGCCAAAGAAGATGGAGTAAAGCTGTTCTGTCTTATCCGGCACCTTGACCAGATAGGGCAGCATATCCTTCGCGTCCAGAGGTACGGCGATGGGAGGGGTAACCTCGGCGCCTAATTTGTCCAGTACCAGCTTGTGTTCATTGTAGTGACTCCAGCCCCAGCCGTAGTCGGCAAAGAAAAACGTCCAGGTCTTGCCAAGGTTCTTCATCGCCCACGCAGCACCGGCCGCGGCCTGAGCGTAAGTATCGCTGCCAACGCGAAAGGTGTATCTGTTGCCCTTGGCCCCTGTCATCTCGGCGGCCATGCCCTGGGGTATGTATACCGTCTTTAGCTCCTTGGCGATCGGTACCGTCGCCAGGTCGCATCCCGAGTGCACCGAGCCGATCACGAAATCAGCCTTATTGCGCTGAACCAGGGAACGAAACTTACGGGCAGCCGTGGGTGGGTTGGTTTCCGTGTCTTCCATCACATACTTAACCGGACGGCCAGCAATACCGTTGTTGGCGTTGAGGTGTTCGATGGCAGTTTTAATTGCCTTGTCATGCCAATAGCCCCAGGACGATATGCCGCCCGTAAAATCGCATTGGTGACCAATGATGATCGGATCTCCTGACGTCTTCTTGGCAAACAAATCTTTGACAGTTAACAGATTAAGACCCTGGCTTGCAACACCCCCGGCCAGTGCCAGCTTCAGAAAACTCCTGCGATTGACCTTCATAATAATAAGCCTCCTTTCGTCTTGATTTTGAGTTTATAAAATTGAAAATATACTAGCCTAAAGCTTAACACCCAAAAAACGATGAATAATTTCAGGTTTGTCCCGCAGTTCCCGAGAGGTCCCCTCGTATGCAATGACACCTTTTTCCATGATGTAAATACGCTGGCATACGGAGAGTGCGGTACGAACATTCTGTTCGACCAGTAAAATCGAAACACCTGTCTTGTTAATCGTCCTGATCTCGTCACGAATCACGGCTACT
>PVMS01161386.1_pt1 | contig 12944 bp, 12 predicted proteins | sample 1853461 | NCBI WGS metagenome assembly PVMS01 (sample SAMN08582032, study PRJNA380276) | Marine sediment metagenome, whole genome shotgun sequencing project. | isolation source: ocean sediment barecode stripped | collected 2017 | reverse complement strand
TCGAGGGCGGCGCCGCACCCGATCTCGTGATCCTCGACGTGATGATGGAAGGCCTCGACGGTCTCGAGACCCTCCAGCGCATCCGCGAAGTCGACGCTGCGTTGCCGGTGGTGATGCTCTCCGTCTCCGGGAAGGCCAGCAGCCGTCCGCTCGCGGCAGGGTGAAGACGAAGCGGCTCCCGCCGGCCGGCCCCTCCTCCACGTAGATCGAGCCCCCGTGGGCCTCGACGATCCGGCGACAGATGGAGAGCCCCAGTCCGAGGCCCCGGCGCCGCCCCGCGTTTGCGACCTGCACGTAGGGCTCGAAGATCCGCTCGCGATCGCCAGGCGGGACGCCCGGTCCGCTGTCGCTGACGGCGATCTCGACGAAGTCGCGGCCGTGTGCCTCCACCAACCGCGCAGCGATCTCGATCCGACCGCCCTCCCCGGCGTGCCGGACGGCGTTTCCGATCAGGTTGATCAGCACGCGCTCGACCGCGTCGCGATCGAAGCGCGCCTCGACTCCCGGAGCGAGCGCGAGTTCAAGGGTGTCGTTCCGCTCTTCCAGCACCGGTTGGAACGAGGCGACGACTTCCTCGATCACCGCTCGCACCGGACCGCACGCCACCTCCAGGGCCTCGCCCTCGAGCCCGCCGCCCGATCCCTCGACCACCCGCTCGACGAAGACGTCGAGACGATCGAGGCTGCGGCGGCCCTCCTCGAGATAGCGACGCTGCTCCTTTACGAGGGGACCGGCGTTCCCGGTGAGCAGGAGCTTGAGGTAGCCACCGAGCACGGTGATCGGCGTGCGGAGCTCGTGCGCCACCACGGCCAGCAGCTCCACGCGCTCCGTCCGCTCGGACGCAAGACGGCCGCGAAGCACCTCCACCCGCGGTGCAGACGGTGGGCCTCGCGACCCGCGTGCATCAGCTCCCGCTGGAGCTCCGCGAATCCGTCGCTCTCCCCAGGCATGTCCGCAACGGGGGTCATCGTGTCCCTCTGCGCGCCCTGGGGCCGTGGGTTACGTTCGGATCGCGGCTGCACCGGGTCATGGAGGCCAAAGCACTCATCGCCCTTTCGTGGTGTGAGCTTTAATGGGAATTTCCCTGCGAAGACGGCGGTTTGGACCGCGTCAAACCGTCCGTCCTGCAGCCTGGAGGAGCCGTGCTGGAGCGCCTCGAGCCCACTGAGCGGGAGCTCCGCAAGCTGGCGCTCCAGGAGACCGACCCGGCCCGGGCCGGCCGCTTCGCGCCGATCGTCCGCGGCCCGGTCTTCGCCGTCCTGGCGCTGGCCGTCGTCGGAGTGGCGGCGCTACCGGGCATCCTTCGCCGGCTGCTGACACCGCCGGCGCAAGGGGACGACACGTGAGCCGAGCGATCGATGTCGCGGTGGTCGGCTCCGGACCGAGCGGCAGCCTGGCCGCGGAGCGTCTGGTGGAGGCCGGGCTCCGGGTCACCCTGCTCGACGTCGCCCACGACGACGATCAGTACCGGCGACTGATGCCGGACCGCTCCTTCCACGAGATCCGCGAGCGGGACGAGGAGCAGCGGCGCTTCTTCCTCGGGAACGAGCTCGAGGGGGTGCCCCGCCGCAATGTCCGCGTGGGCGCGCAGCTCACCCCGCCGCGGCAGTTCGTCACCCGCGACACCGAGCGCCTCCTGCCCGTGTCGGGCGAGGGCTTCGATCCGATGCAGAGCCTGGCTCTGGGCGGCCTCGGCGCCGCCTGGGGTGCCGCCTCCTTTACGTACACGCGGGGCGAGCGCGAGCGGATCGGAATCGAGGAGCCGGGCTTCGAAGCCTACTACGAGGCCGTGACCCGCCGCATCGGCGTGAGCGCGGACGCGGCGGACGACACGGCAGACGTGGCCTTCAGCGCCGCCGGCGCGCTGCCGCCGCTCGAGCTCGACACCCTGGCCCGCGGCATCCTGCGCAGCTACCGCGAGAATCGCGACGGACTCGTCCGGAACGGCTTCCGGCTCGGCCGGACCCCGCTGGCCGTGCTCTCCCGGGATCTGCGCGGCCGGCTGGCGAACCCGTACCACGACATGGACTTCTGGTCCGACGCGCGCCGCTCGGTGTTCCGGCCCCGCTACGTGATCAGCGCCCTCGCGCGCTGGCCCCGCTTCGAGCTGGTGCGCGGCGCCCTGGTGCGGGAGTTCCGCAGTGACGACGCAGGCGTCGACGTCCGCTACCGGGACCTGGCGAGCGGGGAGATGCGAAGCCTTCGCGCCCGGCGCGTGCTGCTCTGCGCGGGCGCCATCAACTCGGCGCGCATTGCCCTGCACTCGCTCGGGCTGCACGACGCAGCGGCTCCGATCCTCTGCAACCCGTACCACTACCGGCCGTGCCTGGTGCCGCGCATGCTGGGGCGCGCGGCCGCGGACCGCCGCCACAGCCTCTCCCAGCTGCTCGGCCTGCTCGCTCCCAGCGATGCGCCGGACGATCCGGTCTCGGTGCAGCTCTATGGGTACCGCTCGCTGCTGCTCTTCAAGCTGGTGAAGGAGCTGCCGCTGCCGCCCTGGGCCGGCCTGCTCGTGACGCGCCTGCTCGTGAACGCCCTGTGCATCGCCGGCATCCACCACTCCGACGCGCCCCACGAGGGCAAGACGCTGCGGGTGCTCCCGCCCGAGGGAGACGCCCTGCCCGCGGTGCACTTCGCCTACGAGCCCCGTGCCGAAGAGACGCGGCTGCGCCTGGCGCGCGAGCGCGCGCTGGTGAAGGCGCTGCGGCGGCTGGGCCTGCTGCCCTTCGCGCGCATCGACGCGGGGGCGGCCTCCAGCATCCACTACGCGGGCACGCTCCCGATCGGCGAGGGCCCGGGTGAGACCCACGCCGACGGGCGGCTCCGCGGCGCGCCGCGGGTCTACGTGGGCGACAGCGCCGGCTGGCGCTTCCTGCCCGCCAAGGGCCTCACCTTCACGATCATGGCCAACGCCCTGCGGGTGGCCGACCACCTGGCGCGCGATCTCGGGAGCGGGGGGTGACCGCCGTCGACCAGCCCATCGTGATTTCCGGAGCGACCGGCTTCCTCGGCGCCGCACTGCTGCGGCGGCTGGCAGGCGCGGGGCAGCCGGTGCGCGCGCTGGCCCGGGAGCCCGAGGCCTGGCCCGCGCAGCCGGGCGTCTCCTGGCACGGCTGTACGCTCCCGGACGCGATCGACGCCAGCGCCTTCGCCGGCGCCGGCGTCCTCGTCCACTGCGCCTTCGACACCCGCTTTCGCGACGCCGAGCGGGCCCGGGCGGTGAACGTGGAGGGCTCGCGGCGCATGTTCGCGGCGGCGCGGGAGAGCGGAGTCGAACGCATCGTGTTCGTGTCCTCGCTCTCAGCGCATCCCGGCGCCGTCTCGGTCTACGGCCGCAGCAAGCTCGAGGTCGAGGCGCTGCTCGACCCAGAGCGCGACGTGGCCCTGCGGGTCGGCACGATCCTCGGCGAGGGTGGCGTCTTCTGGCGTCAGGCGCGGCAGATCGCGAGGCTGCCCGCGATCCCGCTCTTCTACGGCGGACAGCAGGAGATCCAGACCGCCTGTCTCGAGGACGTCTGCCGCGCGCTGGAACGCCTGCTCACGAGCCCCCTCACCGGCGTGCTGCGCTTCGCGGAGCCCGAGCCGGTGGCGCTGCGCACGCTCTACGCGGAAGTTGCACGTGCCGTCGGGCGCCACCCGCGCTTCGTGCGGCTACCGGGCACGCTGGCGCGGCTGGGGCTGCGCGGCGCCGAGGCCCTCGGCTTCCAGTTGCCACTCTCGAGTGATAACCTGCTCGGACTCGCGCAGCTGCGGGCCTTCGACGTCGCCGATGACGTCGCGAAGCTCGGTGTCCGGCCGCGGCCGATGCGCGACTCGCTGGCGGGGATTCGTTGGGAGACGCTCTCACCAAGGTAAGCATCGTCATCCCCGTCTACAACGAGGCGCTGGCCATTCCGGAGGTGCTGCGCCGCGTGTGCAAGGCGCCGCTGCCCCCTGGCTTCGAGTCCGAGGTGGTGGTGATCGACGACGGCTCGACGGACCACACGATCGCGAGCCTGCGCGAGTTCCTGGAGGAGCACCCGGAGCACGCGAGGACCGTGAAGCACCACGAGAGCCTGATCAACCACGGCAAGGGCGCCGCCCTGCGGGCGGGCTTCCGGATCGCGTCGGGCGAGATCGTGCTGGTGCAGGACGGCGACCTCGAGTATTCGCCCAGCGACTATCCGAAGCTGCTGGAGCCCTTTCGCGATCCGGAGGTGCAGGTCGTCTACGGCTCGCGCTTCCTGCACGGAGCGCCGCGCGGCATGAAGCTCGCGAACCTGGTGGCGAACCGCATCCTCTCGCTGGCCGCCACGCTGCTCTACGGGCAGCGCATCAGCGACGAGGCCACCGGCTACAAGCTCTTCCGCCGCTCCGTGCTCGACCGCTTCGAGCTGCATTGCCGCCGCTTCGAGTTCTGCCCGGAATTCACCGGCAACGTGCGCCGTGCAGGCATCCGCATCCACGAGGTGCCGATCACCTACGATCCGCGCGGCATCCTGGAAGGCAAGAAGATCCAGGCCCGCGACGGCTTCATCGCCCTCTGGTGGCTGCTGAAGGTGCGCTTCAGCCGGCGGGAGCCGGCCTCCAAGGACCTCTGATGGCATTCCTGGAGGAGCCGCTGCTGCGCGGCGTCGCGCCCGGCTCGAAGCGCTTCTTCGAGCTGCAGCGCCGCATCATCCGTGAGCGGCCGCTGATGCGCTCGGTCTACGAGCTCTGGTACCGGCTGCTGCTCGAGGACGAGCGCTCGGTGCCCGGCGGGCCCGACGCGGGCCTGCTGCTCGAGCTCGGAAGCGGCGGGAGCACGCTGAAGGAGCTCTGCCCGCGCGTCGTCACCTCCGACGTGACCGAGGGCGTGGCCGAGCGCACGATCGACGGCCGGGAGCTGCCCTTCGAAGACGGCACGCTGCGCGCGATCTTCGCCACCCACGTCTTCCACCACATCCCCGACGTCGAGCGCTTCCTGGCCGAGGTGGAGCGCACCCTCGTCCCGGGCGGCGTGCTGGCGTTGATCGACGTGCCCCATACGCCCTTCGCCCGCTTCTTCTTCGACCGCTTCCACCCCGAGCCCTACGACGACACCATGCCCGGCTGGAGCTTCGAGCAGGCGGACACCATGCTCGACGCCAACCAGGCGCTCAGCTGGATCGTCTTCGAGCGCGACCGCGAGCGCTTCGCCGAGCGCTTCCCGGCGCTCGGGGTGGAGCGATGCGACTGGCTGCCGTGGCTGTCGTACGTGCTCTCCGGCGGCGTCACCCGTCGCAACCTCGTGCCGGGATTCCTGGCGCCGATCGTCCGCGCCACGGATCGGCTCGTCTCGCCCCTCGACCGCTGGATGGCCCTCCATTGGCACCTTCGGGTCCGCAAGCGATCTTGAAAGCCGTTACCCTCGGCCCGCCCGAGGCAACCACCGGAGCACTCTCGGCCCGCCCGAGGCAACCACCGGAGCGAGTGGACGATTGGCATCCGATCCGCGCCAGCGCGTCGACTTCCTGATCCGGGAGCTCGAACGCCACAACCGGCTCTACTACCTCGAGGACTCCCCCGAGATCAGCGACGCCGAGTGGGACCGGCTCTTCCACGAGCTGCGCGACCTGGAGGAGGCGCACCCGGAGCTGCGGCGGCCCGATTCGCCCACCGAGCGGGTCGGCGCGCCGCCCGCCGAGGGCTTCGCCGAGGTGCCCCACCGCGTGCCCATGCTCTCCCTCGACAACGCCATGAACGAGGACGACATGCGCGCCTTCGACGAGCGCATGCACCGGGAGCTCGGCGAGGAGACCAAGGTCGCCTATGTGGGCGAGCCCAAGCTCGACGGCGCCGGCGTAGAGCTCGTCTACGAGGACGGCCTGCTGCGCGTCGGCGCCACCCGGGGCGACGGCCAGGTGGGCGAGGACGTGACGGCCAACCTCAAGCAGACGGCGAGCATTCCGCTCAAGCTCGAGGGCGAGGCGCCCGCGCGGGTCTCGGTGCGCGGCGAGGTGGCGCTGCCGGTGGTGGCCTTCGGGCGGCTCAACGTCGGGCGCCTGGAGCGGGGCCTCGAGCCCTTCGCCAACCCGCGCAACGCCGCCGCCGGCTCGCTGCGCATGCTCCACGACATCGACAGCGAGCGGCTGCGCTCGCTCGAGTTCCGCGCCTACGCCCTGGGCGAGGGCATCCCCAAAGGCGTCGCGACCCAGCTTGAAATCCTGGCGCAGCTGCGCGCCTGGGGCTTCCTCGTGAGCGAGGACTCGGAGCGCTGTGCCGACGTCGACGCCGTGATCGCCTATCACCAGAAGCTCCTCGCCGGCCGCGATTCCCAGCGCGTGGAGATCGACGGCACGGTCGTGAAGGTCGACCGCCTGGACCAGCAGGCCGAGCTCGGCGTGCTCTCGCGCTCGCCGCGCTGGGCAATCGCCTTCAAGTTTCCGCCGCAGCAGGAGACCACCGTGGTGGAGTCGATCTTCGCCAGTGTGGGGCGCACCGGGGCGCTCACGCCGGTGGCGAAGCTGCGTCCGGTCCGGGTGGGTGGCGTCACCGTCTCCAACGCCTCGCTCCACAACCAGGACGAGATCGACCGCAAGGACGTGCGTCCGGGCGACACCGTCGTGATCCAGCGCGCCGGCGACGTGATCCCCCAGGTGGTGAAGGTGGTCCCCGGGAAGCGCAAGAAGGGCGCCCGCAAGTGGAAGCTGCCGAAGCGCTGCCCGGTCTGCAGAGCCGAGACCGTGCGGCTCGAGGGCGAGTCCGTCACCCGCTGCCCCAACCTCGACTGCCCCGCCCAGCTCAAGAACAACCTGCGGCACCTGGCCTCGCGCGGCGCTCTCGACGTCGAGGGCATGGGTGAGAAGCTGGTGGACCAGCTGGTCGAGAAGGGGCTGGTGAAGCGCCTCTCGGATCTCTTCGCCCTGGAGCGAGAGACCTTTCTCGATCTCGAGCGCATGGGCGAGAAGTCGGCGGACAACCTGGTCGCCAGCCTCGAGAAGGCGCGAGCCACCAGCCTGCCCCGCTTCCTGATCGCCCTCGGCATCCAGGACGTGGGCGAGGGGGTGGCCGAGCTGCTGGCGCGCCACTTCGGCGATCTCGACCCGATCCTCGCGGCGACGCAGGAAGAGCTCGAGGTGATCGAGGGCATCGGTCCCACCATCGCCGAGAGCCTCGTGCGCTTCTTCGCCGACGAGCGCAATGCCACCGAGGTGGCGCGGCTGCGCGAGCTCGGCGTGCGCTGGGAGAAGACCGAGCCCCGGCCCTCGGGTCAGGGCAAGCTCTCGGGCAAGACCTTCGTGCTCACCGGCACGCTGACCGGCACGACCCGCGCTGCGGCCAAGAGCCGCATCCAGGAAGCCGGCGGCAAGGTCACCTCGACCGTCTCCAAGAAGACCGACTACGTCGTCGCCGGCGCGGACCCGGGCAGCAAGCTCGCCAAGGCCCAGGAGCTGAAGGTCGAGGTGCTCGACGAGGCGGGCCTGGCGGCGCTGCTCGACGATTAATCGACCGGCCGCTCACGCAGCGTGACGACGCGGGCGTACACCTCACGGCGCGGAAGGCCCGGCCGGGCCAGATCGGTGGAGATCTGCTTCGCGCTCTCGCCTGCAGCGAGCCGTGCGCCGATCTCCTCATCGAGCGCAGCGGCGTCCACCGGGTCGGGCGCCTCGTCCCTTCCCTCGACGACGAGTGTGACCTCGCCGCGGGTGCCCTCGGCGAAGCGCACCGCCAGCTCCGGGAGAGTGCCGCGCACCGCCTCTTCGTGGAGCTTGGTGAGCTCGCGCGCGACGCAGGCCCGGCGCGGCCCCAGGCGCTCGGCCAGCTCACCGAGCGTGGCGGCGAGACGGTTGGGGGACTCGAAGAAGACCAGCGTCTCCGGCGCCTCGGCCAGCCGCTCGAGCAACGCGGCGCGGGCGCCGGCCTTGCGCGGCAGGAAGCCGACGAAGGTGAAGCGCTCGGCCGCGAGCCCGGCCACGCTGAGCGCCGCCAGCGTCGCCGAAGGTCCCGGCACGGCCCGCACCTCGTGACCGGCTTCGATCACCGCCTGCACCAGACGCTCGCCCGGATCCGAGATCAGCGGCGTACCCGCATCGGAGACCAGGGCCACCTCGCCTCCCTGCGCGAGCACCGCGATCACCCGCGCGGCGCGCTCCGCCTCGTTGTGGGCATGGAGCGAGAGCGGGCGGGCCTTCAGCTGGTGGCGATCGAGGAGCTTGCGCACCCTCCGCGTGTCCTCGGCGAGCAGGAGCTCGCACTCACCAAGCACCCGCAGCGCGCGCAGGGTCACGTCCTCGAGGTTCCCGATGGGCGTGGCGACGATGTGCAGTACGCCCATGGCCTAGACGTACACTCGCGGAGCACGCCTGGCAAGCCGGCAACAGCGACACGATCCGCCCTGCGCAGGTCCGCGCCGGCCCGCGAGCTATACGGACGGCTCTCGACCCCGCCGAGAATGCCAGAGAGCGAGAATCTCGACCCGGGGCTCCCGCGCGCTGACCTGGTAGTACAGGAAATAGCCGGTGCGACTGAGCAATAGCCGGCGAACCGCCTCCTTCTGGGCGTTCCGAGCGCGAGCCCCGATACCCGGCTGAGCAGCGATGAGATCGAACGCGCGTTCGAGGTCTTCGGCCAGAGCCGACGGCGCGGAAGGCCGATTCTCCCTCCACCAAGCCGAAGCCTGCCTGATGTTCGCCGCCGCGCGCAGCGTCGGCTTGACGGACAGCCGAGTCGTCAATCGCTACTGGCGAAGCTCACGCAGAAGCGCTTCAGCATCGACGAATTCACCGCGGGAGGCTTCCTCGAGGGAGTCCTCGAGTGCCGACGCTTCTTCGGGAGTGAGTTCGAACGTCTCGTCGTCTTCCGGGACGAGAACGATGACTGTCGCTCCCTCCTCGAGGGCGTCACCCTCGAGCTTCAGCTTGCCATCGACGACCTTACCTGTAGCGATGCGCACGATTCGGAGTGTACCCCAAGAGAACTACTCGTCCTCCCGAGCACGCGGCTCGAGGCTGCGTTGACCCGCCCATGGCCGAACTCAGCCGCAGCGCTCCGGGAAGAGCCGGGCGAGGCCGGCCGGGGTGGCGTCGCAGACGCCGCGCTCGGTGATGAGGGCCGTCACGAGCCGCGCCGGTGTCACGTCGAAGGCGAAGTTCGCGGCGGGGCTGTCCTCGGGCACGACGGCCACCTCGCCGACGGCGCCGCTCTCGAGGCGGCCTGCCACGTGGGTTACCTCGCGGGGGTCGCGCTCTTCGATCGGGATCTCGGTCACGCCGTCGCGCAGTGTCCAGTCGATGGATGAGGACGGGGCGGCCACGTAGAACGGCACGCCGTTGTCCCGGGCGGCCAGCGCCTTCAGGTAGGTCCCGACCTTGTTGCAGACGTCGCCCGTGCCCGTGGTGCGGTCCGTCCCCACCAGGCAGAGCGAGACCCGGCCGTGCTGCATCAGGTGACCGCCGGCGTTGTCCGAGATCACGGTGTGGGGAACGCCGTGCTGGCCCAGCTCCCAGGCGGTGAGCGCGGCGCCCTGATTGCGCGGCCGCGTCTCGTCCACCCAGACGTGGACGGGGAGCCCCGCGTCGTGGGCCCGGTAGACCGGCGCCAGGGCCGTGCCCCAGTCGACGGTGGCCAGCCACCCGGCATTGCAGTGGGTGAGCACGTCGAGCCGCTCGCGCCGTCCCCGCGCCTCCCAGGCCCGCTCGAGCAGCACCAAGCCGTGCTCGCCGATCGCCCGGCAAGTGGCCACGTCTTCGTCGGCGAGCGCGGCAGCCCGGGCGTAGCCGGCCGCCACCCGCTCGCCGAGAGACACCGGGCGCAGCGCCCGGCGCATCTCGTCCAGCGCCCAGCGCAGGTTGACCGCGGTCGGGCGCGTCTCGAGCAGCGTCTTCACCGCCGCCGCGACGGCGCCGTCGGTGGGATCGCGGCGCAGCTCCAGGCACAAACCGTAGGCGGCGGTGACCCCGATCAGCGGCGCGCCTCGAACCCGCATGGAACGGATCGCCTCGGCGGCATCTTCCAGGCTCTCGAGCCGCCGCCGCTCCACCGCGAAGGGCAGCAGGGTCTGGTCGATGATCTCGACGGCCACGCCGTCGTCGGCGACCTGGATCGTCCGCTGCGGGACGCCCCGGACCTTCAATCAGTCCCCTTCGAACTCGCAGAGGGCGGTGAGCTTGTGGCCCAGCGCCTCGATCCGCTTTCGCCCGCCCACGTCCGGCAGGTCGATCACCACCGCCAGGGCCACGATCTCGCCGCCGAGCTGCTCGATCACGCGGATCGCCGCCTCGGCGGTGCCGCCGGTGGCGATCAGGTCGTCGACGAGCAGCACCTGCTCGCCCCGGACAATTGCGTCGGTGTGGATCTCGACGCGGTCCGTGCCGTACTCGAGCTCGTAGTCTTGACCGATCGTCTCGTGGGGGAGCTTGCCGGGTTTGCGCACCAGAACCGAGCCCGCGCCCAGGTCCTTCGCCACGGCGCCGCCGAGAATGAACCCGCGCGCCTCGATGCCGGCCACCTTGTCGATCTGCGTACCGCGGTAGGGCTGGACGAGCCCCTCCACGGCGATGCGGAAGCCCACCGGGTCGAGCAGCAGGGTCGTGATGTCGCGAAACTGGATGCCCGGCTTCGGGTGGTCCGGAATCGTGCGGATGCGAGATTTGATCGTCATGCCCTGCTACTCCCGGCTCCCGAGCGCCCGGCCGGCGACGGCGTCGAGCTTCTTCAGCAGCGCGGGATCCCGCGCTTCCGGCGGCGTGATGATGGCCTCGTCGAGCACGCGATCGCAGCCGTGCGGGCACGGCGTGGGGCGCCCGGCGAGCTCCGGCGCCACCGCCGCCACCAGCGCGCGGCCCCGGTCGGCGTTGCTGGTGAGCACGTGCACGATGTCCGCGACCTCGACGTGGTCGTGGTCGGGGTGCCAGCAGTCGTAGTCGGTCACCATCGACACGCTCGCGTAGCAGAGCTCCGCCTCCCGGGCGAGCCGGGCCTCGGGCATGTTGGTCATGCCGATCACGTCGCAGCCCCAGCTGCGGTAGAGCTCGCTCTCGGCCAGGCTCGAGAACTGCGGCCCCTCCATCGCCAGGTAGGTGCCACCGCGCGCGACCTTCACGTCGATGCCGGAGGCGGCGCGCTCCAGGGCGTCGCCGATCCGTCCGCAGACCGGATGGGCCAGCGACACGTGGGCGACGCAGCCTGCGGTGAAGAACGTGCGCTCCCGGGCGAAGGTGCGGTCGACGAACTGGTCGACCAGCACGAACGTCCCGGGCGGCAGGTCGTCGCGCAGCGAGCCGCAGGCGCTCAGCGAGAGCAGATCGGTCACGCCGGCCCGCTTGAGCGCGTCGACGTTGGCGCGGTAGTCGATCTCCGAGGGCGGCAGCCGGTGTCCGCGACCGTGGCGCGGCAGGAACACCAGCGGCATGCCGCCGAGCTCGCCGAAGAGCAGCTCGTCGGAAGGCGTGCCGAAGGGCGACTCGACCTTCTCCCAGCGCGCGCCCTCGAGCCCTTCGAGCTCGTAGACCCCCGAGCCCCCAACGACCCCGAGCACCGGCTGCCCCTGCGCCGCCATGGCGATGGATCATCGCACATTCTGCCGGGCCTGCTCGGCCCGCCGGAACCTCAGCGGCGCTTGCGGCCGGGGCGGCTGCCGTAGTCCTCGAAGGGATCGTCGCGCTCGCGTACGGCCTCGCGGAAGCCCACCTCCTCGGCGCGGGAGACGAAGTCGAGACCCTCCTGGGTGTGCCGCGCGATGCCGTCGAAGAGCGTGCCCAGCGTGCGACTGGAGGCGAAGCCCATGTTCTCCACCGTCTGGTTGCAGAGGAGCTTCAGCATCACGAGCTGGCTCTTCGGCACCCGGGCCATGCGCCTCGCCAGCGCCAGCGCGTGGTCCTGGAGCGCGTCGTCGGCGACGCACTCGAGGATCAGACCGATCTCCGCCGCCTTCGCGGCAGGGATCTCGTCGCCGGTCAGCATGTAGCGCTTCGCCTGCTCGAGCCCCATGCGGTAGACCCACATGGCGGTGGTGGGCGTGCCCCAGACCCGAGACGGCGGGTAGCCGAAGCTCGCGCCCTCCCCCGCCACGATGAGGTCCGCACACAGCACCATGTCGGTGCCTCCGCCGATGCACCAGCCCTGTACGGCGGCGATGGTGGGCTTTCGCGCGTACCAGAGCTTCATGTAGGCCTCGACGAACCCGCCGATCATGCGCATGTCCGAGACCGAGTCCCAGACACGCTGCTCCCCGGCCTGGGATTTCTGCCGCTCGCCGGCTTGCGCCTCCGTCGACCAGTCGAGGCCGTAACCGGCGCAGAAGGCGCGCCCTTCGGCGCGCAGCAAGATCACGTGGGCATCGGGGTCGGCGTCTCCCGCATCGACGGCCCAGACCAGGTCGTCGCGCAGGCCCGGGGTGATGGTGTTGTACGCGTCGGGGCGGGCCAGGGTGATGACGAAGACCCCGTCCTCGACGTGGGTCCGCAGGGTGTTCTTCTCCATGGGCGCATCATGCCCGTCGGCTACCCTGGAGCCAACCCCGGTCCCGCGGGTTTATGCCATGTCGCATTCGTCACGCGCCCTGGGAGCCGAGGGCGAGAACCGGGCCGCGCGCCACCTGGAGCTTCGGGGCTGGCGCATCCTGGCTCGCAACACCCGGGGCGCTGGCGTCGAGATCGACATCGTCGCGATGCGCGCCGGGGTGCTGGCCTTCGTCGAGGTCAAGACGCGTCGATCCCGGGTGGCGGGCGCCCCGGAGGAGGCCGTCGACGCGCGCAAGCAGGCGCGCCTGGTGCGCGGCGCCACCGGCTGGCTGCGCGAGCACCGCGTGCGCACCCGCCGGCTCCGCTTCGACGTGATCGTCTGCGAGCTCGACGCCCAAGGCCGGTGGCGCCTGCGCCACCTGGAAGGCGCCTTCGACGCCAACCCCTAGCCCGGCCCAGCAACCCAGCGGGGACGCCCCCGTTCGGAGGGGGCTCCGTCAGGCGTCGCTCTTCGGCTCTTCTTCCGCCGGGGCCTCTTCGGGC
>PVMS01020118.1_pt1 | contig 12944 bp, 11 predicted proteins | sample 1853461 | NCBI WGS metagenome assembly PVMS01 (sample SAMN08582032, study PRJNA380276) | Marine sediment metagenome, whole genome shotgun sequencing project. | isolation source: ocean sediment barecode stripped | collected 2017 | reverse complement strand
GGGACTGCCCCACTGCTCGGAGAACCATTCGCGGACCGAATCTTCAGCCAGGGGCTGGTATCCGGGAAGGCGATCCGGCATGGCGCCCACATCCATGGCACCCTGCACGGCTTTCGTCGGGACAGGGCCAGTGCAGTCCATTTTCATCAAGTCGTTCAGGTGTTATCCCCGAATAGAAGGGGATCTCGCCGGCAATGGCCCGCGTCACATCCATGGCTCCGCTGTAGGGGAGGGGGTGTCCGAAAGCTTTGAAGAGGTCGCACAGGATCTGCCAGTCCGCTCTCGTTTTGCCGGGAGGCTCGATCGCCTTCCTGACCCGTTGAACCCGTCGGTCTGTATTGGTGAAGGTCCCATCCTTTTCGGGTCCCGATGTAGCCGGAAGAATAACGTGAGCCAGCTTGGCTGTTTCGGTCATGAATATGTCCTGGACGACCAGGAAGTCGAGTTTGCCCAGGGCTTCCAGGACCTTGTTCCGGTCCGGGAACGCTGTGATCGGGTTTTCGCCCATGACAAACAGGCCCCTCAGCCTCCCTGTCAGCGCAGCGTCCATCATTTCCATTGCGTCCTGGCCCTGCATCTCGGGAACGGGACTGCCCCACTGCTCGGAGAACCATTCGCGGACCGAATCTTCAGCCAGGGGCTGGTATCCGGGAAGGCGATCCGGCATGGCGCCCACATCCATGGCACCCTGCACATTGTTGTATTCGGAAAGAGGCAGGATACCGGCACCGGCCTTACCCAGATTACCTGTAACAAGAGCCAGGTTGGCGGCCGCCGCGACCGTGTCCTCACCAATGTATGATCCTGAAACCGGGGAGAGGAGGATCGTAACGGCTGGGGAGGCGGCGATGACCCTTGCCGCATCGCGAATATCGTCGGCGGGGATACCTGTGATGTCGGCAGCCCTTTCCACCGTGAAGCCGTCAGCCGCCTTGCGAAACTCCTCAAGTCCACTCACACGGGCGGCGATAAATTCCTTGTCTTCCAGCCCTTCGGCCAGGATCACATGGATCAGCCCGTTGACCAGGGCCACGGCGGTACCTGGTTTCATGGGGAGATAAGTGTCTGCGAACCTGGCGATCTTGACCTTGCGCGGATTTGCGACCAGAAGCCCGGCTCCACCCTGCCGTACCCGCTGCAGGACCTTGAGTCCGGCAATGTGAGCATCCTCGGTCACATTCGCGTCCAGAGCGAAAATGAGATCGGCGTTGTCCAGATCCGCCAGAGAATCCGTGGGCGCCGCCACCCCGAAAGCTTTCCTGAGAGCTTCCATGGCAGGAATGTGTCCGAACCGCGCCACGGAATCCACGTTGTTCGTCCCTAGCACGGTGCGCATGAACCTCTGCAGGAGATAGTTCTCCTCATTGGTGCAGCGGGCAGAGGCTATCGCTCCCAGAGCCGTTCCCCGACTCTCCGAGACAATAGCGTTAAAGCGCTCTACGATGGTCTGGTAGGCTTCCTCCCAGGTTGCCTCGGTGAGGATGTTTCCCTTGCGGACCATCGGTGTCTTGAGGCGGTCCGGATGTCCCACGTATTCGTATCCGAAGCGACCCTTGGCGCAAAGCCAGCCTTCATTATTGGATCCCTCATCATCGGCGCCGAGGACATGATAGATGCGGTCGCCCTTGACCTCCAGGTTTAAAGTACAGCCCACACCGCAGAAAGGGCAGGTGGTGCGCACCGTAGTCAGCGACCAGGCCGGCGCGGTGTGCTTGTAAATCCTGCTGTACAGGCTGCCCACAGGACAGGCCTGGATGCACTGTCCGCAGAATTCACAATCCATGGCATTTCCAAAAGCAGGTTCAACCACTGTCGGAAAACCACGGTTCACAAAATCCAATTCGCCTTCTGCCTGGACCTCATCACATATTCGAACGCACCGGCCGCACTGGATGCAGCGATTCTGATTCATCTCGATCAGAGGCGAAAGGTAATCGATCCTCTTATCCACCTCAACGGGTCCGAATCGGCCGACATCCTTGCCGTGCTCGAAAGCCAGATCCTGCAGGAGGCATCGGCCGGACTGCGGACAAACTGGACAGTCCAGCGGATGATAGGTGAGCAGTAGCTCCAGCAGGGTCTGACGAGCCTGCTTGACCTTCGGTGTGATAGTGCTGATCACCATTCCATCGGCTATGGGGGTAACGCACGATGCGAACAACCGGTCGGAACCTTCAACCTCAACCACGCACATCCTGCAGGACCCGAAGGGCAGCAGGTGCTTGTGGTCGCAAAAAGTGGGGATATCTATATCCAGTTTCCTGGCAGCATTGAGCATGGTCGTGCCGGTGCGGACCTTAACCTGCATTCCATCAATGGTGACACTTACAATCATGACCTGTTATTCCTTCGCTACGGCATTGAAGCGGCACACTTCGTAACACATGTTGCAGTTGGTGCACAGCTCCTGGTCGATGATATGGAGTTCTTTTCGCTCTCCTGTAATAGCTTGGACGGGACATTTCTTGGCGCATACCGTACATCCTGTACACTCATCCGTGATCCGGTAGGTGATGAGGGCCGTACACACCTTGGCAGGACACTTTTTGTCCCTGATGTGGGCCTCGTACTCGTGGCGGAAATACCGGATAGTGGAGAGGACGGGGTTGGGTGCGGTCTGCCCCAATCCACACAGGGACGAGTTCTTGATCTGCTCCCCCAGTTCGTCGAGGTTCTTCAGGTCCTCTTCAGTACCCTCACCCCCGGTGATCCTTTCCAGAATGGTGAGCATCGTCTTGGTACCGAGGCGGCAGGGCACGCACTTGCCGCACGATTCGGCAGCTGTGAAGTTGAGGAAAAACCGGGCCACGTCCACCATACAGTCGGTCTCGTCCATCACGACGACACCGCCCGATCCCATCATGGCCCCGGCCTGGATCAGCGAATCGTAATCAATGGGAGTCTCAACCAGACTTGCCGGGAGACAGCCTCCGGAAGGACCTCCCAGCTGGGCGGCCTTGAACTCCCGACCCTCCTCGATGCCACCGCCGATCTCATGGATGATCTCCCCGAGAGTGGTGCCTGCGGGCACTTCTATGAGCCCGGTGTTCACAATCTTCCCGGTAAGAGCGAAAACCTTTGTTCCCTTGGTGCCCTCGGTTCCCACCTCCGAGTACTGGGCCGCGCCGTCAAGTACGATAGGTGGTACACAAGCATATGTTTCCACGTTATTTATGTTACTTGGTTTATCCCAGAGACCTTTGTGAGCAGGGAAGGGCGGCCTGGAACGGGGCATGCCTCTTTTTCCCTCGATGGAGGCCATGAGAGCCGTTTCCTCGCCGCATACGAAGGCCCCGGCACCCTCTTTGATCCGGAGCTTTAAAGAATAGTCCGTACCGAAGATGTTGTCCCCGAGATAACCCTTCTCCTCCGCTTGAGCGATGGCAGTTTTCAGCCTCGCGATGGCAAGGGGATACTCAGCGCGGCAATAAATATAACCGTACGCGGCACCGATGGCGTAACCGGCGATGATCATCCCTTCGAGGATAGCATGGGGATCCCCCTCCAGGACGCTCCTGTCCATAAAAGCTCCGGGATCCCCTTCGTCGGCGTTGCAGATAAGGTATTTTGGATCCCCCGCGGCGTTGGCGCAGAACTCCCATTTGAGCCCGGTGGGGAATCCTCCACCACCCCTGCCCCTGAGTCCCGATTTCTTGACCACCTCCCGGATAATGGCGGGAGACATGGTTTTGAGGGCTTTTTCCGCCCCCATATAGCCGTCGGTGTCGAGGTAGTCCTGGATCAGGTCGGGATCGATGAAACCGCAACGCTTCAAAACGATCCTCTTTTGCTTCGCGAAAACAGGAAGGTCCTGATAGCTGGGTATCCCGTCGTAGGGGTCTTCCCCCTCGCCGATGATCTGCCCGATAGCCATTTCAGTTATGGGCTGCCCACCTACCAGGTGCTTCTGAAGAATATCCTCAACCATCTTGGGCTGCACCTGACGGTAGGTCACCCGCGCATGGCCGGGAAGATCCACATCCAGGAGGACCTCCTGGGAACACATTCCGATGCACCCAGTCTTGATGATAGGGACCTCGATCTTGAGTTTATCGAACCCCTCGTGTACTGCCGTCAGGATATCTTCCGCCCCTGTCGCCAGTCCGCAGGTTCCCATCCCGATGAAAATACGCTGTCCGCCGGTTTCGCTAGCCATGGAAGGTCTCACTCACCGGAGGCACCTTTGCCATCGTCATTTTTGTCACCCTCACCGCTCTCGGCCTCGATCTCTGCAAGAACCGTCTTGCGGAATTTCTTAAGAACAGTTTCCGCCTTGTTGGGATCGAGGTTTCCGAAAGCCTTATCATCGATCATCATGACCGGCGCCAGCCCGCAGGCGCCGATGCAGGCCACGTGCTCGATGGTAAACAGGAGATCTTCGGTGGTCTCGCCGTGCCCCACGCCCAAATTGGCTTCCAGCCGGTTGACCACCTGCGTAACGCCCTTGACGTGGCACGCGGTTCCTACGCAGACGCGGATGATATGCCGGCCCCGGGGAGTGAGATGGAACTGGGTGTAGAAGGTAATGACCCCGTAGACCTGGCTCCGATAAACGCCCATGCCGTCGGCCACCGCATTGGCGGCTTCCTCAGGCACAAAACCGTATACATCCTGGACCTGCTGGAGAATGGGGATAAGCATCCCCTTCTCACCGGCCAAACTGTCCAGTATCTCGTAAGTGGGCTGCAGATCGATGGCATCGTCCGCATTCATCACTGGTGCCGTCTGACTCACCGCCACCTCCACATATAGTTCACCATATCGATATACCTGTCGTTCATCTGCCTGACCGTATCGATCAGCTGCTTGGCAAAAAGGGCATAGAGCTTCACTGCGTCCGCCGGATATTTTTCCACGAAATCGTCAAAGGCGCGTCGCTCCAGGGTAAAGATGGTAGAGTCGCCGTGGGCCTGGACGTTGGTGGAATGCCTGCCACCGGCCAGGAAGGTCATGGTTCCGAAGAACCCTCCCTCTTTGAGGGAACCGAGGCTCTGGACCCCGCCTTCCTTGGCCCGTTTGGAAACCTTCACCGCTCCGCTAACGACGAGATACAGGTCCGATCCTTCGGTATTTTCGTTGTAAACGGGATCCTGATCCTTATAGACCCTTTTCTGGAAGATCTCCGCGAGTTTAACCAGCGCTTCGTCGCTGATCCCTTGAAAAGAGACCATTTCCTTGAGTTGGCTCATTTCGATCATCTCATGAACCTCCTTGTACCTTCTCGAGCCGAACCTTCAAAACGGCGGTCTGTGGCTCATTTTCCTTAATTCCCGTGATCCGGCTCACCGGCGTCAGCGGGAAGTGCCTGGGCATGAAAAGTACGCCAGGGAGAATTTCATCCGTCAGCAGGACTGGGACCACAACATCCCCATAGGCGGAAACCACCCTGATCTGGCCGCCGTCCTCTATACCAGCCTCCTCGGCCGTGGCAGGGTTCAGTTTAAGGGAGGCGCTGTCCACCAACATGTTCAACGACTCGGAATGCCTGGTACAGGTTCCGGCGTGAAAGAGCAGTTCACCCAGGATTAATGTATGGGGGTAGCGGGTGTCGCCGGCCGCCGGTTCCCAGCGCCCGACAGCGGCGAAGGACCGTTTGTCCTCCGGCAGTCCATCGCTCAGCAGATGACGCGTACCCAGATATCCCTGGTGATAGACGTCCCGGGCATCCTCCTTTGTGAAAGGCCACTGCAGCCCGTTGTCTGCGAGGATCTGGAAGTTGATGCCTGAGTAATACGGAACTGCGTTGGAAATTTCCTCGAGCACTTCGGCGGAGTTGATGTATTTCATCTCCTGTGAACCGAGGATAGCACCCAGGTCGGAGAATATCCTCCAGTCAGCCAGGGAGCGCCCGACGCTTTCAATGGCCTTGTTGGTCCTCTGAACACGGCGGTCAAGGGAAGTCAGCGAGCCGTTCTTCTCCGCCAGGCCGCTGGCCGGCAGCACCACATGGGCAAGCTTCGCGGTCTCAGTGAGGAACATTTCCTGAACGACCAGGAAATCCACTCTCGAAAGAGCGTCTTCAACCACCTTGCCGTCCGGGAAGGTGACCATAGGGTTCACCCCGGCAAGGTAGAGAGCGTTTATTCTCCCTTCTTTTGCCGCGGCCAGCATCTGAGTCGCTGGTAAACCGGGAGACTTCGGCAGCTCCTTTTTCCAGAGCTTCTCGAGAGATTTACCGGCCTTTGAATCGTCTATGCGTACGTGACCAGGCAGATGAGAGGGCGACACGCCCATGTCCACAGCTCCCTGGAAATTAGTAGCGCTCTGGATGGGGTAGATCCCGCAACCCTCCTGCCCCACGTGCCCGGTGAGTATCATGAGGTCGATCATTGCGTTTACCAGGTCCTCACCACCATCCTGGAGAACCGCCTCTTCCCCGAAAAGGACCGATGCCCGGCGAGCCGTGATGAACTCCCGTGCTGCACCGGAGATATCCTCCGGCGGGACACCCGTATCTTTTGCAATTTTTGCCAGATCGGTCGCGACGAGGGATTTTTTAAGTTCTTTTAATCTATTGAAGCCTTTCAGTGCCGTCTCGTCCGCCAGGTCCTCATCAAAGATTACCTTCATCATCCCTTTTATGACGGCCACTTCAGAACCCACTGAGGTCAGCAACGTTCTATGGGCCAGTCTCGACAGTGCCGTTCGGCGGGGCATGATCTCGATAACTTTTGCACGGCGGTGGATCGCCGCCTTGATCTTCAGACCCGATATCGGGCTGGTCACCGTGACGTCGCACCCGACCAGAAGGACAGCCTGAGCGTACTGCAGTTCGTCAATGGCATTGGTGGCAGCGAAGACTCCCAGTCGCTCCTCGAGGACCGGGAGCACCTTGCCGGCCCAGGCTCCCGAGGGTGTATCCACGTTATTGCTGCCAAGAACAGTCCTGAAAAGTTTCTGGAAAAGGTACAGATCTTCGTTGGTCAGCCTGTCTGAAGCAATGCCTCCAACGGAGTCCCCGCCCGAAGCGTCTGACGCCTCCTTGAGTCCCCGCGCCACCTCCCTCAGCGCCTCATCCCATGAAGCGGGAACCAGGTTGCCGCCTTTTCTGATGAGGGGAGAGGTGAGTCGATCGGAGTGATTGATAACATCGTATCCGAAATAGCCCCTTGAACAGAGGCTTCCATCGTTGATTCCACGGTTCTCGACGTGGGAGACCTTTAGCACCTTATTGTCACGCAGGTTGTAAACCAGGGTGCACCCGACGCTGCAGTAAGGACAAATGGCCTCTGACTTTTCCATTTCCCAGATGCGCACCTTGTGCCTCATAACCCTCGAGGTTATGGCGCCTACAGGGCAGGACCAGACACAGTGTCCGCAGAATTCACAGTCGAGGGACTTTTCCATGAAGGGTCCGACTACGATTTTCGCCCCCCGGTTCGACATTCCGAGAGCCGTCACACCCTGCACCTCGTCACAGATCCTGACACATCGCTTGCACTGAATGCAGCGGTTGAGATTACGATCAATGAGAGGGCTGATGATGTGGTCCCTGAGTACCCTTTTAGTTCCCTCGAAGCGTGTTTCAGCACTCCCGTACTTGAAGGTGTAGTCCTGCAGGAGACACTCTCCTGAAGCATCGCAAACCGTGCATTCCAGGGGGTGATTGATGAGCAGGAACTCGAGGATGTTCTTGCGGGCCTTCTCAATGGTAGGGGATTCGGTGCTGACCACCATCCCCTCGGCGACAGCCAGCGTGCAGGCGGTCTGAAACTTGCCCATCCCCTCCACCTCCACAAGGCACATGCGGCAGGCACCCAGATGGGAAAGCTTGGGATGATCGCAGAAGGTGGGGATGTAGATCCCCAATTTCCGGGCGGCCTCCAGGACGGTCATGTGACCGTCAACCATGACTGTCTGGCCGTCGATGGTGATCCGGACCATCATGGCGTTGAAACCTCCGTGACACCTTCAGCAGCGGGATCGGCTATATAGCCCAGATATTCTTCCCTGAACTTCTCAAGTGTACTCAGCACAGGATTCACTGACGCCTCCCCGAGACCGCAGAAGGAGGTACTCCCGATACTTCGGCACACATCTTCCAGGATTTCAAGATCCTTCAGGCTGGCTTTGCGCTCTACGATCTGATCCATGATCTGTCTGACCCAGAACAACCCTTCCCGGCAGGGTGTGCACTTGCCGCACGACTCATGCTCAAAGAACCTGATGAGGATCGAGGCAGCCTTTACCATATCAGCGGAATCGTCGAGCACGATAACGGCACCCGAACCCAGCATGCTCCCGGCCACCGATAAAGAGTTGTAATCCAGCTGGATATCAAGCTGAGAGGAGTCCAGGCACGCCGAAGAGGCTCCTCCCGGGAACGCTGCCTTGAACTGGCGCCCCTCCCGGATGCCGCCGGCGTGGTCGAAGATCAACTCCCTCAGCGTCGTTCCCATGGGAAGTTCATAGACTCCCGGAGCGGCCACATGCCCGCTGATGGAGTAAAGCTTTGTACCGGTGCAGTTGAAAGTCCCAAGGTCAGCGTACCAGTCGCCGCCTTTAATGACGATGGACGGAATGTTGGCCAGAGTCTCGACGTTGTTTACTACAGTTGGCAGACTCCGGTAGCCTACGTTGACAGGGAATGGGGGACGGATCCTCGATTGACCGCGCTTGCCTTCAAGGGATTCGATGAGAGCGGTTTCCTCTCCGCAAATATACGCTCCGGCTCCTTTGTGAACCGTAACCTTGAAAGTGAACCCGGAGTTCAGGATGTTATCGCCGAGAAAAGATCTTGCTTCGGCCTCCGCGATAGCCCTTTCCAGGATGACCGCCTCCCTGGGGTACTCTCCTCTTAAATAGATGTATCCCTGACTGGCGCCCACAGCGTATCCCGCAAGGGCCATGCCCTCGAGGACAAGGTGGGGGTCCTTGGACAGGAGCACCCGATCCTTGAAGGTTCCCGGTTCACCTTCATCGGCGTTACAGATGATAAATTTTTCTGAAGCGCTGTCCCTGGCGGCGAAATCCCACTTCATTCCGGCAGGGAAACCGGCCCCGCCCCGCCCCCTGAGCCTCGATGCGACCACTTCGTCCACAACATCCTGTGGATCCATTTCGTTAAGTGCTTTGGGAAGAGCCAGATAGCCTCCGTTGAAGAGATAGGAATCTATCCTTGCCGGATTGGGCCGATCGATATTTCTGGTTAGGATCTTCTCCATATTTACCCTCATCGACTCCTGTACTCATCCAGGATCGCCCGGAGGGATTCTGCCGTAACTTGTGGATGGAGATCCTCGTCAACCATGACCGCAGGCGCCACATCACACGCCCCGATACACTCTACTTCCACCAGGGTGAAGAACTTGTCCGGCGTCGTCTCACCGGGCCCGACACCCAACTCCGACTTGATGGCCTCTATAATGGTCTCGCAACCCGCGAGGTTGCAGCTCAGGTTCCTGCAGACCTGGATCAGGTGTTTGCCGCGGGGATTGGTAGTGTACATGGTGAAATAGGTCGCGACCTCGTACGCTCTGACGTGTGGAATCTGCAGCAGATCGGCCACGAATACCAATTCGTCCTCATCCAGGTACCCCCGGACTTTCTGGACGTAGTGGAGAAGCGGCATCAAGGCCGATGGGAGGTCCTCGTACTGCTGAGTGATCCTCTCCATATCAGCGATCTCGCTCTCGGAAAAAATTCTCTGCAGGCTCACCTGTCGATCTCCCCCAGTACGATATCAAGGCTCCCGATGATGGCAACAACATCAGCCAGCATATTGCCCTTGGACATGGTCAACAAGGATTGCAGATTCACAAATGACGGGGGGCGGACCCTCATCCGGTAAGGCTTCGGTCCGCCATCGCTGACGATATAAAAACCGATCTCGCCTTTCGGTGACTCTATAGAACAATACGCCTCACCCACAGGTGGAGTAAGTCCGTCGACAACCAGTTTGAAATGATGGATCATCGCCTCCATGGAAGTTTGGAGGCGTTTCTTTTCAGGGTAAACATACTTGGGGGAATGTTCTATGAAAGGTCCTTCCGGCAGACCATCAACGAGTTGCCTGAGCATTGCGCAGCTCTGCTTCATCTCCTCAATGCGGACAATGTATCTGGCGTAAACATCGCCTTCCTGACGAACCGGAACCTTGAACTCCAGTTCATCGTAAGCCTCGTAGGGTTCGTCTCTCCGGACATCCCAGTCCACTCCGGAAGCACGGGCAGAGGGTCCGGAAAGGCCCAGGCTCACAGCGTCGCTGCGGTTGATGACTCCGACACCCTTGGTCCTGCCCATCCAGATCCGGTTCTTGGTGAGGAGCCTCTCATATTCTTTGACCTTGACGTCGAACTTGTCGACGAAGGTCAGTATCCTGGCCTGAAAATTGGGGAGAACGTCCCTGGCCAACCCTCCGGGGCGGAAGTATGTCGGCATCATGCGGGTTCCGGTCGTCTCCTCAATGAGGTCCAGGATGTCCTCTCGTTCGCGCAGGGTGTACATGAGCATGGTAACAGCACCGACGTCAGCGGCATGTGTACCCAGCCACAACAGGTGACTGTTGATCCGTATCATCTCTGCAAGGGCGGTACGAATATACTGAGCTCTCCTCGGCACCTCGATCCCTATGAGCTTCTCCACCGCCATTATGTAGGCCAGGTTGTTGGAACCCGACGCCAGATAATCGAGCCTGTCCGTCAGTGGAAGGATCTGAAGGTATTTCCTGTCCTCTGACAGCTTCTCCACACCCCTGTGGAGATAACCGATATCCGGGATGGCATTGACGACCACTTCGCCGTCCAGTTCGAGGATGACCCGAAGAACGCCATGGGTGGAGGGGTGGTGAGGCCCCATGTTGATGGTCATAATCTCTTGCCTGGCCACCTAAACCTCCCTTACCAACGCACTCGACCCTGGAGAGGAAACTCCTTGCGGAGTGGATGCCCCTCGAAGGCGTCGGGGTTGAGGATCCGCCTCTGGTCTGGATGACCTTCAAAGTGGATCCCGAACATGTCGTAGATCTCCCGCTCCAGCCAGTCAGCCACCTGCCATATACCGTACACAGTGGCTGCCTTCTGGCCGTCGGCCAAGGGTACCTTGACCCTGAATCGCTGGCGATGGGAGATGGAATACAACTGATAGACAAGCTCGAATTCGGCCCCTTCCCGCTTCGGCCAATGCACGGCGGTAAGGTCCGAAAGGAAATCAAACTGGAGGGTCGGATCATCCCTCAGCAGCGTCAGAGCCCCAATGGCCTCTGAGGGCGAAACCACCACCCAGACCTCTCCGCAGGAGTGTTTAACCTCCTGGACCGCTGTAGCCAAATTGCGCCGCAGAGCTTCAACTGCCGGATGTCTCTGGGGATCGTCACCCTGGAAATTCTGTCGGTTCCAGTTGACCGTCAAACCGTTTCCTCCCTGTTCGGTCCACGATACCCTGGCTCGATCTTCCTTGGCTGGGCTGCGAAGTTGACTTGACCGTCGATCTTCATCTGAAGCGTCATGATGCCGTGGATAAGAGCTTCAGGCCTCGGCGGGCAGCCAGGTATGTAAACATCCACAGGTATAATGTGACTGACTCCGGGAACCACGCTGTAGGTCTGGAAGATCCCGCCGCAAGTGGCGCAGCTTCCCATAGCGATGACCCACTTGGGTTCGGCCATCTGGTCGTAGAGTTTTTTGACGACCGGGGCCATCTTGTTGGTCACGGTGCCGGCAACGATCATAAGGTCCGCCTGCCGGGGCGAGGCCCTGAACACCTCCCACCCGAAACGGGCCATGTCGTAACGGGCGGCCGCCGCGGCGATCATCTCGATAGCACAACATGCCAGGCCGAATGTGAGGGGCCACAGTGAAGACCTTTGAGCCCAGTTCATCACTGTGCTGGCCGAGGTAAGGAGGACATTGGCTTCTTTGGGGCCGGGCCCCTTGTATACTCTTGTGGGTTTATTCCTCATCGCCAGCTCAACGCACCCTTTCTCCATACATAGATGTATCCAAACAACAGGATCACTATAAAGATGACCATCTCCACAAAACCGAAGATGACCGGATCGAACTTTTCAAAAAGTACCGCCCACGGATACAGGAACACTACTTCTATGTCGAACACGATGAAAAGCATGGCCACTAGATAAAAGCGGATGTCGAGACGCTGCCGGGCATCCTTGATGGGAAGCACGCCGCATTCGTAGGTCGAGGATTTTTCCTCAGTAGGGTAATGGCGGCCCGCAAGGCGGCCAAACAACTGGGAGGCAACCATCATACCTGTTCCGAGAAGGAAGATAGCGATAATAAAAATAAAGATGGGCAGGTACCCTAGAGTCAGGTTTTCTCCCACGGTGTGCCCTCCTGGCGTCGAATCACCCGATCGGGTGATGAAATAAGCCGTTTATTGGTATTGGTCATACCACGAACAGTGAGCGGTATACAACAACTAGCTTCTATTGTCTATAGATTTCACAATCTCCCCTGTTTTTTCTTTATCCTCCCCGATGAGTCTGTCGGGGAAGCCATGCGGACTTCGAACAATAGTTTGTCGGAAGGCGTCATATTCCAGTTATGTAAAAGCTAGTGAAATTCAATGGTTGATGACTTGGCAAAAAGTCATCATCTTTAATAAAGGAAAAGAGTCAACTTACTGAAACGTTTCCGGCATGGTTTGGCACCCGGCACCGGTCTGAGAAGACCACATTATACTACGGTCCACTCCTATATTAGTGTTCATAATCGTCAGAAACAGACCCTGGTTTCAGATATCACAACTGAAGGACCGGGCAAAACCAATCCTTGTTTCCGGGTTTTTCCTTGACAGTGCAAGACCTCTATGTTAGATGGGAAGTCTTTAATTTTAAAGGAAAATTTAAGAAAAGGAGCCTGTTGTCATGAGCGAATCCCAAAGACTTTTCACCAGCGCCAAGGCAATTATACCGGGTGGTGTCAACAGCCCCGTTCGCGCTTTTAAATCAGTCGGCACCGATCCCTTGTTTATAAGCAGTGCCT
>PVMS01164697.1_pt1 | contig 12945 bp, 12 predicted proteins | sample 1853461 | NCBI WGS metagenome assembly PVMS01 (sample SAMN08582032, study PRJNA380276) | Marine sediment metagenome, whole genome shotgun sequencing project. | isolation source: ocean sediment barecode stripped | collected 2017 | reverse complement strand
GGCCGCAGCTTCATAGCGTTGTAGAAATGCCCGCGCCGTCAGGTAGTTCTCTTCCTCGTAATTGAGCTGCGCCATGTTTAACAGGGCATCCGTGAAATCAGGCTCTATTTTCAAGGCGCGGCGCAGATATTCATTGGCTGTGACCATGTCACCTTGCCGCATGGCACAGGAACCGGCATTTGTCAGCGCAACCGATGGTGAACTGTAAAAAGGATCATCCAGTGCTTTGAGGAAATGTGTCATAGCCTGTTCTTGTTTGTCTGTCTGGCACAGGTAGGTAGCGTAATTATTATTCACATCACCATCGTCAGGATCGGCTTCATAGGCCTTTTTGTAATGCTGACCGGCCAGCTTCATTTCACCAATTTGTTCATACAAAACGGCTAACACCGTGTGTCCCGGCGCATAGCTTGTATCTTCCCTTACTGCCTTCTTCAGCTTGCCCAGTGCGACTTCGTACTGACCACGATTCATATACTCAAGGCCCAGGGAGGTATTGGCCTCCGCAGCCTTACGCCCGCTGCTTTCCTGGTCCGGATCATTCGATTGTTGCGATGCGCAACCGCTGGTAAAAACCACGGCGAGTAACGTGGTCAATAAATGCGCTTTAATTGAAAAGATGAGTGTACTGAACCTGGACAAAATGAGTGCCGATCCATTCATGAAGCTATTTCCGCCATTTGCAATTTTATACGCTCACTTCTTTTCGTACGATCCATGACTTTACCCACCAGTTGCCCGCAAGCGGCATCGATATCCTCACCACGGGTCTTTCTCACCGTTGCTATCAATCCGCCACGCATGACAATCTCCTGAAACTCTTTAATTCGATCCTGGCTGGAACAACGGTATTTCGTACCTGGAAACGGGTTAAATGGTATCAGATTCAGCTTGCTAGGTAACCTTCTTAATAGTTTCACCAGTTTATGGGCATGTTCCGGATGGTCATTTACACCGTCGATCAAGGTATATTCAAAAGTCACCGAGCGTTTATGCTTTTCAGAAACGTAATCACTGCATGCCTGCATCAAATCAGCAATTGGATATTTACGGTTGAGAGGAACCAGTTGGGTACGCACATCATCCACCGGTGCGTGCAGTGAAACGGCGAGTGCAACATCAAGGGTGTCACGCAGGCGGTTAATACCCGGAATCAGACCCGCTGTACTCAAGGTGACACGCTTTGCCGCAAATCCAAAACCAAGGTCATTGCGCATTAAAGACATGGCGGGCATGACGGCATCGAAATTGAGCAAAGGTTCACCCATACCCATCATCACGACATTGGTGATGCGACGCTCGCCGTTGCGTTCATGCCCCAACGCCTGCGCTGCGAGCCAAACCTGGCCAATAATTTCACTACATGTCAAGTTACGTGCAAACCCCTGCGCGCCGGTAGAGCAAAACGAACAGTTCAGTGCACAGCCCACCTGTGACGATACACACAAGGTGCCACGTTTGGGCTCGGGGATATACACGGTTTCAACCGCGTTACCACCATGAAAACCGATCAACCACTTAACCGTGCCATCAATTGAACGCTGCTCACGGAGAATCTCCGGCAGTTTGATTTCTGCAATGGATTTTAACTGCTCACGCAAAGCAATACCCAGGTCGGTCATTGCCCCGATATCGGTTTCTGCATGATGGAAAACCCATTTCAGTACCTGCTGGGCCCGAAATGGCTTTTCACCAATGGACTCAAAAAAAGCGCGCAAACCTGCCTCGTCAAAATCAAGCAGGTTCACACGGCTTGTGACGGCACTCACAGGTGCTTGAGTGGTTGTCAGCTTACTGTCCAAAAAAGTAAGCGATCTCTGTCTTGGCAGTATCGGGTCCGTCAGAACCATGCACTGCATTGGCATCGATACTCTTGGCAAAATCCGCCCGGATCGTACCGGCATCTGCCTCTGCCGGATTGGTGGCACCCATCAGTTTGCGGTTCAATGCAATGGCATCCTCACCTTCAAGTGCCTGGATCATGACGGGACCCGATGTCATAAATTTAACCAGGTCGTTAAAAAACGGGCGTTCGCGGTGTACAGCGTAAAAACCTTCGGCCTGCTCACGGCTCAGATACTCCATTCTGGCTTCAACAATTTTCAGACCGGCCTTTTCAAAACGGCTATAAATTTCCCCGATCACGTTTTTTGCGACGGCATCGGGTTTGATAATCGATAATGTACGTTCAACAGACACTTAAGAACTCCCTATAACTATATGATATTTAATGATATGAACGAATTTTTTCATTCACGAGTATTAGACTGGAACCAACAGGTAATTTTAATCTGACAAGGACTTTCTTGCAATCAGGTTCGCGAGCCTTAAATCGTTCATTCAAGCCCGGCAAATCAATCGTGTCAGGAAATGGTTCTCTGTCTCCGTTTAATCTATTATGTCTACCTTAAAATGAATCAATCCGCTCAGGAGCCTGTCGGATTTAACATAACAAGCTTCACGCTGAAGCGAGGACATGTATGACCGCCCTTTTTCTGGCTATATTCGTATTGTCATTGCTGTTACTGGCTTACTACCGTATTCCCCTGCTCATCTCGATCGCTATCGTCGCCGGGCTGACATTTGCATTTACTGAACTGCGCCACTTTTATGAGATTCCGGCGTGGTTCCGCTGGTCATATGGAATTGCTGCCGTCAGCCTCGCCGGCTTTGCCATCAAAGGCTTACGTCGTCTGTTGATCAGCAACCGCTTATTCAGCCTTTATCGAAAAGTGATGCCCAAGCTTTCCTCCACAGAGCGTGAGGCACTGGAAGCCGGCACCGTCTGGTGGGATGCAGAACTGTTCAGTGGCAAGCCGCGCTGGCGTCGTTTATTGCGACAACCTGCACCGCAGATAAGCGAACGTGAACAGGAATTCATCAACGGCCCGGTTGAAGAACTGTGCCTGATGCTGGATGACTGGGAAATCAGCGACAAGTATCATGATCTGCCGGAACCAGTCTGGAAATTCATACGCGACAATCGTTTTTTCGGCATGATCATTCCGCAGGAACATGGCGGCCTGGAGTTCTCCGCACAGGCCAATTCGGCCGTCGTGATGAAAATCGCCAGCAGGAATGCGACGGCCGCAGTCACTGTCATGGTGCCCAACTCACTCGGACCCGGTGAGCTTCTATTACATTATGGTACTGACGAACAAAAGAACCACTACATGCCACGGCTAGCCAGCGGTGAGGAAATACCCTGCTTTGCACTGACCTCCCCACTGGCCGGTTCCGACGCGGGTGCCATGCCCGATAAGGGCATTGTTTGCAGGGGAGAATTTGAAGGCAAAGAAGTCCTGGGCTTAAGGGTGAGCTGGAATAAGCGTTACATTACCCTGGCACCGGTTGCTACATTGCTCGGACTCGCGTTCCGTGCCTATGACCCGGATGGGCTACTGGGAGACAAACAGGATCTCGGTATCAGTTGCGCCCTGATTCCCACCGTCACGGAGGGTGTCGAAATTGGCAACCGCCATATGCCGGTGGGTGCGGTCTTCATGAATGGCCCGACCCGTGGCAAAGACATTTTTATACCGATGGACTGGATCATCGGTGGACAGGAAAGACTGGGGCAGGGCTGGCGTATGCTGATGCAGAGCCTGGCAGCCGGCCGTGCAATTTCGCTGCCCTCACTCGGGGTTGCGGGTGGCAAGATGGCCTCGCTATTAACCGGGGCGTATTCGAGGATACGCACCCAGTTTGATGTACCCATCGGCTACTTCGGCGGTATTGAAGAGCCCCTGTCGAGGATTGGTGGCCGAACTTACCGTATGGATGCCGCGCGCCTGCTCACCCTGATCGCGCTGGATCAAGGCGAAAGACCCGGTGTGCTTTCCGCTATCAACAAATACCAGTTAACCGAAGGCAACCGGCAGTGCATTATGGATGCCATGGATGTGCATGGTGGCAAGGGAATCATCCAGGGACCCAATAATTACCTGGCTCACGTTTACCAGAGCCTGCCAATATCCATCACCGTCGAAGGTGCCAATATACTCACCCGTTCAATGATTATTTTCGGTCAGGGCGCAATCCGTGCCCATCCCTGTCTCCTGAAGGAGATGAATGCCGTTACAGGGATTGCCAACAGCAAGGCAAGACGTGTTTTTGATAACGCGCTGTTTACACATATCGGATTCATCCTGAGTAATACGGTAAGAAGCCTGCTACTGGGTCTGACGGGCAGCAGAATGACACCCGCACCTGTGAGTGGGCCAAACGCCAGGTATTTCCGGCAACTGAGCCGGATGAGCGCCGCCTTTGCTTTCATGGCGGATGCCGTGCTGGTGTTGCTGGGTGGCAAGTTCAAATTCAAGGAAAAACTGTCAGGCAGACTGGCAGATGTGCTGATTCACCTGTACATGGCGAGTGCTCTGTTAAAGCGCTTCGAAGATGAAGGGCGTCAGGCTGATGATCTGCCACTGCTGCAATGGGGAGTGGAAGACAGCCTGTACCGGATTCAGCAGGGCCTCGATGGCGTGATCAGGAACTTTCCTGTGCCCATGCTCAGCCGCATCGTCCGTTTGATCGTATTTCCATTCGGTCTTCCGTATTCCGGACCAAGCGATAAAACAGTCAAAGCCGTCGCTAAAATCCTGCTGAGCGAAAATGAAAGCCGTGATCGCCTGGTCGATGGCGTATTTATTTCAGATCGTGACGATGCCACAGGAAGGGTCAACAAGGCGTTTCACCTGGTGCTTGAATCGGAACCGGCAGAGCGCGCCATCAAGAATGCCCTGAAAGAATCCGTCAATTTTGAGAATTATGAAGGATTGGTTAAACGCGCTACCGAAAGCGGTGTAATTACCGAGGAACAGGCGACCATGGTACGTCTGGCGCAGCAGGCAAGCGCCAGGGTGATCGCCGTGGATGATTTCCCACCTGAACAGATTGCTGGTTTCAGGCATTCAGGAAATGAATAATATCCGCCTCGGAATTCAACCCATCTGCATAACCCAGGTCAATCAGTTCACTGCAATAGGCTGATTCAAACAACAGGTAGCTGGCCATACGCCAATCCCTGCCCCAACCACCCAGGGTACGCAATAGAATCTGCACACTTAGCGGGATATCAGAGACATGATCCCGGGTAACATGACGCAGATCTTTGCTTGGTTTGATCACCAGGCTGTCGATATTGATCAAACCGCTTTCGGGGCGTCTGTCCTGGGGAACCAGTTTCAGTGTCTGATTGATGCGCTTCATCCGCGCGATGTCGGCATTGAGGGTATCCATGAATATAGTGTCCATCAGGTAACCACCAATTTCACCTGCCGATGGGTACACTGCGGGAGTTTCGGGTGGCATGTCCGGTTTCTCATCCCGTGTGCCAATGACCAGTATTCTGTCTGCTCCAAGGTGTATTGCCGGGCTCAATGGCGCAACCATGCGCATACCGCCATCACCAAAGTACTCATTACCGATACGCTCAGCCGGAAAGATGATCGGCAAGGCAGCTGAAGCGAGTAAATGACTGACATTCAGCTTTGCTGCCTGTCCCCTGCGACGTGTGCGCTGCCAGCTTTTTATGTCCTCCTGGGCCTGGAAATAGCTGATCGCACTGGCGCAGGTATACCCCGAAGCAGTGATGGCCACACCACGCAATGCATCCGATTTCAATGCAGTCTCTATACCATCAAGCTGCAGTGTCTTTTGCAAAAACGCACGTAAGGGCATATTGTCCAGAAACGCACGCGGGTTTGTCGGTATAAGGCCACCGGATAATAGAGTGACAGCAAATTTCATACCCGACTTGAACACCGTCCATGCATCGGTACGATAGACACGCGCGCAGTAGATGCTTCTCCAGAAGTGTTCCAGACGTTCGATTCCAGTTAAAAACTCATGGGCATGGCTGGCCAGAACCGCCGCGTTAATAGCGCCGGCCGAGGTCCCGCAAATAATCGGAAAGGGATTGCGCTCACCTGGGTTCAGCTCGGAGATGGCCTTAAGCACACCCACCTGGTAGGCGGCGCGCGCACCACCGCCGGGCAAAATCAATGCTGTACTTTGTGATGAGGTATTGCGCATATAGAGCTCAGATACTTCCATGAAATGAGTTTTATTGCCAGTGAATGTATACTGTGGCCAGAGAATTACCACTGCAAATTGCGAAATACGTTATACGACCCACGCTATCGGTGGTTTGTCTGAAAACGACTTTATCTGTGCGGCTAAAATCAACGACCTGCTGGAGCCCTGAAAAATGACCGAAATACCACTTCAGAAAACTTCATCCGTCAATGATCGTGTTGAACGTCTGCACGAGGCCGTGGGAGTTGTAAACCAGGTCATCATGGGTAAAGAAGACCAGGTGAAACTTGCATTCAGCTGTTTGCTGGCACGTGGCCACCTGCTGATCGAAGATTTGCCTGGCGTAGGAAAAACAACCCTGGCACATGCACTGGCGACTGTCATTGGCGTACGTTACCAGCGCATTCAGTTTACCAGCGATCTCCTGCCCGCCGATATTCTTGGTGTCTCGATTTACCGACGTGACCAGGAGAAGTTTGAGTTTCATCCTGGCCCCATTTTTTCGGAACTGGTGCTGGCCGATGAAATCAACCGTGCCACGCCAAAGTCTCAAAGTGCTTTACTGGAAGCCATGGCAGAGGGTCAGGTTACTATCGAAGGTATTACGCACATGCTGCCCAGGCCGTTTTTCGTGATTGCCACCCAGAACCCGCTTGACCTGGTAGGAACATTCCCCCTGCCCGATTCACAACTGGATCGTTTTCTTTTGAGTATCTCACTGGGCTTTCCGGAGCCCAAAATTGAACGTGAACTGTTAACTGCACAGGACCGGATTTTGGTGCTGCGCGATACCCAGGCGGTCATCAACCCCGAAGATGTATTGCGACTCAATGCGGACTGTCAAGAAGTACATGTCAGCGATGCCCTGCTGGATTATGTGCAGGCGCTTCTCGCTGAAACCCGTAACAGTCGCTGGTTTCAAACCGATCTTTCACCGAGGGCAGGCATCGCCATGCTGCAATGCTGCAAGGCTTATGCATTCCTGGAATGCAGGGATTTCGCAATACCTGAAGACGTCAAAGCCATTTTTCCAGGGCTTGCACGCCATCGCATGACAGTGCCACACGGTATGGAAGCATCCGTTGGTGAACAGATTTCCGATTTGTTAAACCAGGTTGCGATTCCCTGAATCAGGGCCTGTTAACGCTTGCCAGATGCTAACTGCCGTCAACCCAAAATTTCTAACATCTTTTAAGGACAGCATTGTAAGCCGGGTGAAACAGCGTGTATCGGCCAGACGCGGGCCGATGACCCCACCATACGAACTGGAATACCGTCATATCTTTGTGCTGCCGACCACGTTTGGCTGGGGTTTTGCACTAATGCTGATTTTTATGGCGCTCGGTGGACTCAACTTTAATAACAGCATGGCCCTGATGTTGGTTTTTCTGCTCGGCACCATTGCGCAACTGACGACATTAATCGCCTACCGCAACCTGTCCGGTCTGAAAATAGACAGCATTAATTCTGAACCGGTTTTTTGCGGTGAAACTGCACATTTTCGTATATTTATCTCCAATGGCGATGACCGTCAGCGTTTTGCGGTACAGGCCGGCTTTAAAAAACCCCAGGATTGCAGGGACTTCAAGCTCAACGGCTGTGAGTCACTTCATCTGAAACATCCAACCCTGAAGCGCGGATGGCTTGAAATGCCCTCATTTCGACTGGAAACACGATTTCCATTGGGGCTTTTTAAGGCATGGTCATGGATATTTCCACAATCCCGCTGCCTGGTGTACCCATCACCCGCGGTGAATCCGCCCCCCTTGCCAAAGTCAGGCCATGGACAGGCCGGACGTGCTGCAAAGGGCGATGGTGATCAGGTTCATGGATTGCGCAAGTACCAACCCGGTGATTCGATGCAGCGTGTCGGCTGGCGGGTTAGTGCACGCCACGGCTAAGTCTACAGCCTGGAAATGGAGACACAACGGGAGGATGCCTGTGAACTGAATTGGGGTCTATTGAGGGGATGCGATACCGAATCCCGTCTTTGTATCCTGACCGCATGGGTCATCGCAGCTGATCACAAACAATTGTCCTATAGCTTGAAACTCCCCGAACAACAGGTAGCAAGCGGCAGTGGTATAGATCATCGCGTAAAGTGTCTCGAACTGTTGGCCTTGTATTTGCTATGAAGTCTGCAAACACCATGACACTTAACCGGCTTGGAATACTGTGGGTGATTGCGACCCTCTTCATCAGCATGTTTCCTCAACTGAGCAGCATGCCGCCACACCTGATACCCATTACGCTGTTGCCCATCCTGTGGCGATTATTAGCTGAATTTAAAAACTGGAAACCCATGTCAATGTGGCTGCGTGTGGTGGCAACCATATTCACTGTCGCTGCGCTGGTTACCACTTACGGGGGACTCATGGGCAGACGTGCCGCGGTCAGTATGCTGGTATTGATGCTGTCGTTAAAATTACTGGAAACGTTTCGCACCCGTGATGCGCGTATCGTTGCAAGTTTGAGCCTGTTCCTGTGCGGAACACAGTTTCTCTTCTCCCAGGGTGTTTCGATGATTGTCTATATCATAGCCTGCATGTTGAGCTCTCTCGTTGCATTGATGTACCTGCAAAGAAGAGAAGCGTATGAAAACGTGGCCGAGGTCCCCGAAACCGGACGTAGCATGTTTTCTGAAATGGGTTTTGGTTTGCGTCTGCTGCTGCTTGCCCTGCCCATCGGCCTGGCCATGTTCATGTTTTTTCCGCGCTGGTCCAGCCCGCTGTGGGGTGTTCCGGAAGATGCCCTTGATGCCCGTTCAGGCTTATCGGACTCCATGTCCCCGGGAAGCATCCAGAGCTTGTTCATGGATGATTCACCGGCCTTTCGCGCCACATTTGAGGGGGGGGTCCCCGCCCGCAGCAACTTATATTGGCGCGGACCGGTGCTCTGGGTCTTCGATGGACTGAGCTGGCAATCCAGCTATTGGTGCAACGTCCCGGCTAACGATGACAGGCCAGAGCCTCTGACGGCACCGTTTCGTTACCGGGTACAGATGGAACCGACTGAACAACACTGGTTATTCGCACTGGATTACCCCGCGCTGGAGCCCAGGGGTGCGACTCTGAGCATGGACTATCAGTTACGCACCAAACGTCCCATTATTAGTCTAAAAGAATTTATAATGGCCTCTGACCCGGACTTCATGGACAGTCCCCGACTAAAACACAGCTTTCGTCTTGCTGCGCTAAAATTACCCGAGGGTTTTAACCCAAGAACTGCTGAAATGATGTCCGACTGGCGCAAAGAAACCGGCAGTGACACTGAGATCGTACGAAGGGCCCTGGCGTACTTTAATCAGGAAGAATTTCACTATACCCTCAACCCACCACTACTTAGCCGGCACACGGTTGATGAATTCCTGTTCTTTACACAGCAGGGTTTCTGTGAACATTACGCATCAGCATTCACCGTGATGATGCGTATGGCCGGTATCCCGGCACGTGTAGTTACCGGTTACATGGGTGGGTGGTACAACAGCATCGGCTCCTATGTACTGGTCAGGCAGTCCGACGCCCATGCCTGGTCAGAGGTCTGGCTCGAGGGTCCGGGCTGGACGCGGATTGATCCGACTGCCGCTGTCGCCCCATCCCGTGTGGACCAGGGAGCCATAGACTCACTCGCCCAACGCAGGCATGTGCTCGATTATGAGTGGCTGCGAAATGTCAGGAATACATTCGACCTGTTTCAGCGCACCTGGAATAGCTGGGTAGTTGCCTTCGGTTCCGACAGCCAGTCACGTTTATTCTCCATTTTTGGCTGGGATGACATCGACTCGTTCAAGCTGGTCATCGTTATGATTGCCACCATTCTGGCTATCACCGCAATTATCCTGATGTTGTCGCCATTGTTGTTGAAATTCCGCTCCGCACAAAAAAAGGATCCACTGCTACGTCTTTGGCAAAAATTCATCAGGAAACTTGCCAGGGCCGGGTTTGTCGCTCAAGCATCCATGGGTCCGATGGAACTTGCCGAAAAAGCGGGCGGTCAATTGCATCACAAAGAGGGTGATATACTGAGTATTGCAGAACTCTATGTGTTGTGTCGCTATTCAAAGGGCGCGGGCAATCAGGGTAAACTGGTAGCGTTAATCAATGGTTTTCAGACCCGGCCAGTTCCCCGCTGAACCGGCCCGGTATGCCAAGGAGCATAAATATGAACGACCTGAGCAAAATATCCAGCCTGATCATTTTGATTTGTTTGTTATGCTCTGCCTGTACTTCTATTCCAGAACAGTTGAAAGGTGAATACAGTTCACTGACACCAAAAACCACCACTGAAAATGACCTGCAAACCCCGGTCCGCTGGGCTGGTTTGATACTGGAAACCCGCCCTGAAGACGGTCATACCTGTTTCGAGATTCTCTCCAGGCAATTGGATACATCGATGCGACCTGAAACCGCTGACCAGTCCAATGGGCGTTTCATCGCCTGCAAAGCCGGTTTTTATGATCCGGAAGTTTTCAAGAAAAAACGTGAAGTAACCCTGACCGGCAAAATCGTCTATATCGATGTCCGCAAGGTAGGTGACTACGACTATCAGTTCCCGATAGTGCATATCGAGTTCATGAGTCTCTGGCCGGTACGTCGTTACCGACATCATTACGCTTATGGCCCGTATAGGCCCTATTACTGGCATTACCCACGCCATGGACGTTATTACAGGTATCCTTTTTAAATATGTCTCAATTTAACGGTTTTCCAGAAGACTTCTTTAAATTCTTCAATGAACTCAAGAAAAACAACAACAGAGACTGGTTCACCGTCAACAAACCCCGTTACCTTGAATCTGTTGTCAAGCCGATGGGTGAATACATCGTCGTCATTGCGCCACATTTGCAACGCATCTCGCCCTACTACAAAGCAGACCCGCGGGCACATGGGGGTTCGATGTTCCGCATTTACCGGGATGCGCGTTTTTCAAAAGATAAAACACCCTACAAAACCCATGCTGCCTGCCACTTCCGTCACGAGGCAGGCCGTGATGCCCATGCACCCGGTTTCTATCTGCATATTGAAACTGACCGGGTTTCCATCGGCGGCGGCATATGGCGCCCACCATCCAAACAATTGGGTCAGATCCGCGAATTTATCGCTGATAACCCTTCGGCCTGGGAAAAACTGGCCAGGTCAGCTGCTGTCAGGAAAATGGAAGGAATCCAGGGTGATTCACTAAAGCGAGCACCGCGTGGTTACAGCCCCGATGCAAGACATATTGAAGACCTGAAGCGTAAAAGCTTCTTCCTGATGAGCAATAATGACGCGGAACTGGCCTTGAGCCCCGCACTCGTAACCGAGTCGGCAAAGGTTTTCCGCACAGTAGCCAAACTCAACCACTTCATCACCGATGCGCTGGAATTGCAGTTCTGAGTAGGGTGGGTAACTTGTTACCCACGTTTTTGAAATGGGCAATCGTGGGTAACAAGTTACCCACCCTACGATTTGGTGCTTGAATAAAACTCGAATACTGTATATATTTACAGCAACCAAACTTGGCAATCATACGTAACATTTACGCACCCTACCTCCTTTCGCACCAAGGGTTATCAGCATGAAAGAAAAACCTTTAACAAAGCGTCAAAAAGAGATCCTTACATTTATCTCTGATCATATTGATTCTGTCGGGTTCCCACCTACAAGAAATGATATTTCAAAACATTTCGGCTTCCGTTCACCCAATGCGGCAGAAAGTCATTTACGTGCGCTCGAACATAAAGGCGTGATCCGGATTGAGCCGGGGCATTCCCGTGGTATCACCCTTACCGCCCTGTCGCTCTCCAATCTGCCTGCAGCAAACGCCACGCGCATACCGCTTCCACTGGTCGGACGGGTGGCAGCCGGCAGTCCGATCCTGGCGCAGGAGAATATTGAACACGAGTACCGGGTAGATCCATCATTATTCACATCCCGACCACATTACCTTTTGCGTGTTGAGGGTAACAGCATGCGTGATGCCGGCATCCTGGACGGTGACCTGCTGGCGGTACACCGCACCCCCGAGGCACAAAACGGACAGATCGTGGTTGCACGTCTGGATGACGAGGTTACGGTCAAACGCTTTAAACGTAGCGGACATCAGGTCAGCCTGTTACCGGAAAACACAGAATTTCAACCCATTCAGGTCGACCTGCGCCGGCAGGAACTGGTCATCGAAGGTCTGGGTGTGGGTATTGTACGGCCCGACCTGGGTAACTGAGTGTCCGTGTCACACACAGTGTCCAAGCCCATTGATTGCCACCCGCTGTTGTGGCGTGGCAAACAGATTTCACACCGTATACATACACTCAGCACCGGCCATAGCGCACTTGATGAGGCCTTGCCAGGCAATGGCTGGCCGATGGGTGCTGTCACCGAGCTTGTCACTGATACGGCCGGTTGCGGGGAGCTCAGCCTGCTATTGCCAGTGCTTGCACGACTTAGCCAGAAGGACCGCTGGATTACCATGATTGACCCGCCATGGATACCCTGCCCCTCTGCCCTGCATGGCCGTGGCCTGGCATTGGAAAAATTACTGTTGATTCGCACACAAAACAGAAGCGAATCGCTATGGGCCTGTGAACAGGTCGTACGCGGTATAGCCGGTGGCGTCATGCTGGCATGGCCTGATACCTTGTCTTTTGGTGAGTTGCGTCGTCTGCAACTCTCAGCAAAAAGTACCCGGGAAACCGTTTTCCTGTTCCGTGACCGGAAAGCCACAAACACCTCATCGCCCGCCACATTACGACTGCAACTTACAGCGGATGATGGTGATCTTCGGATTAAGGTGCTGAAATGCCGTGGTCAACGACCGGCATCGAGCATACATATCCGCCGGTCACAGCTGTTTCAGCTGCCGATGCCCGCCTTGCCCGGTGCCGGCAGCCCTGATCAACATCCAGGTTCGCCACCGGAAAGCCCCACG
>PVMS01121826.1_pt1 | contig 12946 bp, 13 predicted proteins | sample 1853461 | NCBI WGS metagenome assembly PVMS01 (sample SAMN08582032, study PRJNA380276) | Marine sediment metagenome, whole genome shotgun sequencing project. | isolation source: ocean sediment barecode stripped | collected 2017 | reverse complement strand
CGACTCGATAGGCAAGTGTCATCGTCTTGCCGGTGCCGGCACCGGCGATGACCAGCAACGGGCCGGCCTGAAATGCCGCGGCAGCTGGATTGTGCCCGTACTCAACCGCCTGACGCTGGGCCGGGTTCAGTAACTCCAGATAATCGTCAATACGCTCCGCCGCCTGCACAGGCTCTCCCCATTGGAAAAGTCTGTATTTTTATACAGTACTGGATGTATTTACAAGTCCAGGTGATTGGTTTGGCGAGGAATTTGTCAATCAACAGCGCGAGCGCGGCGATATAACACTGGATTGGGCAGTTTGTGGGCCGGATTTGCGCGCAGGCGCACGAAGCCGCCCGCTGTTTCCTGCGCCCACTGTCGCGCAACGAACTCATCTCGATCCAGTCCCGCGACATCGCCGCCCATAGTGTGGCCGACCAGGCAAACGGGGGCTTACGGACTGTAGTGCATGAGCAGGTGATCAAGATCCGCCAGGTAATCAGGAAACCAGTAAGTCGATGCATCTCCTGAGGAACCGCCAAAACCTCGCCAGTCGGGAGCAACAACCATGAGTGTGCATGATGGCCTATTCGGCGCGCCGCGTAGTCTGTATAAAAGAACTCATGCATAACTCTGAGACCCTCTGACCCGTTGAATTGACCGAATGACGCTCGACATCGCATTTGTCCTCGGCATACTTGCCATCTCGCTGGTCCTGTTTATCAGCGAAGTCATTCGCATGGACCTTGTCGCCCTGCTCGTGCTCGGGGCGCTGGCAATCTCAGGGCTCGTAACCGCCGATCAGGCCTTCGACGGCTTCTCAAATGGTGCTGTGATTACGGTGTGGGCGATGTTCATTCTCAGTGAAGGCCTGACGCGTACAGGCATCGCTGACATCATCAGTCGGCAAGTCATGCGCCTTGGTGGGCGCCGCGAGTTCACGATGATTATTGTCATCATGATCACGGGCGCAGTGCTATCCGCGTTTATGAACAATATCGGCGTTGCAGCACTGATGTTGCCGGTGGTCGTCCAGGTAGCGCGTCGTACGCGCATACCGGCGTCCCGCTTGTTGATGCCCCTCGCATATTCGACCTTGCTTGGTGGTTTAACCACGCTGATTGGTACACCGCCAAACCTGCTGATCAGTGCATCGCTCGCACGATTTGGTTTCGAGCCATTCAAGCTTTTTGATTTCACGCCCTTGGGCGGAGCCGTCATGATCATTGGCATTTTGTTTGTCGCGTTGTTTGGCAGATTCCTGCTACCGAAGCAGGCTGCTGAACACGGCAAACACGTCAGCCAACGGAGCTTGAGGTCCCGTTACAAGCTGCATGAACGTACGTTCATGATGCGCGTACCGACGCATTCAATTCTCGTCGGCAAAACTCTCGCCGAGAGCCACATCGGCAGCTCCACCGGCCTGATTATTCTTGCCCTCGTGCGCTACGGGCACAGTGAAACTCTGCCCAGTCGGCAGACAATACTTCGCGGCGGCGATGGCATCCTTGTGCAAGGGCGCGTTGATCAGTTCCGTGAGTTGCGGCGCTGGAGTGACCTGGTCATCGAACGCGAGGCACCCGTGCTGAAATCCATGGTGGCGGCGAAAATCGCGTATGCCGAGGTAACGATTGCGGATACATCACCGCTGGTATCTGAACTCGTACGCCACGCGGGTTTTCGGGCCCAGTTCGACGTGGCCGTCATCGGATTACGCCGCAGAGACCAATACCGCCTGAAAAATCTGGCATACGTGCCATTGCGCAAAGGTGAGCGCGTGCTTGTTCAAGGCGAAATCGATGCCATCGCACAACTCGAAAAATGCTCCGACTTTGCCGAAGTTGAAGTGCTCACCGATGAACGCCTTGACGACAAGTACCAGGCCGACGAGCGCATGTTCGTTGTACGGCTGCCGAAAGACAGTGACCTCGCCGGCTCGACTCTACGCAAGAGCCGGCTTGCCGACGTCTTCGATTTCCGCGTTGGCGCCATATTTCGCGATGGCGCTCTAACTGTGATGCCGCGCAATGACGAAGACCTTCTTGGAGGCGACCTGCTCCTGATAGAGGGACAGCCCAGTGACCTGGATGTACTACGTGGCCTGCAGGAACTCGAAATCGAAACCAGCGTTTCGGCCAGCCTGGGCGCGTTCGAGTCCGAGCGCCTGACCCTGATGGATGCAACGCTCCATCCGCGCAGTAGTCTTACAGGCCGTACGGTCGGTGAGCTCAATTTTCGCGAGCGCTACGGCATTGAACTCGCCGGTATCTGGCGTGAGGGCGAAACCGTCGGCACCGAGTTGGCCGACGAACGACTGCAAATTGGTGATGCATTGCTGTTGCTTGGGCCACGCGACCGGCTTGGTTTACTTTCATCCGACGCTGATTTCCTGATCCTGACGCCGCTGGGCCAGGAACCTCCGGATACCCGGCGCGCGCCGCTTGCCGCCATCATCATGCTGGCTGTGGTCGTATCGGTAATGATGGGCAAGGCACCAATTTCTGTCGCTGCGGTGGTCGGCGGCAGCATCATGGTGCTGACAGGCTGCCTGAACATGGAACAGGCCTATCGGGCAATCGACTGGCGCGCGATATTCCTGATCGCGGGCATGCTGCCGCTCGGCACGGCAATGCAGGAATCCGGTGCAGCGACATATCTCGCCGGGCAAGTCATGATTCTGCTCGGCGATGCAGGACCGTGGCCCGTCATCATGGGTCTTTATGTACTCACCGCGATGGCCACCATGATCATTCCGACCGCTGCACTCGTCGTCCTGATGTCCCCGATAGTACTTTCGGCGATGGCCGACATGGGCCTGCAGCCGGAGACTGCGATGATGGCCGTCGCGATGGCCGCCTCGGCGAGCTTTACGAGCCCGATATCGCACCCGGCGAACATTCTTGTCATGGGTCCGGGCGGGTACCGTTTCATCGACTACCTCAAAGTCGGCGTACCGCTGACCATCGTCGTCTTTATTACCGTAATGGTCCTGCTGCCCATCCTTTGGCCATTGCAGGCAGCTTAGAAACAGGATGTTCAAATGACGAACACAGTCGTTATCGCCGGTGCTGGCCATGGAGCTGGCCAGGTCGTTGCAACACTCAAGCAGAAAAAGTTCTCGGGCCGAATTGTTCTCGTTGGCGACGAGCCGCATCTTCCCTATCAACGACCGCCACTATCGAAGAAATTTCTTGCAGGCAACCTGTCGGCTGACCGCCTGTATTACAAGCCTGCTGAGTTTTATGAGGATTCACAAATCGACGTTCGCCTCGAAACGAGGATCGACAGCATCGATCGGTTGGCGCACAAGTTGCGAACAGAAGGTGGCGATGAGATTTCTTACGACAAGCTGGTCCTCGCCCTGGGTTCGCGGGTGCGGAAGGTCGCGGTACCCGGCAGCGACCTGCCGGGCGTCCACTACCTGCGCAACATCGCCGATGTTGACGCGATTCGTGCCCATGCGACGAGCGGCAAACGACTTGTGATTATCGGCGCCGGATATATCGGCCTCGAGGTGGCGGCGGTGTGCCGGCAACTCGGGCTGGAGGTAACTGTTGTCGAAATGGCCGATCGGGTGATGAGTCGTGTCGTATCGGCGAACGTGTCAGACTTCTTTCAGCTTGAGCATACGAATCACGGCGTGAAGCTGCTCCTGTCCACAAGTCTGGCAGCCTTCGAAGGAAAACGCCGTGTTAAATCAGTCATAACGGATACTGGACAGAATATAGCAGCCGACCTGGTCGTCGTCGGCATCGGCATCATCCCAAACACAGAACTCGCCAAGGCTGCCGGACTCGAAGTAGATAATGGAATTGTTGTTGACGATCAATGCCGGACAGCCGATCCGGATATCTACGCAATCGGCGATTGCACATCGCATCCGAACAGCATCTATGGCCAGCATCTGCGCCTGGAATCGGTGCACAACGCGCTCGAACAAGCGAAAACCGCGGCCAGCAACATTTGCGGTATCGAAGCGCATTATTCGCAGGTGCCGTGGTTCTGGTCAGATCAATATGACCTCAAGCTGCAAATAGCCGGACTGTCGCAGGGATACGATACGGTCGTGCTTCGCGGCGACCCGGCAAGCAGGAGTTTCGCGTGTTTGTACCTCAAGGATGGGTCACTGATCGCCGTCGACGCAATCAATGCGCCACGAGAATTCATGCAATCAAAAGCACTCATCGCGAGCCACGCCATTCTTGACCCGGAACAACTTACCGATGTCGACGTCGCGATTAAGGATCTAGGGTAGCTTCACGCTCCGGTCGCGGAACCTCAATTGTTATTTGACCGCTGATTGCTACTGGCCCCTGATCTACTGAATAGGCTTTTGCAGTAAGTGCTTCCACCGCTTCAGTCCGGACACCTCTGAACGTGCCGCTGGCGCCAATAACCGTGGCCGTGCCAATTGCGCCTGGACCGGATGTCGTATTGCCGTTCCAGGTACCGCGCCAGCTATCCCCGGAACTCCAATAGGCCGGAATTACGATCTCACGCAGATAGCCCCAGAAATTCTCTTGCTGCTCGACGAACAAGCTGCCCCGTCCGGGAAGGTATATGTGCCAGACGCTATCGACGATGATTTCGCCGTTCAGGATGTTGCTGCTTTCCGATTCAGATGAGAATTTTATCCCAATACCGACGGTTTGATTGCGACTGTCCTTCAACACGGTAGCCATTGCACTGGTCTTGCGAATCGGTCGCTCCCAGAGTTGCAATACTTTCGCCGGGTGGGGTGTGATCTGAGAATTGCCATCATTCGTGTAGACCAGAGAATCCGCTGCGACAGCTGAGTAATTGAGAATAATTAGCTCATTATCTGTCACGGACAGTGGCGACAATTTGTTTTGCGCAACAAGTGGATTGTAGTACAGCAGCATGACGAACGCCGCAGCTCCTGTCGCCATACCCACGATCAATGCAATCAGGTACTTCATTCTTCGTCCGCCAGTTGCCCGACAAATGCGGTAATGATTTCGATCCGGCCAGCTGGTGCGTCCTCAGATCCGGAAACATCCGCAACCCATCGTTCAGTCACGGGACCCTCCAGCGCAGCAAACTCTCGTGTTCCCCAGGTCATCTCGCCCACGCGATACCCTCCCTCGGTCGGCTCTGGATGCATGCTGATATAGGCCGATCCCCGTGCCGGCAAATGCAAAACCCACTCGATGATGTCGCCGGAGACCTCATGGCTGGCTGCAATGCGGCTGGCAACTCCGACCACCGTGTCTTTGCCGTTCCGGATCTTGAATAGTTCGGCGCGAGTGTCCGCGAATTTCTCATCGACAGGCCATTCGAGACCGGGAGGAAGCGGGTTATTCTGCGTCGGCGCGCCTATCATGATGCGATCCATCGGCACATTGACGTGAAACGACTCGGTATTGCCCTGGTTTGGGTGAACCACGATCATCGATTGCTCGCGAAATTGATCGACGACCGGAATGAAATGCAGTCCGGCAATGGCAACCACTATTCCGAGCAGAATTCCTGCAATGAATGTCTTGAACATTAGCTAAGTTTAGTTAAATTGCCGTTAGCTTCACACTCCTCCCAACCAATTTGTGACGGAGCGCACATAAGTGCAGACTTGAACCGTATGATGACACCCATTTGCCTCTGGTCCGGGCCACGCAACGTTTCGACTGCGCTGATGTACAGCTTTTCGCAACGCAACGACATGCGCGTCATTGACGAGCCTCTGTACGGCCACTACCTCCGCGTTTCCGGAGTCGATCATCCCGGGCGGGACGCAGTGCTTGCCGCGATGAACTGCGACGGTAACGAAGTCATGCGTATCCTGCTCAGCCAACAATCGGAGCAACAAGAGATACGACTGTTCATCAAGCATATGGCACATCATCTGCTCGACATCGATCTCGACTTTCTGCGACACACCTGCAACCTGTTCCTGATACGAGATCCATGGGAGATGTTGCCTTCGTTGACCATACAGGTACCGAACGCACGACTTACTGATACGGGCCTGGAGTGGCAGTGGCAACTGTACTCGGAGCTGCTGTCGGCCGAACAGCGGCCAGCCGTTCTGGATTCGCGCGAACTTCTGCTCGACCCGGCCGGAGTCTTGCGCCAGCTCTGCGAACACATTGGCCACGAGTTCACCGCAGACATGTTGCACTGGCCGACCGGACCGATACCCGAAGATGGGGTTTGGGCGCCGCACTGGTATCACGCGGTGCACCAGAGCACCGGCTTTGCCCGCTATACGCCCAAAAAGGAATTTCCCGATCATCTCCGACCCCTGTTAGCAGAATGCAAACCGTGGTATGACCGACTATTCGAACAATCGATTCGCGCCACCACAACCGGAGGCAGACAATGAATGTGCCTGATCCGCGAAACCTCGACATAGTGGTATTCGTCGATGGCGAGCTTGTACCTCGAAGTGAGGCCAAAGTGTCCGTGTTTGACAGCGTGGTACAGGGCGGCGACGCCGTATGGGAAGGTCTGCGCGTGTACAAAGGACGCATTGCGGCGCTCGATGGACATCTGGAGCGCCTGCAGAACTCGGCCAAGACGCTGGCCTTCGAAGCTGTGCCATCGTCGGGCGAAGTCCGCGATGCCCTATTCCGAACACTCGAGGCGAACGGGATGCAAGATGAGGCCCATATTCGACTAACTCTTACGCGCGGTGAAAAAGTAACCTCCGGTATGAACCCGCGCTTCAATCAATCCGGATGCACACTGATCGTACTTGCAGAGTGGAAACCTCCCGTATATTCCGCTGCAGGTATCCGCGTCATCACAGCATCAACTCGCCGCAACACGGTGCAGTGTCTTGATTCGAAAATTCATCACAATAATTTGCTTAACAACATACTCGCGTCGATTGAGGCGAACGTTGCCGGCGCGGATAGCGCGATAATGCTGGACGTTCATGGATTCGTATCCGAAACCAATGATACGAATCTCTTCATCGTCCGCAACGATATCGTCATGACACCGCATGCGGATAGCTGCTTACCCGGACTGACACGGCAAATGATCCTTGACATTTGTCGCGAAGAAAACATTCCGGCAGAAGAAAAGAATATCTCGCTAACCGAGCTATATACAGCGAGTGAGGTTTTCACAAGTGGAACAATGGGTGAGTTGACACCTGTTCTCGAAGCTGATGGCCGTCGAATAGCTGATGGCAGGGTCGGAGAACTTACGACACGTTTGCAGAAGTTACACCGAGAGTTCGCTTTCGAACACGGCACACCATTGCCGGTTTAGATCAGTCCGAGCTGAAGTAGTTCGCCAGGTACTGGTCGAAACCGATATTGTCGCCGGCCTCAATTTCCCGCTGCTGTTCTACCGATCGTGCGGCCTCGCGTTCGAACTCTTCTCGTCGTGCCGCTAAGAGTGGCGTGATGGAAGCGAAGTAGTCTCGATGGCTGCGTGCTACTGAAATTGTGTAGTCGAAAAAACTGCAATCGGCCCGCTTGAGCTCTTCCAGCAATCTCGCTGATGGTGTCGCCGCGGGCTCATCGACCAGCTCCCGCATCAGGTGCACTGCTTGCGCGTAACTTTCACCGCCATCAGCCTCGTCAAGTACCCCGGCAATTGCCGAGACCTTTTGCAGGATTTCGCTCGCCCAGCTGGCGAGTGTAACTTCTACACCATCCCGGTGAAGGCGAAGGCGTGGATCGCGCCCTTGCCTGGCCGTATGAGCCTGATTGCGTTTGGCCTCATCAAGTGACCTGTCATCAATCGGCGGGCTATCCTCAAGCAAGCAATAGATCAGAAATGCCTCGATAAAGCGCATCGTATTCTGATTGATGCCCGCCGGATCATCGATGTTGACATCCAGTGAACGAATTTCCACATACTCGATACCACTGCGTCGCAGCGCGGCTGTCGGCCCTTCGCCTGACCTCGCCACTCGTTTAGGCCGAATTGGACTGTAATACTCGTTTTCTATCTGTAATCGATTTGCTGACAGTTGTCGGTACTCACCGTTTACTTTCACACCTATTTCCTCGTAGTCCGGCTCAGGAGTACCGATCGCTTCGTGTAGATCACGAATGTATCCGCTGAGATCGTTCAAGGAGATATTGATTCGCGACTGATTTTGATTGCTATAGCCGAGATCACTCATCCGCAGCGATGTTCCGAATGGCTCATACCACGTTTCGGCATTCAAAGATGGCATGTCGAGATCCGTGCCACCACCAAATGATTTGCACATCGCTGGCGACGCACCAAACAAATACAATACGAGCCAACCGAATCGGCGAAAATTTCGCACGAGGCCCAGATATTGATCTGAACAGAATTCGCGTTCTTCCCTGTCGTCAGCTGCGATCAATTGATAGTGCGGCCAGAATGCCTCGGGCAAGGAGTAGTTAAAGTGTACGCCGGCGATCGTTTGCATGTGCCGACCGTACCGATGTCCAAGACCACGCCTATAGACCGTTTTCATCTGCCCGACATTGGACGTACCGTATTGCGCGAGCGGTATTTGACCGTCCTCAGGAATCCTGCACGGCATGCTGGCAACCCAAAGCAGTTCGTCCTCGAGACGTTCGTACGTAAACTGATGAAGGTCACAAAGAAAATGTAACGCCTCCCAGGTCGCCGCATAAGCAGGCGTCACAAACTCCAGCAGAGCCTCGGAAAAATCCGTGGTAACAAATTGATTACTTAGCGCCGAGCCAAGTCCTGCAGGATGCGGTTGCCGTGACAAATAACCATCCATGTCGAGGCGCAGCGATTCTTTCTCGATTCCTTTCAGACCGCCCGCCAGCAAACCTCCGCCTGCAGCGGCGAGAGCTTCAAATCGATTGTCAAAACCCTGGCTCATGTTGATCTTCTTTATTCTTGCGCGCTATTGCGCTAGCACCTTCGTGACCGTCTGCCGCTGTTTTACCACAAGCGCGCCGTCGGCGCGTGCATGCCATTATCGTCACCTCGTGTTCGAAGGTGGTATTCTCGTCACAATCGAAAAGACAGGTTGCGGCCGCATCGACAAGGCCGCCAACTCCAACACCGGATTCTGTGTATGAACGACTCTCGACTGCGGCGTTTGCGCGACCAATCATCTAATGCTGCCACTCTTATCCATGAGGGCTGCAAGATCACCGGTCTGATGTCCGGCTCAGGCAATTTTCTTATTAATGGTGAGATCGATGGCGATTGCGATCTGAGCGGCACCGTGACACTGGCAAAAAATGGCCTGTGGAGAGGCACGATCAAAGCCGCCAACATCATCATTGCCGGTCATGTCGAGGGCGACATTATCGCAGCCGGTAAAGTAGAAATTACAGACACCGCCCGCATCAGTGGCACAGTATCCGGCGAAGCCATCGCTGTTGCAGAAGGCGCCATTGTCGAGGGCGTCATGAAGACCACCGGACCCGGTGAACCACTGGAATTTGTCAAAAAACGCAAAGACGACTGATCGTCGTATTTGCATTAACCTGACCAGCCATAGTAAATCAAGGCACAGCGTTTACCATAAAATATCCACTCTGGAAAACTGCGCCGATTTCTGCAACCGATGCTACACTGGCTATCGACGACACGCCTTCGATAAGAAGAAAATAAAAGGGCCTGCTGGCCGCCCGGTGCTCCTCGAAAAGCACCAGGTGATGCCTGACAGTATTGTGAACACATGACCGGCAAAAACTTTTCACGATCACTCCCGTACGTGCTACTACTCGGTATCGCGGTAAGCGCCATCATGTTGTCAGTATTGAGCAGCCAGGACGTTTCGATCGGCGTTGTAGCGTTGGCTACCGTTTTGTTGTGCAGCGCCGTTGCCTGGCTCATCATTCGCGAAAAATCCGCGAGAATTCACGACCTCAGTGTTCAGGCTGAGAAATTGCGCTATCGACTAAGCTCGACCACCATTTCGCGCGACTACGTCAACAGTATTCTTGCGGAAATGAGTGAGTCCATCATCGTGACTTCTGCTGATGGGACGATCAAGCGCATCAATAAGGCGACGACCCTTCTTCTAGGCTACGGGGAGGGGGAATTGCTCGGAAAAAAGATTGACTTCATCGTAAGCAGGAAAAAGACTGGCATGCTTGTGGAAGACGGATTATCCGGCGTGCCGATAGAGGCCTTTTTCGAGAGTAAATCCGGAGACTCCATTCCGGTCTCGTATACATGCTCCGTCGTGGAAAGTGAAGGAGGTAAATCCGAAGATCGAATTTACGCCGCCCAGAACATTACCGAGCGACGGCGTGCAGAGCAGCGCATCCGTTATCTCGCGCGCATTGACGCGCTCACGAAAATACCAAACCGCATGCAGTTTCAACACCTGCTGCAGCGTGCCATCGCCCGCGCACGGCGCGCTGGCACGCCACTGTGCCTGTTCTATTTGGATATTGACCATTTCAAGGACATCAATGACACCTTCGGCCACCTCGCCGGGGATTCGACACTCGAAACTGTCGCAGAACGGTTGACAGCAGCATTGCCGGACAATTCGATCATTGGCCGCTTGGCTGGAGACGAGTTCGCCGTCATCATCAATGACGTCGGCCCGGATAATGAAGGTAGACTTAGCACCGACAGGCTCGGCAAAAGCCTACTGGATAGATTGGCGGATCCATTTTACGTACAGGGCCATGAAGTCTTCATGACCGCCAGCATGGGTATAGCCTACTACCCGAAGGATGCGCCCAATGTCATCGACCTGATTCGCAACGCTGATGCCGCACTGTACAGCGCCAAGAAAACTGGTGGTAACGTCTATTATTATTACCGGCCGCAAATGAACGAGGCGGCCGTCGAGCGCCTGATGACCAAGAGCAAGCTCAAGCGAGCGTTCGAACGCGACGAACTACTGGTTCATTACCAGCCCAAATACAACCTCGAAACGGGCGAGGTATTCGGCGCTGAAGCTCTGGTCAGGTGGGAGTTGCCGGAGCGCGGCCTGATTCTGCCTTCGGACTTCATTCCGATTGCTGAAGAAACGAACTTGATTATTGAGATTGGCGAATGGGTACTCGATAAAGTTTGTGAGGATTTCCGCCTGTGGCAGAGATCAACCGACTCGCCTGGACGAGTCTCCGTCAATCTCTCTCTGAAGCAACTTCGGCAGGCGAATTTCATCAACCGCATCAGTTCGATAATGAGAGGTCATGAAGTCTCTCCAACATCACTTGAGCTCGAAATTACCGAAACAACGTTGATGGAGAACCCCGTTCGCACTATCAGGCTCCTGGATCAGCTTTACGCGCTCGGCTTGCACCTGGCTATTGATGATTTTGGTACCGGATATTCTTCACTTAGTGCATTACAGCAGTTTCCTATTAGCACTCTGAAGATCGACAAGTCGTTCGTTCGCGACGTCGCGATCAATCCTGACGACGCAACCCTTGTCGGTACGATCATACAGATGGGACATAATCTGAATATGGACGTCGTTGCCGAAGGCGTCGAGAATGAGGATCAGCTGAACTTCCTGCAGGGGCTCGAGTGCACGTATGTACAGGGCCTTCTCTTCGGCGAGCCAATGAGCTCCGACAATTACCTGGAATTGCTCCTGGCACAAGCGGACGGCACAGATTCATATCGCGCATTGTTCGCATGATGACTTCACTCGGCACATGCAAAGTGATTAAATAAGGGAATCTTTGAACCGGCTGTAGACGGCGCGCTGCCTGGATCGGCCATTACTGAAGTCAATTTCATGAAAAGAATGTTGAGAATGGCCTTTGGCGCCGCACTGATCTTTACATCCACAATTGCACTGGCCTGCGATTATCCGGAGCGCCCCCATTTGCCGGACGGCTCAACCGCGGAGAAAGATCAACTGCTGGCCGCGAAGTCTGATGTACAGAGCTTTATTGCGGCCGTTGACGAGTACCTGCAATGCGTCGAATCTGAGGAACAAGCTGCGATAGGCAAGCTGGTCGATCCTTCAGCCGAGGAGTTGCAGCAACGGAATGAGAAGCTGAACAAGAGATTTGACGCGGCGAATGAAGAGAAATCGCTCGTCGGTGAGCAGTTTAATCAGCAGATTCGCGCGTACAACCAGAAGCTCAAAGAGTCCAAACAGTAGGCCAGCCTGCACGAATCAATACCCGCTGGATAGTGTGTGACTGCCAGTGCCCTGGTAGTTGCATTACAGACTGTTGATCTCGCGCCGGAGATCGGACTTGCTTTCAGTCACAATCCGTTCCAACACCCGGATTCGCTCTTCGAGCTGATCCAGCTTGGCTAGTTCATCGTCCGCCATTACATCGTTTGCCTTCTTTTCCGAACGCACTTTGTGGATCTTCTGCACGGTGTCCGCCGTCATAACAATGGCGACGATACAAACTATGAAAAAAAACGTATTCATTATTGAATCCCTAGTCCCTTATCGATCATATCTCAAAGATTCCTGATCTCACTGTCCAGATTGTAACGCGCCGAAGTGACGTATCTTTCGATTCGTGCGAGACGTTCGTCCAATGATCGACAACGTTGATTGTATTCATCGGTAGCCTGCCGCTTGTCCTCTTCAGCAGCCTGTCTCCGCTCCTTGCGCGACAGTCGACGCCGTCTGTAGCGAACCTCACGCTCCACAACATAGCCGTACTTTCCGGACTCCGCTGGCACAAGAAAGACAATCGCGATGTAGGCGATTATCGTAATCGGCATTGCGACACAGAAGGCAACAACCAGGAGCAGTCTCGTCACACGAAGATTGAATCCAAAGTAATCGGCAAACCCTGCACAGACGCCACCGAGGAGAGCTTTATCGGTGTTACGCGTGAAGCGGCGGTGAGATGTCGATGCGTACGCTGTCATATTTGCCTCCAGTAATCGCTGTGGCGTCGACGCCAGAATTCATATTCGGACCGGCGTCCCGAGTAGATCAACGGTTTTCCCCTGATAAGCAATGTGGCACCAATATAGATTGCAGCCGTCAAGCCGAAGAAAAAAAAACAGGCTGATGACAGCAATGATTCGTACCGTGCCCAAGCGGAAGTTGAATCTGTCGGCGATGCCTGCGCAT
>PVMS01148247.1_pt1 | contig 12947 bp, 13 predicted proteins | sample 1853461 | NCBI WGS metagenome assembly PVMS01 (sample SAMN08582032, study PRJNA380276) | Marine sediment metagenome, whole genome shotgun sequencing project. | isolation source: ocean sediment barecode stripped | collected 2017 | reverse complement strand
GTGATCTCAACTTTACGACGCTCTTCCGATCGGTCGTAAAGTTGAGATCCCCTGTTTTGGAAACAAGATAAATGAACCCGGATGCTGCCTTTGATATCTTTTCCATCCGTTCTTTTGGGGTTGTGGGGGCCAATAAACGGATGAAAGAAAAATCATTGTCATCATTCCAGAATTTTGTCATCTCATCTGATTCTTCCGGCGGAAGATCCACCACAAGCGTTCCATCCGCACCCGCCTGTCTGGCTTCCCGGTAAAATTTTTCAGCACCAAAAGCTATAACCGGATTATAATAGGTGAATAAAATGATGGGAATGTCTATTGTTTTTCTAATATTTTTAATCATCTCAATAATGGTTGAGATATGGGTCCCTTGTGCAATGGATCTTGCTGAAGACCTTTGAATGACAGGACCGTCTGCGGTTGGATCGGAAAATGGAATTCCCAGTTCCAGCACGTCGAGCCCGGCGCCACACATCTTTGTGATAATATCTGTGGAAGTTGAAAGATCAGGATCTCCTGCCGTAACAAATCCGACCAGAGCTTTCTGCCTTTTTTCTTTTAATGCATCAAATGTCTTTTTTATTCTATTCACGATGTATTCCTTATACCTGTTTTGAGTCAAATTTGAGAACGGTTTCCAGATCCTTATCCCCTCTGCCGGACAGGTTTACAATGATGATATCTCCGGGGGATTTTTTTTTAGCTGTTTTCATCGCCTGGGCAAGGGCATGGGAACTTTCAAGGGCAGGAATGATGCCTTCATATCTGCATAATGTGTGCAGGGCCTCCAGCGCCTCATTGTCGGTAATGGAAACATAAGAGGCTCTTTTTGTCTCTTTGAGTAAGGCGTGTTCCGGTCCGACGCCGGGATAATCAAGGCCTGCTGATATTGAGTGTGCCTCATTGATCTGACCGAATTCATTCTGGAGTACATAGGATTTTGATCCATGAAGCACTCCCACCGATCCTTTTGTTAAAGTTGCGGCATGTTTATTCGTATTAATTCCTTTTCCTGCTGCTTCCACACCAATTATTTCAACATATTTATCAGATATAAAGGGATGGAACAGTCCCATTGCATTACTGCCTCCTCCCACACAGGCGATAAGTGTGTCAGGAAGTCTGCCGGTTAATGTAATGATTTGTTTTTTTGTTTCGATTCCGATGATTTTTTGAAAATCTCTGACCATCTCAGGATAAGGATGAGGTCCTGCAACAGACCCGATCACATAGAAGTGTTTTTTACTGCACCGACCCAATACCGCATGGCCGCGTTCATGGCATCTTTCAATGTGCCGGTACCTGAATCCACAGGCATGATTTTGGCACCTAAAAGCTCCATTCTTTTTACATTGGGTGCCTGCCGCTTAATATCCTGTGTACCCATAAAGACTTGGCACTGCATTCCAAACAGAGCTGCTGTGGTGGCGCAGGCCACACCATGCTGGCCTGCACCTGTTTCGGCGATGAGGTTTTTTTTACCCATATACCTGGCCAGGAGTGTCTGGCCCAGGGTATTGTTGATTTTATGCGCACCGGTATGGGCCAGGTCTTCTCGTTTTAAATAGATTTTTCCGCCGCTTAAATAGTCTGAAAGACGCTTTGCAAAATAAAGTGGCGTGGGCCGTCCCACATAATTTTTTAGAAGGGCGGATAATTCATTGATAAAATTTTCATCTTTTGAATATTGATAAAACGCTTCTTCTAATTCCAGAATGGCCGGCATAAGGGTTTCACCTACATACCTGCCGCCAAAGGCACCGAAATGACCGTTTGAATCAGGGGTTTTTCTTTTTTCCATCATAAAATACATTCCTTATTTTTCTTTTTGAATCCGGATTTCTTTTTTTTTAAAGCAGATGTCAGATTCTTCAAAAGCGCTTTAACCTTTAAAATATCTTTATGCCCGGGATAAACTTCTACCCCTGAACTGATATCCACTGCATCAGGCCTACAGGATAAAATTGCCTCTTTAATATTCCCCGGTGTTAAACCCCCTGCTAAAATGAGTGGCGTATCAGCTTTATAAAATATTGTTTCGCCCCAGTCCCATGAACTGGCATTGCCGCCCGGCAGTTTCCCGGTGCAATATTCCACAAGGCATGAAGACGCACCATATTTTTTTGCATTTTTTATATTGGGCTCACCTTTCATATAAAGGGCTTTGATGACGTTAAGATTTTCTTTTTTCAATTTTAATACCAGTTCTCTTGTCTCGTTCCCGTGAAGCTGTACAGTATCAAGATGACAATAGTTTACCTTTTGCATAATAGATGAAAAAGATTCATCTACAAAAACACCGACACAGGAGACTCCACCGGGTAAGTTTCTTTGAATCTCTTTTGCTCTTCTCTCACTTATATTTCGTTTGCTTTTTGGATAAAAAACAAGACCAATGGCGTTGACCCCTAACGCGGCAATTTTCTGAGCTTCTTCAATTTTGGTCAGCCCGCATATTTTAACCGGAATTTGTGTGATCATTTTATTTGATTAAGCTTTTTAAAAAGTTTACGGTGTTGTCAGCCTTTACAAGGCTTTCTCCAATTAGAAAATTGAATATCCCGGCGGTACACATTTTATGGATATCATCTTTACCGGATATCCCACTTGCTGCAACAGCCGTCTGGTTCCTGTTAAAAAGGGAAACAAGTTTTGTTGCAGTGGTAATATCAGTATCAAAGGAGTTTAAATTTCGATTATTGATGCCAATTAAACACGCACCTGCATACTCGGCCTTTTGAAAGTCCTTCTTAGAATTAATCTCCACAAGTGCACTCATTTTTAATTCGTGCGTTAAAGCCAGCAGTATTTTTAATTTCTCCTTTGTTAAAATTTTTGCAATTAAAAGAATGGCATCTGCACCCAGAACAAATGATTCATACACTTGATAGGAAGATATGATAAAATCTTTTCTCAGCATTGGAAGGCATGTCTCTTTTCTTGCAATGGTAAAGTCATCCAGACTGCCTTTAAAAAATTTTTCATCTGTTAGAACAGAAATAGCACTGGCACCGCCTTTTTCATAATCCCTTGCCAGTTTCCCAGGATCAAGGTTCAGGCGAATATCCCCTTTGGATGGAGAGGCTCTTTTAATTTCAGCAATAATATTAATTTTTTCCGGTTTTGTCTTATTGGGTTTTAGATTTTCATAAAAAGGTCTTATTTCTCTTTTTTCCCGGGATTTCAAACAAAGGAGCGTCTCAGGTCTTTTTTTCTTTAAGACCTCAATCTCTCTTTTTTTGTGCTCAATAATTATTTTTAAAAAATCTTTTTCCATCTTAATTTCCTAAGCATTGTCCTGGGTAAAGGCGATGAGTTCATTAAGTTTTGTGACGGCCATTCTTGAATCAATAGACTCTTTTGCCATTAATATGCCCTCTTTTAAGTTGTCTGCTTTTCCGGCAGCAACAAGGGCTGCAGACGTATTGATTAAAACGATATTTCTTTTTGGACCTTTTTTACCGTTTAATACATCTTTTGTAATCTCAAGATTGGTTTTAAGGTCTCCTCCCTTTATATCTTCGGGAGTGGATACGGTTTTAAAGTAATCTTCGGGATGAATATCATAGGTTTTTATCTGTCCCCGGGTGAGTTCGGATACCCGTGTGGGAGCACAGACCGAAATTTCGTCCAATCCGTCATGGCCATGTACGACAAAGGCTCTTTTTGTTCCAAGCTTATTTAAGGTATGGGCAAACATTTCCGTCAGTTCCGGTGCATAAACCCCTAAGAGCTGGCAATTTGCCCCGGCTGGATTTGAAAGCGGACCCAGCATATTGAAAATGCTTTTTATGCCCAGTTCTTTTCTTGCCGGGGCTGCATATCTCATTGCACCATGGTGCCTGGGGGCAAAGGCGAATCCAATGCCGATTTGGGCAATAGCCTCTTCAACAATTTCCGGATCAACATCCAGGTTGATCCCTAAGGCTTCAACAAGGTCGGCACTGCCGCATTTACTGGACACAGATCGATTCCCATGTTTGGCCACAATGACATTGCACCCTGCTGCAACAAAGGCAGTGGTTGTGGAAATGTTAAAGGTATTTGCCGCATCACCCCCTGTGCCACATGTATCAATCACTGTATCGTGTCCCGTCACCTGAAGCTTTACTGCATTTTTTCTCATCATTCGGGCTGCTCCGAAAAGCTCTTCTATTGTTTCTCCCTTTGTGGCAAGGGCCACCATAAACCCTGCCACCTGGGCATGGGTGACAGTGCCGGAAAAAATTTTTGCTATCATTTCCTCCATCTGCGTGTCGGTCAGGTCTTTTCCTGAAATTATATTGTTTAAATTTTCTTTGAACATTCTTTTTCCTCAATTATTGTTTTTGTTGATGGTATTGATGAAATTTCTTAACAGTCTTTTGCCTGATGTTGTCATTATGGACTCAGGATGAAATTGAATTCCTTCTGTATGATGAGAATAATGCCTGATCCCCATAATTTCTCCATCATCTGACATTGCCGTAATACCAAGACAGTCCGGCATACTTTCTTTTTCCACAGCCATGGAATGATATCGCATGCCTTTAAACGGTTTTTTAAATCCCTGAAATATATATTTTCCATCACAGCTTATTTTTGATGTTTTCCCGTGCATCAGTTTTTTTGCATGAACAATTTTACTTCCAAAGGACTGGGCGATGGTCTGATGGCCCAGACAAATTCCGAGAATGGGAATTTTCCCTGAAAAATGTTTTACTACATCAAGACAAATACCGGCAGACTCGGGAAGACCTGGACCCGGAGAAATAATAATAGCCAGCGGCTTTAAATCTGATATCTCTTTTAGTGTGATGGCATCATTTCTAAATACAATGACGTCTTCTCCGATTTGTCTGATGTATTGTACAAGATTATACGTAAATGAATCATAGTTATCTATCATGACGATCATTGGTTTTCTCCTGAATATTGCATGTCAGATACAAGGATTAATGCCTTTTCAAACGCCATGGCTTTACTACGGGTTTCACGGCATTCGGTTTCAGGGTCGGAATCAGCAACAATTCCGGCACCGGCCTGAACTATTAATTTGCCATTTTCAATACAGGCGGTTCTTATGGTGATGGCAAGGTCCATGTTGCCGTTAAAGGAAATATAACCCACAGCACCGCCATAGGGGCCCCGGGGTTCTTTTTCAAGATCATAAATAATTTGCATGGCACGCACTTTGGGAGCCCCGGATAGTGTCCCTGCCGGGAAACTGGCCTTTATAAGATCCCATGAGTCTCTGCCCGGTTCAAGATCGCACCTGATATTGGATACCAGGTGCATGACATGAGAATAGCGCTCCACACTCATAAGCTCTGTCACCTGTACGCTTCCGGTTTCTGCGACCCTGCCGAGATCGTTTCTGCCAAGATCAACCAGCATCAGATGTTCAGCCCGTTCTTTTTCGTCAGAAAGAAGATGATCGGCAAGAGTACGGTCTTCCTGTTCGGTTTTACCCCTTGGCCTTGTGCCGGCAATGGGCCGTAATGTGGCTGTGTTGTTTTCCAGACGAACCATGGTTTCCGGCGAAGATCCTACAAGGGAGATGGAAGACAGTTTCATAAAATAAAGATACGGCGATGGATTTATATATCTTTGCGCCCTGTAAAGTTCTACAGGGTCAGGCGGATCGGAGCATTCAAAAGGCTGTGAAATAACGGCCTGGATAATATCGCCTTGATAAATATGTTCTTTCACTTTTTTAACATGATCCAGATATTTTTTATCGGGATGTTTAGAACTGAGTTTATACTCTTTTCTTTTCTTGTTTTTTTGTACAGGCTGATATTCAAGGGTTATCCTGTCCATAAGCTGTTTTAATTTTCCAACGGCTTTTTTATAGCTTTTTTCTTTATCTTTGTTTTTATCCAGAAAAGAAATAGCAACAGCTGTCAGCGTATGTTTTTTATTATCAAATATAATTATTTCATCGGGTATTATAAAATGAGCCCTTGGTTTAGAATCCGGCAGTGCATTGGGAATATTTTCAAAAAAAGATACCATTTCATAGCTCATATAACCGATCATCCCTCCCCAAAACCCTGGCAGTCTTGGGATATCAGCAGGTTTATATTCTGCCATAAGGTTACGCAGTACATTTAAAGGGGCGTTGTCATGGGGTATTTTTTTTGACTCATCTTTTTCAATGACTTCTATATAATCTTTAAATACCAGTATTTCTTTTTTGGGACAGGTTCCTAAAAAACTGTATCTTCCCCATCTCTCACGGCCTTCAACACTTTCGAGCAAAAATAAAGTCTCATTTTGATCATAAAGCTTTCGCAATAAAGAAACAGGCGTTTCCATGTCAGCCAGTATTTCCATGCAGACAGGGATAACATTACAGGTGTCTGCCATGATTAAATATTGTTCTTTGTCCGGGAACTGATTGAACAGCATTGTTTTTAACTCCTTAATCAAAAAAAAAGAACCCTAAGCATTTTCTTGTAATGCTTAGGGTTCTTTGAATTTTTTATTTTATTTATTTACAAATAATGAAAACCGTCAGCACATTTTACTGCCGCAAAGCCACCACCAGCCACTCCAAGTTTCAACACTATTATTTGTAAATTCTGTATTCATTACTGCGTATTTTTATCCTCACTTAAAATCATTAAAGGATCTTAGATCAAATGAATTAACTTTGTCAATTTATTTTTTACATTTTTTTTTACAGCAACCGGAAAATTCAATAAGAAAAATTGATTCAGCATAATGGGCACTCCTTCATTGATCAACATTTATTTAATACATTTATTTAATCAAGTCAGACCTATTACAATTTGCTGCTTTCTAAAAAATGTGTATCAATATCACCCGTTTGAAAATCTCTGTTCTTAAATATTTTTTTGAAAAATGGAATGGTAGTTTGAATCCCTTTGATTTCAAATTCATCCAGTGCCCTTTCCATGCGTTTGATGGCAGAAGGCCGATCTTTTGCCCAGACAACGAGTTTTGCAATAAGAGAATCATAAAAAGGGCCGACCATGTATTTATCGTGGATATGGGTATCCACCCGGACTCCTGGCCCGCCGGGAAAAATGACTGACTCGATTTCACCGGGCGAGGGCATAAAATTATCCTGGGGGTCTGAAGCATTTATTCTGCACTCCATGGACCAGCCATTGGCATTAATTTCTTCCTGTTTGAGCTCAAGCTTTTTACCAGTTGCAATTAAAATTTGTTGTTTTACAATATCAATACCTGTTATAAATTCTGTAACAGGGTGTTCAACCTGGACCCTGGCATTAACTTCCATAAAATAAAAATTTTTATCTTTATCAACAAGGAACTCCATTGTCCCGGCATTGAAGTAGCCAATAGCTCTTGCAACTTTTATGGCTGTTTCACCAAGAATTTTACGAAATTTTTCATCCACAAAGGATGAAGGGGCTTCTTCAATAAGTTTTTGATATCTCATCTGTATGCTGCATTCACGCTCCAGAAGATGAACAAAATTGCCTGACATATCGCCTAAGAGCTGGATTTCGATGTGTCTGGGTTTTTCAATATATTTTTCAAGATAGATGTCAGGGTTGCCAAAACTTGCTTGTGCCTCTCCTGAAGCCATGGAAAAGGCATCAATAAGTTCTTTTTGACTATTGGCAATTCTCATGCCCCTGCCGCCTCCACCGCCTGAAGCCTTTAAAATGACGGGAAATCCAACTTTTTCAGCCACTTCACATGCTTTGTCAGCAGATGGAATAACATCATCACTTCCGGGAACAACCGGAACCCCAAGCTTAATCAATATCTGTCTGGCAGCTGATTTATTACCTGCTTTTTCAATAACTTCGGCAGAGGGTCCGATAAAAGTTATACCGCTGTCCTGACAGGCCTGTGCAAAACCGGCATTTTCAGATAAAAAACCGTACCCAGGATGGACAGCATCGGCTTTGAATTTTTTTGCCGCCTGGATAATGTTCTCTACATTTAAATAGCTTTTATAACTTAACGGGGGACCGATATTTACAGCATCATCCGCATATTTAACGTGAAGGCTGTCCTTGTCTGCATCGGAAAAAACAGCAATGGTCTTGATTCCCATCTCTTTACAGGTGCGAATAATTCTTACTGCAATCTCACCCCGGTTTGCAATTAAGATGCGTTTAAACATCATAGATTTCCTTCCTTTTAATATGTAAAACTATTACATAATAAAAATTTTTGTGACGGCCCGATGTCTGGCTTATGTTTTTTCTATGATAATAAGCTCCTGTTTTTTCATAACAGGATCCTCATTTTCCACCAGGATCTCTTTTACAACACCTGCATATTCACTGCGGATTTCTGTAAATATTTTCATTGATTCAATCACACATACAATATCAGAAGCATTAATCTTTTGTCCAACTTCAGTTATAGGTGGTGCACCTGGTGTTGAGGATCGGTAAAAAGTTCCCATTACAGGTGATGTAACCTTATATATTTTATCATCCATGATTATCTCCTTTTAGATATAAATTTTTTATAAATATACTTGACATATATTCTGAATGTATGTCAAGTATATTTTAATTGGAAAATAAATTTTATATCTTAATTTAATAAAAGCGGGATAATAATTTTTAATGAAAGCTACAGTAAAAATTCAAAAAATCCATAAACAACCCATGGCTGTCATGGCGTATGAAGCTGTTCTAAAAAAAATTATCTGCCTTGAATATGAGCCTAATCAGCATCTTGAAGAGAATCTGTTAGTTGAAGAGCTGGGCATTGGCAGAACTCCAATCCGGGAAGCCCTTGTAAGACTTCAAGGAGAAAAGATGGTGGAATCTCATCCCAATAAAGGAGTTATAGTCAAACCCATTACATTGCAGAACACCAAAGCCATGTTTGAAAGCATGCAAATTTTTGAATTCGGTGTGGTTGATATGGCGATTAATAAAGATTGTTCAGTTTTTATAAAAAAAATGGAAGCCTCCAATAAAGAGGTTAAAAAAGCTATCCTCTCAAACAAAATTTTCAAACTGGTGGAAGCTAACCATGAATTTCACATAAATTTTGCACAATGCTCCCAGAATGAATTTTTAATCCGGGCTGTAAGTGATGTCAGAAAAGAGGCCAAAAGGTTGTCTTACCTCTCCTATAACAATGCTATTGATCCTGAAAGACCCCTTAAAATCCATTATAAATCTGTTCTTCAGGAGCATGACAAGATAATTGACAGCCTGGTAAATAAAGACAAAAAACAGCTCAAGCAGTTGCTAAAAGAGCATATCGAGACTTTCAGACAGAGGATAATAATTTTCATGACATCATGATAGCATCCAAATGTATGAATGATCTTATAATATTAACATAAGAAAAGGAGATTAAAATGAAAAAATTATTAATTATTCTAACTGGTTTAATGTTTGCCTTGACAATTTTTTCCACTGCCCAGGCAAAAACAAAATGGGATCTGCACCTGAACTATTCAGCTGGTAATTTCCATTCACAGGGAGCTCAAAGATTTGCGGACAGGGTTGCCGAGGCCACTAATGGTGAATTAACAATTGTACTGCACCCTGGTTCCTCACTCGGGTTTAAAGGCCCTGAGCTTTTAAGAGCGGTTGCAGAAGGCCAGCTTGCTATAGCTGAGGTTCCAACAGGCATGGTTGAAGGAGATGCTCCGGTACTTGCATTGACTGCCCAGCCATTTATCTCTGCCAATGCTTTTGAGCAGCGTCTTTTATATCAGCTTGCCAAGCCAAAGTATGCTAAAAAATTGAAAACATTCAATCAGATGACTCTCTATACTTCTGTCTGGCCCTTTTCAGGCATTTACACCCAGCGGGCAATAAAATCTGAATCTGATTTAAATGGACTTAAAATGAGAGTATATGATGGTACTGGACTTGCCTTTGGTAAAGCCACTGGAATTGCCGCAAGAAAAATGCCGTTTTCAGAAGTATATCCTGCAATGAAAGCAGGTCTCATGGATTCCATGTATACATCTTCTGTCTCAGGTGTTGATGCAAAAGCGTGGGAAATGCTTAAATATTTTACTCCAATTAATATTGTTGGCCCTGTAAACATGATCAATGTCAATATAGCTGCATGGAATAAATTAGACAAAAAACTCCAGGCCACAGTGCTTGAAATTGCTGCTCAGATGGAAGATGAAATGTGGAATCTTGCAGGAGACATGGATCGTAAAAGCCGTGCCACCCTCATTGAGAAGGGAATGATAATTGATCCTGTAAGCCAGGAATTCCGTAATGAACTCAATGCAATCGGTGACAAGTTAAGAGCTATGTGGGCAAAAAAAGCAGGAGCAGATGCCAATGAAATTATAAAACAATACAACGAAATTACAGGTCGTTAGTTTTATCCCAATCACAGAGGAGTTGGCAGGGAAATGCCAACTCCTCTGTATCATAAGTAGAGAGATAAATGAATAAACTTGTAAAATTTAGCAATACTTTAAATGATGTCATGGCAAAAATTTCCGCTGTTATTCTTGGATTAATGGCTTTGCTGATTCTGGTGGAAATTTTTATCTGGAATATGTTTGAAAAAACCACCCTGATTTCTGATGAATACAGTGCCTATGGCCTTGCTGCTATTGTTTTTCTGGGATCAGGATACTGCTTGAAAGAGAAAGGGCATATAAGGATCACTCTTGTCTTAAGCTTTCTACCTGGAATCTTAAGCAGAATCATCACATTTACTGCAACTTTGATCACCACTGTTTTCATGGGATATCTGTGGTGGTATCTTTTTAAAATGGTAAAAGCTGCTATCCGATATGGTTCTACCTCTGGCACTATGACCCATACACCTTTATGGATTCCCATGACCATTATGCTTATCGGAGCAGCCTGCCTTTTTATCCAGCTTGCTGCAACAACTGTTAAAACCGGGGCTGCAATAAAAACAGGGGAGGAGGTCGTATAATGGAATCAGAACTTCTGCTCATGTCCATTGTTGTGTTCGGTGTTCTTTTTTTGTTTCTCTCCCTTGGAATATGGGTGGGTTTTTCTCTTTTTATGGTCGGGTTTATCGGGATGACCTTTTTTTCTTCTCTGCCTGCAGGGAGCAATATGGCATCCTCGGTATGGGCAACCGTTGAAAGATGGGAGTATGTTGCTTTACCCCTGTTTATTCTCATGGGTGAAATACTGTATAAGTCAGGAATCTCTGAAAGGCTGTTTAAGGCTCTTGTGCCCTGGCTCTATCGTCTCCCAGGCGGACTTTTGCTCATGAATATTGTTTCATGTACACTTTTTGCCGCAGTATCAGGCTCCAGTGCAGCCACAACTGCAACAGTTGGCCGGATTACACTGGCTGAATTTGACAAACTCGGCTATGATAAAAGTCTCTCCATAGGTTCTCTTGCCGGGGCAGGCACTCTTGGCTTTTTAATACCACCCTCTTTGATCATGATTGTTTATGCGATTCTCGCTGAAGTATCCATAGGAAAAATGTTTATGGCAGGTATTTTACCAGGACTGCTCCTTGCCGGGATTTACTCCTCCTATATTATTTACAGAGGAATAAAAAATCCTGAAATCGCACCAAGCAGTAAGGATAGTTACTCCTGGAAAGACCGCTTCATAGGTCTTAAAGATCTTGCCCCGACACTGGCACTGATTTTAATGGTGCTTGGCAGTATTTACGGTGGCTTTGCCACACCCACAGAAGCTGCTGCCCTTGGAGTATTAGGTGCCTTGATCTTTGCTGTAATAAACCGGCAGATGACAATAAAAATATTTCTTGAATGCCTTAAAGGTGCTGTAAAAACAAATGCCATGATCATGCTAATTGTTGTGGGTGCTGGATTTTTATCCAGGACAATGGGATTTCTCGGGATACCTGCTGCCATCACCCAGTCAATCAATCAGATGAATCTCTCTCCTTATATGCTCATGCTTATTCTTGGCGGAGTTTATATTGTTTTAGGTTGTCTTTTAGATGGTTTTTCCATTGTTGTAATGACTCTTCCCATTGCTCTTCCCATGGTGACTGCTGCAGGTTTTGATCCCATCTGGTTCGGGATATATCTTATATTAATGGTGGAAGTAAGCCAGATAACACCTCCTGTAGGATTTAATCTTTTTGTCATACAGGGGTTGACCGGTGAGCCCATTATAACAGTTGCAAAATATGCATTGCCATTCTTTTTTTTAATGCTGTTTACAACTGCAATCATTACTATTTTCCCTGAGATTGCTTTGTATCTGCCAAAACTCATGATAGGACAATAAATAATATTTGGACAAAAGGAATTTTTATGAAAAGCATTGATCTAAATTGTGATATGGGAGAAAGCTTTGGGGCCTATAAGCTTGGAATGGATGATGAAATAATGCAGTATATCTCATCTGCAAACATTGCATGCGGCTTTCATGCCGGCGACCCGCAGGTCATGGATAAAACCGTAAAAATGGCTGTTGAAAACAGTGTTGCAGTTGGTGCACACCCTGGATATCCTGATCTTATGGGCTTTGGCCGTAGAACTATGACCCTGACCCAGGATGAAATAAAGCAGTACCTGATATATCAAACAGGTGCGCTCAAAGCTTTCTGCAGGGTTCACGGAGCAAAGCTGCAGCATGTAAAACCCCATGGAGCTCTCTATCTTGATGCTGTTGACAATGCAGACATTGCAAGGTCTATTGCCGGGGGTATCATGGATCTTGATCCTGATCTCAAGTTTGTTGCGCTTGCAGGTAAAAAAGGAGAAACCATGAGGCTGGTTGGAGAAGAGATGGGTCTCAAAGTTGTTTATGAAGCATTCCCGGATCGAGCATACACTCCCGAAGGCACACTTGTTTCCAGGAAAGAGTCCGGAGCTGTAATCAGTGACCCTGAACTTGTTGCAAAGCGGGCACTTGACATGGCAAACGGTTTTGTAAAAGCAGTTGATGGATCCATGATCAAACTTGAAGTACAGACCCTGTGTGTTCATGGAGACAATCTTGCAGCAGTGGAGCTGGTTAAAACCATAAGAGATGTTCTCCCAAATG
>PVMS01121622.1_pt1 | contig 12947 bp, 15 predicted proteins | sample 1853461 | NCBI WGS metagenome assembly PVMS01 (sample SAMN08582032, study PRJNA380276) | Marine sediment metagenome, whole genome shotgun sequencing project. | isolation source: ocean sediment barecode stripped | collected 2017 | reverse complement strand
CTGCAGTGGTGCGCTGGCGATCCCCGCCACGGTCTCGGCGTAGTTGCGGCCGGTGATCAAGTACGTGGGCCGCGTGTGACGGCCCGCAGCCACCTCTTTGCTCACTGCACCCAGAGGTGATTCCACGTCAGCCACGTCGCCCCGGGGCTGTAATCCCTTGCCGCGCGGCAGGTTCGGTGGCGCAGACCTGCCGAGCAGTACCGAAAGTGGAGCGACATAGTTGAGAGCAGCCCATCGCAGGGTTTGCAGCAATGACTCGTCGAACACCGGTACGTCGCCCGAAACGGAGATGACCGGCTTCAGCTTGCCGGTGTTGCCCGACCGCAGCGAGACGACGTATCCCCGGATCCGTCGAGATCCGAGGGGCACCCGTACGATTGATCCGACATGGATGTCGGCGAAGTCCTCCGGCACCCTGTAGCCAAACCCATCATCGACGGCGAACGTTGGCAGATTAGGGACGACCTGGGCAATCAGATCTCTGGAGTGGCTCACACGGTGGCGCGGGCGTCGACGATCCGATTCCACAGCCGGTGCGCCACTTCCCTTTTCGACAGCAGCGGCCACGTGTCGGAAGATCCGTCCGGGGTGTACACCGTGACCTCGTTGGTGTCGGTGGCGAAGCCGGACCCTGCCTTGCTCACGTCGTTACCGACCAGCAGGTCGACCCCTTTTGTTGTCGCCTTGCGGAGAGCACCTTCGAGAGACCCGGTCTCCGCCGCGAAGCCGACGAGGTAGGGCCGCGGCTCCATTGCGGCTATCCCGCCGAGGATGTCCGGGGTCTCCTCGAACTCGACAACCGGAAGCCCATCGTGTCGGCGGAGCTTCTCTGTTCCTGGATCTCTTGGCCGAAAGTCGGCGACGGCCGCTGCCATCACGGCGACGTCGATGTCGGCCGCGCGGGACCACACCGCCTCTGCCATCTCCTGTGCGGTTTCAACTCTGACGATCTCAATTGAGGAGTTGTCCGGCGGCGGTGCCGTCGTCACCAGAGTGACCGACGCTCCTCTAGCGGCAGCCGCCACGGCGATGGCGTTGCCCATCTTGCCGGAGGACCGGTTGCCGATATAGCGAACCGGATCGATGGCCTCGCGCGTTCCGCCGGCGGTCACAAGCACTTGCCAGCCCCGCAAATCCCCGTTGAACGCACCTGCGACCGCGGTCACGATGTCATCAGGCTCCGCCATGCGGCCGACGCCAGTATCGCCACCGGCAAGAGGCCCTTCGGCGGGACCGACGATGGTCACGCCGTCACCGGCGAGGGCAGCGATGTTGCGCTGTGTTGACCTCTTGTTCCACATCTCTGTGTGCATCGCGGGCGCAACAAGCAGAGGAGCCTCCGTTGCCAACGCGGTTGCAATCAGTACGTTATCGGAAAGACCGATTGCCAGCTTTGCGAGCGTGGCTGCGGTTGCAGGAGCGACAATCATCGCTTCAGCCCATTGGCTGAGTTCAGTGTGCGGGCTAACTTCGGCCTCATCAAAGAAGCCGACAATGGGGTGCTCTCCCGTTATCGCAGCCAGCGATTGGGCACCGAGGAATTCCTCGGCCGATTCGGTCATGACGCAGCGGACGACGGCCCCTCGCTCAACAAGTCTGCGGGCGAGGTACGCGGCCTTGTACGCGGCGACACCACCGGAGACTCCTAGGACAATCCGGCGTCCGGTGAGCATCGGCTACTCCTCGGTGTCGATGACGACCTTGTCGTTGTCAATCTCTTCGAACGCGATAGAAAGCGGCTTGCGAGACATAGAGTGAACCTGCGGCGGTATGTAGCCTCCGAGGCCTTCTCCGAGCTGGTTGAAGTAAGCATTGATCTGCCGGGCACGGCGTGCCGACAGCACGACCAACGCAAAGCGCGAGTTGGTCTTCGAAAGTATGCGGCCGATTGGTGGTTGGATCATCGTGAAGGGTTGCTCCTGCTGATTGAAGGGACGGTCAGGAACCGTCCGCCGCAGCGAGTATAGAGACGATCTCGTCTACCACTGCACCAACCTCGGTATTTGTGACGAGAAAGTCGAATTTCTCCTCTGCCTCAGCGATCTGCGACTCCGCCACCGTAAGTCGCTTTTCGACATCCTCGTCGGAGGTATCGCCCCTGCTACGAAGCCTTCTTTCGAGCTCGACCAACGAAGGAGGAAGGATAAACATCAGCACTGCGCCCGGGTATGACCGCTTCACCTGGCCCGCCCCATCGTTCTCGATGTCTAGAAGAACACTCTCGCCACGGTCCAGATGTGCCAGCACCACGTCTCGCGGGGTTCCGTACAGATTGCCTGAGTACTCGGCCCACTCGAGGAAACCTTCCGACGCGACATGCTCCTCGAAGACTGACCGGGGCACGAAAATGTAGTCCACCCCATCACTCTCGCCCGGCCGGATACGACGGGTAGTCCATGACACTGAGAAGTGGAACGCCATTCGCTCTGCCAATGCATGCACGACACTCGACTTGCCGACGCCGGATGGCCCGGACACGACAACGAGGGTCCCGCGCCGCGTAGCTGACGGGTCGTCCACGCCCTCACTTGTTGACAGCAAGGGCGGGCTCAAAAAGAATCGAGGAGGGCTGCCTTCTGGCGAGAGCCAAGACCACGAAGTCGACGGTTGTCCGCTATCCCCAAATCCTCGAGAAGACGCTTGGCCTTAACTTTGCCCATGTGGGGCATCGACACAACCAGAGCACTCACCTTGATGCCACCGACCAGGTCGTCCTCTTCGGCACGTTCGAATACGTCCGGCAATGTCAAAGATCCCGTTTTGAGAAGCTGCTTGATCTCAGCCCGCACCCGGCGCGCTTCAGCGGCCCGCTCGAGGGCGGCCGCCCGCTGCTCGTCGGTCATCTTGGGTGCTGGCATTCCATGCTCCTCAACTGGCTATGACATGACTCTATCAACCGGGCTGCGTGGCTCCGGGTATCTCCGCAGCCAACGCTAGCTCGGCCGCGGCTGCGACCGGATCAGGAGCACCCGTGATGGGACGGCCAACGACCAGCCAATCGGCTCCGCGCTCGATCGCTTCCACGGGTGTCATGACCCGTCGTTGATCTCCGCTGGCGGCCCCGCGCGGACGAATACCGGGCGTCACCCGGAGCAACCCGGGTGCCACGGTGCCAACAACAGCAAGTTCCTGAGGCGAGCAGACGATGCCCTCGCACCCGGACGCGGCGGCGACGCGCGACATCTTCGATACAAGTTTTCCTGGACTGCTGGCAATCCCGATCGCAGTCAGGTCGGCTTGGTCCAAGCTGGTGAGCACGGTGACACCGAGTACCCCGGCATGTCCTCCCGAGGCTTCGCCGAGGCCTTCGGTTGCGGCCCGCAACATCGCCTCACCCCCAGAGACATGGGCCGTCACCCAACGGACGCCGAGACGTCCGAGTCGTCGGGCGGCTGCCTCCACCTGGCTCGGGATATCGTGGAGCTTGGCATCGGCAAACACGGGCTTGCCGAGATCGACCAGTGCCGTCGCTATCCCCGGTCCAGCGCCATACAAGAGACCGAGGCCGACCTTGAAGGCACCCACGTGAGGAGCCACCCGCTTGGCGAGCCGTACCGCGTCTTCCGCCGTCGGCAGGTCAAGGGCGACGATGATCCGGTCCTCACTCACCACGGCTCCACGGCTCCAATCAACTCCGCGACGTCGTCAATGTTGTGCCTGCTCATATACCGGCGAAGTTGCCCCAAGATACGTCGTCCGATGCGGGGGCTGGCGAAATGCGCGGTGCCGATACCGACGGCAGAAGCCCCCGCCAGCATGAACTCCACGACATCATCACCACTGACGACTCCCCCAGTGCCGATGATCGGGACATCCGGCATGGCACGGCTTACCTCCCATACGCAACGCAACGCGATCGGTTTGATCGGCCTGCCGGAGTATCCGCCGACGACGCCCGAGAGAAGCGGCCTTCTGGTCTCGATATCGAAACCGGCTCCCCAGACTGTGTTACCGAGCACAAGCCAATCGGCTCCCGCAGCCGCGGTAGCGTCGGCGACGGCCACTATGTCCTCCGAGTTGGGTGTCAGTTTCGCTCCCACCGGAAGCTCCGTTGCAGATCGCACCGCCGCGATGACTTGTCCTGCCGCAGCGGGGTCTAACGCGAACATCCCGCCCCCTTCGAGGTTCGGACACGAAAGATTCACTTCTATGCCGGTCACGCCAGCTTCCTGCAGCGTCTTGGCTACGAGTGCGAATTCCTCAGCCGAGTTCCCGACCGCGGAGCCCCAGACGTCGGTTTCGATGCGCCCCAACTGAGGACCGATCTCGGTCGACCATGCTTCAACTCCGGGGTTCTGGATGCCGATCCCATTGAGCATCCCCTCACCGGTCGCAGCCAGCCGCGGCTGCTTTCTACCAGGCCACGGAGTGCCACTCACGGATTTGGCAACAGCGGCACCGTATGCGGAAAGGTCGCCGACGTTTGCGAAGTCGATAACCGATCCAACCGTCCCGCACGATGCGATCAGCGGCGTTGCGAGCTCATACTCCCCGAGCCGGGTGGTCACCGGGACCTGGTCGTCTTTCACCCGTTAACTCCCGCGAGTTTTGGAGCGAGCCCGTTGCGGATCGTGAATTGCCCACGGAAGATTGTGTGCACCACGGCGCCGACAAGGTCCAGGCCCAGGTACGGCGAGTTGGAGCTCCGCGAGTTGGTTCCCGTGGTCACTGCTGGCGCCGACGAATCGAAGACGACCAGGTTCGCCGCACCCCCAACCTCCAGCTGCCCTTGCCCCTCGATGCCCGCGATCTGCGCCGGTCGCTCCGACATGACGCTAAAGAAATCCTCAGCAACAAGGTCGACGACTGTGTTGACCACCGCCCCGGCCCATTCGAGACCGGTCACCCCGAAGGGTGCTTCCTCCCACGGATGGTCCTTCTCATGATCGGCATGAGGAGCATGGTCGGTCGCCACGACGTCGATAACGCCGGACCGGAGTCCCTCACGCACGGCCTCGAGATCCGACTGCTCCCGCAGTGGCGGCATCATCTTGTAAAGCGGGTCGGTTTCCTCGACGCAGCTATGGTCGAAGAACAGGTGGTGCGGTGTTACCTCTGCCGTAACCGGGAGCCCTTCGGCTTTCGCCGCGCCAATCAACTTGACCCCACCGGCAGTAGTCAAGTGCTGCACGTGATACCGGACACCGGTTAGGCGCACCAGGCTGAGATCTCTCGCGATCACCATTTCCTCGGCCTCCCGGGGAACACCAGGCATGCCGAGTCGCGACGAGACTTCGCCTTCGTGCACCTGGCCATCTGCCGCCAACCCGGCGTCGATACAGTGCTGTGCGACCACGCCGCCACGCTCCCCCAGGTACTCCATCGCACGACGCAGCAGGCCGGCATCGGCGACGCTGTCTCCATCATCGGTGAAGACCCTCACTCCGGCACTCCAGAGATCGTCGAGGTGGGCAAGCTTGGTGCCGTCGCGCCCGGCGGTGATGCACCCACTGGGGACGACCTCGACCAGGCCCACTTCACGGCCCCGATCGGCTACATACCTGGCGAGGTGGCCTGCGTCCGTTGAAGGGTCGGTGTTGGGCATTGCCACGACGGCCGTGTAGCCGCCGGCCGCGGCCGCCCGGGACCCCGATTCGATGTCTTCCTTCCATTCCTGGCCGGGTTCGCGCAGGTGCGTGTGGAGGTCCACGAACCCTGGCCCGACCCACGCGCCTTCGCAGTCGATCGCCTCTCCCCTGACGTCACTCCCACGCCCGATCTCGGCAATCACACCGTCGACAACGGCGACATCATTGCGCCCTTCCAGTACCCCGTCAGAGGTGACGACCACGGCATTTTGCAGAGTGAAATCAAACATCCTTGCTACCTCCGAGAAGCTGAAACAACACGGCCATACGAACGGCCACGCCGTTTGTGACTTGCTCTAGGACTTTGCACCGCGGATCGTCGGCGACTCCCCCGTCGATCTCGATGCCGCGGATCATTGGACCGGGGTGGAGAACAATCGTGTCGGGTTTGAGTCTGTTGAAGCGAGCATCCGTCATTCCGAAGCGCTGCCGGTACTCGGCGACCGACGGGAACACCGACGCTCCCCCACGTTCGGCCTGAACCCGCAGAACGTAGATCGCATCCACTTCAGTGAGCACGTCGTCGAAGTGCGTGGTTGCTGTGACCGGCCAACCAGTGAGGTCAGCCGGCAGCAGTGTTGGAGGCGCGACCAGGGTTACCTCGGCTCCGAGAGTCGTGAACGCCCAAACATCGGAGCGGGCGACCCGGGAGTGCCGGATGTCACCGACAATCGCGATGCGAAGACCCTTGAGATCCCCGAAGTGTTGCCGGAGCGTCAGCGCGTCGAGTAATGCCTGGGTGGGATGCTGGTGGGCCCCGTCGCCACCGTTGACGACCGGAAGATCGGTCCACTCAGCAACCCGCCAGGCTGCACCGGTTGACTTATGTCGAACCACCATGAGGTCGGCGCCCATCGCCTTGACCGTCAGCACGGTGTCTTTGAGACTCTCGCCCTTTTTCAGCGAGGAAGTCCCCGGCGAGAATGACAGGATGTCGGCCGACAGCGCCTTGGCGGCACGTTCGAAAGACAGCTTGGTGCGGGTCGATGGCTCAAAGAACAACGTGGCGACGGTCTTTCCTCGCAACGCCGGAACCTTTGGGATCGGCCGGTGCATCACTTCGTAGAACTCATCGGCATCGTCGAGCAGGTCATCCAGGGTGGCCCGGTCCACGCCATCCATCGTTAGCAGGTGCTTCATGCTGCACTCCCTTTTGCCGCTGTTGCGGGACCATGGCTCCAGCCGCCGTCCTCCCCGTCGATTTCCGCGACTCGCACAGTTACGTGATCCTCGCGTGAAGTCGGCAGGTTCTTGCCGACGAAGTCGGCCCTGATCGGGAGTTCACGGTGCCCCCGGTCTACAACGACTGCGAGTTGCACAACGGCTGCTCTCCCGAGATCCGCAAGAGCGTCGAGTGCCGCACGGATCGTTCTTCCGGTGTAGAGGACATCGTCGACGAGGACAATCGTCCTGCCGTCGATATTGACAGGGACATCGGTTGGTCCGAGCACAGTTCGGGGTCGGGTGTCGATGTCGTCGCGATACATGCCGATGTCGAGAATCCCGATGGGGATGGCAACTCCCTCGATCTCCTCCAAGAGGGCGGCAAGCCGTTCGGCTACCGGGCCGCCACGGGTGCGGATGCCGACGACAACGAGGTCTTGTGAGCCCTGGTTGCGTTCGACGATCTCGTGCGCGATTCGTCGCAGGGCACGGGCCATGTCGCTCCCGCTCATCACCGATCGCATGGTGGTCTCCGCCATTGGGTGACTGCCGGCTCAGGGCGCGGCACGATGGACAACGGAAAGTACATCGGTACTCCTTCCTTCCCAGCCTCACAGGACCGGATTAAAGGTTGGTCATTTCTCGGCGTCGGCCAGCGCGGTAGGCGCCGGAGCAGGACGATAGCAGCGGGGGGTCGGCGAGTGCGGTATCAATTCAGCAGGCTACGGGTGTTGGGCGTCTCGGACACCTGCGCAGTCCCCCCTCCCCCCGGCTGGCGCCGGCGGTACTTTTCCCCCGGAGAGGGGACTGATGACCGCCGCTTGGGTTACTGCCAGAGGGGGGCCTGATAGCTCTACTCGATTAGCTTTGCCAACACTCCGTTGACGAAAGAGCCGCTGCGTTCTGTGGAGTAGCGCTTGGCCATGTTGACTGCTTCGGACACGACTACGCCGACGGGCGTGTCGCCGCGACGGAGCTCGTGGAGAGCGAGCCTGATGATGTTGCGGTCTACCGCAGGCATGCGCTCCAGACGCCAACCGGTGGCGGCCGCGCTGATAGATGCGTCGAGAGCTTTGCGGTCGTCCCACGTTCCCATCACGTACCTCGTGGCACGCCCCGACAGGCCGGTGGTATCCGGCTCGCTTCCGCGCATGTCGGCCGCATAGAGGGCACTAAGGGCCTGGTCTCTGGCTGAAAGCTTGCTCACGAAACTCGCGTGATGTAGTCACCAGTACGGGTATCAACCTTAATCACATCGCCTTGTTCGATGAACAGTGGCGATTGCACTACGAGCCCGGTCTCAGTCGTCACCGGCTTCGTCGCCCCGGAGACTCGATCCCCCTTGACCCCCGGCTCCGCGTAGGTCACCTCGAGCTCGACTGCAGCCTGCAGGTCGATTCCGATCGGCTTGGATTCGAAGATCGGCAACTGCACAACCATGCCCTCGCGGAGGAACGAAGCGGCGCCGCCGATGAGACTCTCCTGAACGGCCATCTGCTCGTAGGTTTCGGTGTCCATGAAGTGGAAACCCATATCGTCGCTGTATAGGTATTGGAAGTCCCGCCGGTCGATCTTGGCATCTTGAACATTCTCGCCCGCCCGGAAGGTCCTCTCGACAACTCCGCCAGAGTCGAGGTTCCTCAGTTTCATCTTCACGAAGGCCTTGCCCTTGCCCGGCTTCGTGTGCTGGTGCTCGACCACCTGGAAAAGCCCATCGGGGAGATTGAGAGCCATTCCGGCTCGTACGTCGTTTGTGGAAATCATGCCTCTAAGCCTTTGTCTGAGTTGGTGAGCACCCGGTGACCCGAGTCGGTTACCAGGATCATGTCCTCGATTCGGATGCCGCCAAAGCCTGGAACGTACACCCCCGGCTCCACGGTGACAACATGACCGGGGGCAAGCACATCCTCCGACTGGGCTGCGAGCCGCGGTGCCTCATGAATCTCCAGGCCCACTCCGTGCCCGGTGCTGTGCACAAATCGCTCTTCGTAGCCGTGCTTGCGAAGAACGGCCCGGCAAGCCTCATCGACGTCATGACCAGTCACTCCCGGCCGGATGGCAGCAATGCCCGCTTCCTGCGACTCGAGAACGGCCTCGTACATGCGCCTGATCTCAGGATCGACTTCACCTTCGAGCCAAAGTGTGCGAGACATGTCTGAGTGATAGCCATCGACGGTGCAGCCGTAGTCCAGGAGCAACAGTTCTCTCCCCAACGGGTCCGCGTTTGAGAGGTGGTGTGGGAGCGCCGCATTTGCACCGCAGGCGACGATCGGTGGCCATCCCGCCTGCTTTCCTCCGGCTTTGCGCATCTCTTCGATCAACGCCCAACCCAGGTCACCTTCCGTCGCCAACGAGCGAGTGAGTTGACGCACCGCCCCGAGCGCCGCATCGCCGGCGCGGGCTGCCGCCTCCAACGCCTCGACTTCCGCTTCATCCTTGATCTCACGCAAACCTTCGACGACGCCTCTGGTCGGGACGAGCACGCTATCGACCTTCTCCTTCAGACCCCGCAAAAAGGACCACTTGACGTCGTTGGCCTCGAGGCCGACCCTTTCGTGCCCGGACAACACCTCGGCCAACACGTCCTCGAGACCAGTCCTGTAGACAACAAGATCGCCATCGTCGATCTGCTCCAACAACCGCTCCCCCAGCTCGCCGTACCGTCCGTCGGTGATGAGTACGAAGTCCTTATCGGAAACAAAGACGAACGCGTTGCTGCCGGTGAACCCCGTAAGGTACCGGATGTTGGGGAGAAACGTAATGAGCAGTGGCTCATCGAGCCTCTGGCGGAGCCGCTCTATGCGCTTGTTGTACACGTTGGCATTCCTCTTGACGTCGGAACACAGATACGTCGCGACGATACACGACTCGAGGTGGTGGCTAGCTGGCCAGAACCCCGATTGCGTCCATGCCGGCCTGAAGCAGATCAGCGGGCACGTGACGGACGACCGGCTTGCCGACCTCCTCCAGCAGCACCATGCGGAGACCCCGGTCGTCGCGCTTTTTGTCACGCATCATCAGAGTGTCCACCAGGCTCCGCTCCACCGGCGGTGCAGCAACCGGGAGCCCGATCTGTTGGATGACCTCGCGTTGTCTCGTGGCGCCTTCAAACCCGAGCATCGCCTCTGAGATCCGGCCGGCGGCGACCATCCCAATGGCAACAGCATGTCCGTGAGGGATACCCCCTGCCACCTCAACTGCATGTCCCACGGTGTGACCGTAGTTGAGGATCGCGCGTCGTCCCTGTTCTCGGAAGTCGTCGGTCACTGCGTCGACCTTCACCGCGATCGCCGCGGGTAATACTTCTTCGAGAGCGACCCCGGCTCCCGACTTCTCGTAGGCCGTAACGATCGTGGGGTCGGCGATGAGGCCCGCCTTCAGAACCTCGGCGGATCCTTCGACTCTCAGGTGGGTCGGGTTTCCATCAAGTATGTCGAGGTCGACGATCACCCGTTGAGGATGGCGGAACACTCCGGCGAGGTTCTTCCCCCCAACGTTGACCCCGGTCTTGCCACCAATGGACGCGTCGGCCGCTCCAAGGAGCGTGGTCGGGAGGTAGACAACCTCGACACCGCGCAGGTAGGTGGCCGCAACGAACCCGGCAACGTCGGTAAGCGCCCCGCCGCCCACACCCACGATCACGTCGCCGCGGGTGAACCCGACATCGTTGAGCCACTCGTAGACCTCTTCGACCACAGATAGCCGCTTAGCGGCTTCACCATCAGGAAGCTCTCTGACGTAGGTTTCTGCCGGCGTCTGCTCTGCCAGCATCCCGGCGATGGATGCCACGGCAGGCTGAGTCATAAAGGCCACCTTGCCCGGGGTTATCGGCAGGAGATTCGACATCTTGGCGATACCGCGCCCGACAAGAATCTCGGACTCGCGGCCGTCGGCTGGGACTACATGCTTGTCGATGATGCCCATTAGAAGTCGGCGACATGCTTCCGGTAAGCCGCCACAGACGCCTGGAGCTCGGTGACCGTGTCTCCGCCGAACTTGCGCTGTACCTCGCGGGCGACCACATACGCGGCCATCTGCTCGCCGACGATCGCGGCTGCCGGCACGGCACACACGTCACTGCGCTCGCGGAAGGCCTTGGCTGGCTCCTTGGTGACGACGTCGACAGTGTCTAGGGGACGCATCACCGTCGAGATCGGTTTCATCGCGGCGCGGACACGCACGACATCACCGATGCTCATCCCTCCCTCAACACCACCGGCCCGGTTGGTCTTGCGGTTGAAACCCGTTTCATCGTGGTAGATCTCATCGTGGGCTGCGGACCCGGGCGTGGTAGCCACCACGAAAGCATCGCCGAGTTCCACTCCTTTTATGGCCTGGATCGACACCAGTGCCTCGGCGAGGGCCGAATCGAGCCTCCGGTCCCAATGAACGTGGGACCCGATGCCTACGGGCAGACCGTGGACCAGGATTTCAAAGACCCCGCCAAGAGTGTTGCGGTCTGCCTTGGCCTTTTCGATCTCGTCGACCATCGCAGCCGCTGCAACAGCGTCGAGAACTCGCACCGGAGACTCGTCGATTCTCTCCTGGTCGGCGGGTCGTGGCAATACAATCGAAGAGCTCTCCACCGTTCCGATGGCAACTACATGGCTGACCACATGAACATCGATCGCCATTAGGAGCTGTTTAGCCAGGTAGCCCACGACCGTCCGGGCTGCGGTTTCGCGGGCAGAGGCGCGCTCCAGGATGTCCCGGGCGTCCCGCGTGTCGTACTTGACCATCCCCGCCAGATCGGCGTGACCGGGACGTGGCTTGGTCAGCGGCCGCTTGCTCTCGCCGGGCCCTGCGGACATCTCTTGTTCCCACTTCAGCCACTCCGTATTTCGGATGATGACCGCCACCGGGCTTCCGAGCGTCTTACCGAAACGGACTCCACCCAGTATCTCGAGTTCATCCTTTTCGAGGCCCATGCGTCTGCCGCGGCCATAACCAAGGCGTCGTCGGGCCAGCTCATCAGCTATCCCCTCGGAGGATACGGCAAGGCCTGCGGGGAGGCCCTCGACAATGGTCGCGAGTCCGGGACCGTGTGACTCTCCGGCTGTAAGAAAACGAAGCATGGGCGCGATAGTAGGCCTTTCGGGCTCTGATCAGGGTGTCTCAAAAGAGTGAAGGGCCGCTAAGGGCCCTTCACTCAAGAGGGTTGGAATCGGCTAGCGCCCTATCCCGGTGACGATTCCCCCACCAGGTTCAGTCACACCCCCGTGTGCATCCGTGCTGTATTGCTACAGGCGGACTACTCACATCCTAGGACCTCACCAGTGCGCACCCAAGTACCCCGGGCTGCTACGCCTCATTGCCGATCATGTCCCTACCGGAGGTACCAGTCAATGATTTCCTGGCCCCAAATGAGGGCAATCCAGGCACCAACAACCAGATATGGGCCGTACGCAAACTTCGTTTGCCGGCTGTTCTTCCTCGTGAGCAGCAGCAGAATTGATGCGAGCCCTCCGAGGAGAATCGCCAGGACAGACCCGACGGCCAACGCACCCCAACCGACGTAGGCGAGGAAAAGGCCGAGGAGCAGTGCCAGCTTGACGTCGCCCATCCCGAAGCCACCCCGCGCGACGAGGGCGACAACCAGCAAGCCAGCAAAGTAGGCAATGGCGCCGAACACACCACGCAACAGTGCGCCCCATTCACCTTCTGCGATGGTCCCGGCGCTCAGCAGCGCGGCCACGACGCCCAACGACGGGAACAGGACCCGGTTGGGTATCAGTTGATGGTCCAGATCGATCAGGGTCAGTGCCAGCGTCGCCGCTCCGAACACAAGGAACGCCGGCAGCAGCCAGTCATGGTCCGCGGTTGTCATGGTGGCGACGAGGCCCCCGTAGAGGCCACCAGCCAGATAGGCAAGACCCCACCACACCACAGGCCGGTTCTTCGAGTTCAGGCCCATTCGCTTCGGGATTGTTTGTGCGAGGCGAACGGCGATGACCGCACCGACAAGTCCACCAAGGGTTCCCAATACAACGATTTGTGCCATCCCCATTCTGTCGCTCGACGAGATCGTCGCTAGCCGACTCTCCTCTGTAACTCTTGCTCGGCCGCCGTTCTGAACACGGCTTGGTCCACTTCCATACCGGTCCACACGAGGAAGCTACCAACTGCCTGGCCGACAAGCATGTCCAGGCCATCGGCGACGGGCACGCCCTGTGCCCCAAGCTCGACAACAGCAGG
>PVMS01119227.1_pt1 | contig 12947 bp, 12 predicted proteins | sample 1853461 | NCBI WGS metagenome assembly PVMS01 (sample SAMN08582032, study PRJNA380276) | Marine sediment metagenome, whole genome shotgun sequencing project. | isolation source: ocean sediment barecode stripped | collected 2017 | reverse complement strand
TGATTGAGCCAGCGCGGCAATGCACCAGCCCGAATCACGACGAACGGCCGGATGGCATGCTACCTGATGCATTGATCGTGCATGGAATCAGCCTTCCACCCGGAGAATTCGGCGGCCCGGAGATCGAAAAGTTGTTTACGAACTCTCTCGACTGGGATGCGCATCCGTACTTTGCCGGGATTCGTGGCTTCGAGGTATCGGCACACTTGCTGATACGCCGGGACGGCGAACTGATCCAGTTCGTGCCATTCAATCGTCGCGCCTGGCATGCGGGCGAGTCGAATTTCCGCGGCCGCAGCTGTTGCAATGATTTTTCACTGGGTGTCGAACTTGAGGGGGACGACGAGACGCCGTATACGGATAGCCAATACGCTGTTCTAATCGCGGTGAGCAACGCTCTTATCGCTGCCTATCCGGCGCTATCTGCCCGCGAAGTGGCTGCGCACTCAGACGTATCGCCCGGTAGAAAGACCGATCCAGGCCCTGCTTTCGACTGGCTTCGATTGTATGATGGGCTTAGCCAGAACCAGGCCCGGATTCTGTAAATCCGGGCGACAGGACGGAACGAGTTAGGAAACGATGCATCTGATAGCTCTCTTGATTGGCCTTGTCGTCGAACGACTGGCCACGCAACTGTTTCACCTGCGCAGATTGCGCTTCCTTGACCGCTTTATCGATGCCGGTTTTCGCCAGGCAGGACGGCTCGCCAGCTGGCCGGCGCTTATTCCCGTCATTCTCATCGCAGTGTTGTTAGTGCTGCCCGTGTTCGCGGTAACGTTCAGTCTTGGTGATTCACTGCTCGGATTCCCGTATTTGCTGCTAGGAATCATCGTTCTGTTCTTTTCGTTGGGACCTCAGGATATCGGTGAAGAAGTCGATGACTATTGCAAAGCCATTGAAGAAGGTGACGCGGAACGGATACGGCATACAGCCAAAGCCATCATCGAGAGTGATGTGCCCGATGATGCGCTGGAGCGAATTCACCGGGTGGAAGAAGCTGTTTGCGTTCAGGCCAACAATCGCTTGTTTGCCATCATTTTCTGGTTCGTATTGCTCGGCCCGCTTGGTGCGTGGACCTATCGCGTTACCGACCTGATACGGCGTCGAGCGGTATTTGTTGTCGCGCGTGAAGAGGATTCGAGTGGAGTTTCTGAGCGCATGCGCGACACGGTGATAATGTTGCACGGCTGGTTGGCATGGGTCCCGGCCAGGCTCACCGCAATCGGTTACGCGGCGGCCGGAAATTTCGATGCGGCACTTGGCGTCTGGCGCGCACCGAGCGAGCAGAATACCGATTCACAGTCTGAGTACAACGAGCACCTGCTTGCCAGGGTTGGCGTCAGCGCGCTTGCGCTAGGCGATGATCCAGACGAAGATCTCGTGGAGCGAGGCGTGCGTGGAGCGACAGCGGCAAACCGGCTCGTGTTTCGCCTGTTGTTGATCTGGGCTGTTGTCATTGCAGCAATGACTCTGTACGGCTGGACTCGGTGAGGGCGTGTGATTACGCGCTGATTTCAATCATGTTGTTCTGCCTCTGCGCGTGTTCGGAGGCTCCGAAACCGACGTCTGAGGCGCAAACATACGCACGCATCGTAACGCTTGCACCCAATCTGACCGAACTCGTTTTTGCCGCAGGCGCGGGTGAGACCCTTGTTGGTGTTAGCGCCTATTCGGACTATCCCCCTCAAGCTCTGGAGCTGCCGATCATTGGCGACGCATTTGTCGTCGACCAGGAGCGGCTGGCCTTGTTGCAGCCCGACCTGTTGCTCGTCTGGCAAAGTGGTACGCCGGCACATGTCGTCGATGAACTGCGGCGTGTTGGCTACAGCGTGGAAGTCGTTCGAACCCGCAGCCTGTTCGATGTCGCCAGTGCGCTGCGTCGCATCGGCGAATTGACGGGCCACGATGGCAGCGCGGGACGGGTAGCCACGTCATATGAGGAAAACCTGCAATCAATTAGGGAAGAGCACGCTGATCTCGAAGATGTGCGTGTCTTCTATCAGGTCTCCAGACGACCTCTCTACACGGTCAACGGCGAGCACTACGTGAGTGAGTTGATTGAACTGTGTGGCGGCAGTAACGTTTTCGCGGACCTGAACGATCTCGCCCCGATGGTCGATGTGGAGGCCGTCGTGGAACGCAACCCGGAACTCATGCTGGCGATCTCGGATGCGGGTGCCGATGCGTTCGCTGAGTGTCGGCGATGGCCGCATATTGCGGCGAACCGCTATCAGAATCATTTCTTGATGCCAGCCGATTCAATTGGGCGTGCCACGCCACGGTTGGCGGCAGCCGGTGAGGCTGTCTGTGTCGCGATGCAGGAGGCACGCAAGCGACGGTCGCTGGCCGATGCTGAGCGCCAATGAGTCTAGTCAAACCACGATTCCTCTTTACGCCAGTCGCGCCTCGTGAGGCGCTCCAACGATTCGGGCTTCACCTCGGGACGCGCTGCAACTATCGCTCCCGGTTCCACAGGACCTCCTCGCCGTTCTCCGCACGAACCAGCACCCGAGCAATCACAAATAGCAGGTCGGAAAGTCGGTTCAGGTACTTCAGGACTGCCGGGCGCACGGATTCGATACCGGCGAGCGTCGTCGTAATGCGCTCAGCTCGGCGCACGATAGTGCGCGCCAGGTGACAAGCGGCGGCTGCCTCACCACCGCCCGGCAGGATAAACTCCTTGAGTGCTGGCAAGTCCTCGTTGAGAGCATCGAGCCTGGTTTCGAGGTGTTCAACAAAGTCATCAGTGATTGCGCTGTGACCCGGTATACAGAGTTCGCCACCGAGCTCAAACAGGTCCTGCTGAACATCGGTCAGGATGTCCCGGATATCTTGCGGAACAGTTGTGGTCGCAAGTACAACGCCGATAGAACTGTTGGCTTCGTCCACAGTTCCAAATGCCTCAACGCGCAGGCTGTCCTTGGCAACGCGTGTGCCGTCGCCAAGACCAGTCGTGCCATCATCACCTGTCCGCGTGTAGATCTTGCTGAGTCGTTTACCCATTTGTCACCACCAGTTAGTCCCAGCGGTATTTTAGCTCGAGAAAGCCGCCACGTTCCTGCATACGGAAGCCCGCCGCTGTTTCGTATTCGGTGTCGAGCAGGTTTTCGATACGCGCATGAATCGCCCAGGCATTGCTCAATCTGATCTGTCCGGCCAGATTGGCGAGCACGTAGCCGGGCAGAATGATGGCACCGAAGTCTTCCCGATCGCCACTGGCAACGACGGAAATACCAATACGATGTGCGCCGATATCTTGTGTGTATGAGAGCGTTGCAGTCTCCTCGGCACGCCGCAGAAGCCGTTCACCGCTGGTGACGTTATCCGCACTTTGTTTCGACAGCTCCGCGCGCAGTACAAACCGGTCGCCGCGGTATTCGTAGCCCAGCTGTGCGCCACGTATCTGTGCTGTTGCGATATTCCTGAGTTCAAATGTCTGCAGGTCAAACTCGATCAGATCATCAATATCGTTGCTGTAAAACTCGATATCAATGCTGTGACCCGTCGCTGGCGTGTATCGCAGTCCGAGTTGCACTTCGTCGGCCAGTTCGGGACGCAGGTCTGCATTACCACCAAAACCGAATCGGTCTGTTGCATCGGGTGCCCGAAACGCATGACCGAGCCCTGCATTCAGAGTCCAGGCGTCGCTTAACTCAAACGCGTACTCGGCGTTCCAGGTCGTGTGATTGCCGAAGGTTTCATGATCAGTCAGGCGTAGCGCGACAAAGGTTCGGTGGCGGTTATGCGACCACTGGTCTTGCAGGAACACGGCCCGAACAGTCGTGTCCTCATCGAAGCCCGAGCCAAAAGACAACGATGATGCGCTCTCGTCGATGGCGAATAGTCCGCCTGTCAAAGTGTGGTTTTCCAGCGCATGATTGTATTGCCAGTCAACGCTGATGCGGTCCGATTTGACGAAATCGTCGACCTGATTTTGAGAGATATCATCTTGCATGAAGGACGCAATGAGTTTGCTCGTACCGCGGTCCCCGAATGTCGTGTTCAATTCTATCGCCGTCGTCGCATTTTCGAAATCCTGATCAGCCGGGCTCAGGAAGAAGTCCAGATATTCGACCGTTCCTTCGGTTTGCCAGTGGCGAACACTGATATCGCTGCTGCCGAATTGCCGGGATGCATACAGGTTTGCCGTCAGGTTTTCGTAGCCGCGTTCGATGTCAGAATCCACACGCGGCGCAAAGCCGTCGGTCGATTGCCAGTTTAGTGTGATACCGAACTCGCCGTTTGCGCTGTGATTTCCACCCGATACATAACCGGAACGCGAATCGAAGCTTCCCGCACCAACGCTGCTTTCCAGGTAGGCGTCATTCGCACGGCGGGTGATGATATTGATGACCCCGCCGATCGCATCGGTGCCGAATAACGCCGAGCGCGCGCCTTTAACGATTTCCACGCGTTCTATGATTTCAGGTGCGATGTGCTGAATCGCTGCGCCGCCCAGTGTGCCCGGGTTCATCCGTACGCCGTCGATCAGTACCAGAGTGTGATTGCTCTCGGTGCCGCGGAGAAATATTGAGGTCGACTGACCGGGTCCGCCATTGCGGCCGATGTCAATCCCGGCCTCGAATCGCAACAGCTCCGCGAGATCGGTTGCGAGTGACAATTCTATGTTCTCCCTTGTGATCACGGTGACGGGAACGATCGCGTCGCTCAGTGGAATCTCCGTTCGTGTTGCCGTAACGATAAGCGTGTCGCCTGGCAGAGAAACTGGCGCAGCTGCAATACTCGTGAAGAAAAACGACAGGATTGCGGCTGCAATCGTCATCCGATGGTCTGTCATGCTTGCTCTCCTTGCGTGCCGCCCGCACGCGATATGATCGTGAATGTCACGATGCGGAGAGACTGGAAGGACGGCTTTCGGTGCACGCCCGAACCTGCGCCCGCCGCGCCGTTCATGGGTACACAAGGCCGGTCTCCGGGCTGACGAGCGGATAGATATCCTCGCCGTAACGCCTTCCCGCGATCCTTTTGTCCTTCGGTTCGCAGTGGCTCCGGTCCAATATTTCGAACCAGGGGCTACGGGTTAACTCGATCACCGTTGCGGGGGCAGCGCCGGAATTGGTTATAAGTTGCAAACCCTACCGGCTTCCCATTCACCCAATTTTGCCAAATTGGGTTCACCAAGTGAGCGTCGTACGATAGGGAGACGGTCGGGCGCTGTCAAGCCAAGCGCAGTCGGCTTGTTTCTTTGCCAGTGAGCGGCCATAGTTGCGCCGATCCTCAGCTTCGATTGACAAGGGCCAGAGTGGAAACGTACGACGATAAAGAATCGTCAGAGTATTTGCAGGTAGCACTGTTGGCCGCAAAGGCCGCGGCTGAAATCAGTCGGTTTTACTACGCCGGTAATTTCACAGTGACGACGAAAGAGGATCTGACGCCCGTTACACAAGCCGATGTCGAGTGCGAGCAAAAAATTCGTGAGATCATCCTCGAGCGGTTTCCAGAACACGGCTTCTACGGCGAGGAAACAGGCCGTACTCGCGATCATGCGGACACCTTATGGCTGGTTGATCCCATTGATGGCACCAAAGGGTTTGTTCGGCAGTATCCGTTTTTTCTCGACGCAGATCGCCCTGATGCACCACGGACAAATTGTCCTCGGCGTCTCGAGTGGGACAATGATGAATGAGCTGGCCTGGGCTGAAAAAGGCAAGGGTGCCTGGCTAAACGGGCAGCGGCTCTCCGTCAGTAGCATCGACGACCCGCACAAGGCCGCAGTGTCGACCGGCAATCTGAAGTCGCTGGCGCTGAGTGAAGGGTGGAACAAGCTTGGTGAGATAGTCGCCCGTGCAGACCGAATTCGCGGCTACGGCGATTTTTATCATTACCACCTGCTCGCGTCGGGCAAGATTGAGGCGGTTATCGAGTCGGACGTCAACATTCTGGATATCGCAGCGTTGTCGGTCATTGTTGTCGAGGCGGGCGGTGCCTTCACAGACCTCGACGGCAAAGCCATAGGCATGGAAACCCGGTCCGTACTCGCCACCAATACGGCGTTGCACGATGAGTATCTCGGTCGACTAAGGGGCTGGGTGGTCTGACGTTGCGACAAACAGATTGTGTGAACGCCAGCTCACGGCCTCCATCTGTGTTGCATAGAGTTCGCTGAGCCTCGACTCGGTCAGAACGTCTTTACTCTTCCCGAGTTCCCATCTTCCGTCGCCGTAAAGCAGCAGGCAGCGGTCCGCAAACCGTACCGCCAGATTCACATCATGGAGACTGGCGATAACTCCTGATCCCGCGTCAACTGCGCGTCGAAACACACGCAATGCATCAAGCTGGTGCTGTGGGTCGAGGTGATTGGTCGGTTCGTCGAGCAAATATATGTCAGGTGCCTGCGTCAAAATCTGGGCAATTGCCAGGCGCCGCCGCTCACCGCCCGACAGAGTCAGGACATCGCGGGTTGACAATTCTGCCAGGCCCACGGTTTGCAGCGCATCGCTGGCGATCGCGTGATCCTCTTCCGATTCCCAACGAAAGCGACCGATGTGTGGATGCCGGCCGATCAGCGCAGTATCGATCACTGTTGCCGGGAATATATCGTCAACGACCTGGGGAAGCAGCGCAAGACGCCGTGCAGTCTGTTGTCGGGGACAGTGCAGGATATCCTCACCTTGCAGTAATACGCGCCCGGAATCGGGTGGTCGCAGTCCGGCTAGCGTCATCATCGTCAGAGATTTTCCGACTCCGTTTTGGCCGAGGACGGCTACGAACTCACCGTTGCACAAAGACAGGTCGAGATTGTCCACGAGCAGTCGGCCGGGCACGCTGACGCGAATCTTCTCGCAAGCAAGAAGTGAATGCCTGAAACTGGAGCTACTCTGCAAGACGAATTTCGCTCGCGGTCTGCGGTCCGATGATCACGTACTTCAGGCTTTTTGGAACAATCGCGTCATGCTCCGTCTGGGCAATTCGCCCGCCCATGATCTCGGCGTAGCGCTGCGGGAAGAGGGGATTTCTATTGGGCTCCGCCAATCCTTCAGGCGCGATAGGATTGCCAGTGGCCAGGTCGTACTTGTCGGTCGCGCCGAGTGTGTGCAGAAACTCATGCGCGATGATGACGTTATTACTTCCTCGCTGACGGCGACCCGCGCGGGCATTGACGATGCCGATCATCCCTTTCTGTAAGCCAATGGAATTTTCGAGCATGAAATCACCGTCGGGCCGATGGTAACGAACAAAAATACGCACATCAGGGTCGATTTCGTCCTGCTCACCTGCGGTATTCGACGCCCACCAGCGCAGTTTGAGTGACCAGAGCATTACGCTAAACACTCCGGCACCGGGCTCCACTGCAGGAGGCTGCGTTTTGACGGGCCGACCAAGCTCCAGGCGCAATGGACGATCAAGTGACTTGCCAAAGCGAGCCGTCTCCCGGGCGATGAATGCCTCGATAGCTGCGAAGTCATCCCTTTCAAGTTGCGCGATAAATTCCGCGCTGGCAGCACTGCCGTCGGCATTGATTGGGTAAATCTTGACCCACAGGCTGTTATTCCAGTCAGTGCTTCGCGACTGACTCAACCATGTGTTGACGGCCACAAAAAACAGGATCAGCAACAGGATAGAAATGCGAACAGCTTTGAACATTCCTCAGGGTTTGCTCATTCCGGCTTTTTGAAGCGCAGCACAAATCGATCAGTATTGCCGCGTATCTCGGGATCGAAGACACCTTTGCTGTGGTCATCATCCATATTGCGCAGCACATCGCTTTCACCGTCGAGCACGAAACCCGCACCCTCGAGCTCGGTAACGACAATGTCGCGATCAATGCGATGCAATGTCGATGCGGTTTCATGTGACGATCCGCTGGCCGCGAAATGATCCACGATGCCCAGCGTTCCGCCAGGTTTCAGTCCCTTATGGATTTCTGCAAGGAACTTCGGAACGTCGAATGCAACCCAGCCATATTCGTCCGATGCCCAATAAAGGTCGTGATAGTTGAGCACGATGGTGATCGCGTCGAATTGGTCGCTGTCTAACATGAGGTCGTTGTTTTCAGCCATCAGTACTTCGGTATTCGGCAGGCGGTTGTCCGCGTGGCGCGCCGTGTATTCATCTCCGCCGAATTTGACCAACGGGGTATTCATATGTGCGACGACCTTGCCGTTCTCTCCGACAACATGTGCGAGTAGTTCAGTGTAGTAGCCACCGCCTGCAAACATCTCGAGTACGGTTGTTCCGGGCGTTATTGCAAGAAACTCGAGGACCTCGGCCGGGCGGCGAGTTGCGTCGCGTGCTACATCAGCTTCAGGGCGGGCCGGGTTTTCCAGCGCGGCGGTGTAAATCGATATCTCGGGGGCGGACGTTTCGACTGTCTCGGGTGCTGGGTCACTGGCTTGCTGTCCGCATGCGCTCAGGAACAAGACCACGGTGAATTGAACGAGCATTTTTTTCATCATGAACTCCGGTACCGGGTGTTGCCGGCATGATACTCGTATCCGACAAAAAAAAGCCCCGCGGCGTGAGCGACGGGGCTAATTTCTCTCTTTTTTTCAAAAGAGGTAACTGCAAATTCGGCATCCGGATACAGAGAAATTATTATTATTGGATCTGGATCTTATTGTTTTTATAGTTATTGTTCTTCTGGCGTCTAAATCCTGACTGTAGTCGTTAGTGATACCAAGTGCAGTTACACTTCGCTTGGGCAGGGTATTAAAAGCAAGAGCTGTGCCAACAGGACCCGGATGATCGGGATATCAAGTATTTAGCGCTCGGTCCAGGTTAGTCATTAGATCCATTGCAGCCAATTTGTAAAGAAAACCGACGGTTTTGTTGCACCGCACATAATCCGGAATTGAAACAAGGTTTTGCAATTGCTTGAAAACACAGCGATTCATTCCGTTCCTCAAGATATCGATGGGTCCGCTGGCGTCTGTGGTCGACCAGCCTCATGTCCAATCATCTGTCAGTGTGCCGTGCAATCTGGGTTTCACTGGGACTTGTCAAATAATCCGACGAATTTCGCTTGTTGACGTCGCTCGATTAAGCCGACAGTGCTGAAAAAACGACCGTTTCGGACGATGCCCACGATATTGAGGGTATCGTAAATGTCTTCCAGCGGATTGCCGTCCACCAGGACAATGTCAGCGCTGCTGCCCGGCGCGATACGCCCCGCCTGCAAGCCAAGTCCGAGTGCCCTGGCCGCATTGATGCCGGCAGTTCGCAACACATGTTCATGATCCAGGCCTGCCTCGGCCAATGCGCGAAACTCCGCATGCAGTGCGATCCCCGGTGGTAAGCCGTTCGGCTTGCTACCGAGTACCAGTGACGACGTTTGGGCTGCGAGCAACGGCGTTTCCGTGAAACGCCGAATGGCCGTCGGGTAAACACGCAGCAATCCAGCCTGCCTTGATGCCAGCAGCAGCGGCAAACCCTGGGTTCGGGCATCGGCCAGTCCGGACAGAATCGTCGTTGGCTCTTTGCTACCGTCGAGTCGAGCGTCTTCGTATCGAATTCCTCGCGGTGATGTCGGCAGAGATTCAGCACTCAGCATCACGGTCGACACCGATTCGAGATCGAGTTGCCATCCTTCACCGAGCACGCGTGGCCCGGGCATTTCCTTGCCGGACCAGCGACGATTCAGTTCGTCGGCCCTGGTATGGTCCGTAACAATCGTTGTCACACCAAACGACAACAAAACCGGTCCGAGCGATTCGTCCACATCTTGCGGCAACGACGCATGGGCATCGATGAAGCCCGGCAGGGCGGTCAGGTCGCCCATATCGACAACGATAGCCCCGGGCCTGTCACGTTGTTCTTCAACGGCTGTAATTCGACTGCCGTCGATGACGATATCCAGGCCTTCGCGATAGCCACCACCAACGCCATCAAACAAACGCGAAGTACGAATGACGAGTTTGCCAGGGGGTGCATCAACTACTGGGAGATCGCGAAGCGGGGCGACCGCTGGCTGCCGGGCCTGGTTCTGCTGCACCGTCGCTCGAAATGGCACAGTGGTCGACGTCCAGGAATTGAATAACCGGGTACGAACCAGCCCATTGGCTGTGTAGAGCAACTGGTGCCGGTCACGCCACGTGACGGGAGCGATGAAAATGTCTTCGCCCTTGATCAGCGGTCTTATCAGGACCGGGTCAGACAGAATAACCATGTCGATTGATAGCCCGTCGTCGCGGTGACGAAGCAGCGTTATCAGACTACCGTCGGGTCGCCACGATGGAGATGACAATCGCGTGGTTGACGTCTCGAGCACCTGATCGGGTTGTCCGTGGCGGCGTAGCATCAATGACCACTGGCCATTGTGACGGTGGATGTACGCAAGGTCTCGCCCATCGGATGACCACGCGGGTTCAGTTTCGTCGCCACTGAGATGACTGATGCGCCAGGTCAGTCCTGTAGCGAGATCGAGCTCCCACAGGTCGAAGCCCGTGTCCTTGCGATCGGATGCGTACACGATTCGTTCGCCGGCAGGATGCCAGGAAGGATTCCGATCGTAGAACTGCCCGTCGCTGATGTTGCTCGCGAGGCCCTCTTCGACCCGGTACAACCAGATCTGTTCCTGAGTGCTGGCACGCGATTGAAACAGAATGGCACTGGAATCGGGCGACCAGCGTGGCCAGCGCGCTGGTGAGTTCCCCGACGTTATGGAGCGTGCCTCGCCGCCGTTGGCTGGCACGATCCATATCTGACCGAGTAGATCGATCGCGAGTCGACCATCCTGTGCGACATCAACGGAGAAGTTCGTACCTTTAGTCAACGTGACCTGTGCGCCAGCCAAAGCGGGCCCGAGCAGGAACAGAGTTGCGGTTAGGAGCCTGAGCAAGCGAATCGTCAGGGTTGCAGGCGCGTGCCCGTCCACTCATCCGTAGTGAACGAGTCGTCGTCGTTACGTACCAGAGACCGTTCCCAACGCGCGCGATCGTGAATCCGGTCGGTGCCTTCGATCCACAACTCTATGCGCCTCGGCCAGACGCGAAAACCTCCCCAATGCGGCGGACGTTGAATAACGGGTCGATCGGCAATGGCTATGGACTTCAGGTTTTTCGCGGCACCAACGCCGAGTTTCACCGCACGTTTTGCAACTTGTGCGACGAGTGCCGCCCTGGACTCAATGGGCGAGCTTTGATCGGAACCCCATGCGCCAAGCTGGCTTCCCCAGTCGCGACTCTTGAAATACGAGTCACTTTCTTCAGCAGGAGAGCGCACGGCTTCGCCTTCCAGTCGCACCTGACGTCCAAAGCCATCCCAATGGAAAACAAGCGCGATTTGATTGTTGTCAATGAGGTGCCGTGCCTTGTCCGATTCGTAGTTCGTATAAAAAACGACGAAACCAGGATCCGTGACAAAACCCTTGCACAATACGACTCGCCCGGACGGCTGCCCTTTGGCGTTGACCGTAATCGCCGTCATTGAATTTGGATTGCGTTGCACGGCCTTTTCGACTGCCTCATCGAGCCAGGCTTTCGCCCAGCGCATGGGATCGGATGGCAGTTCCGCCGGCAGTCTCGTCGCCGAGCAAGGGTCATTCACATTAAGCTCGCTGCTGATAGGTGATAGTCATTCGCCACAAATCACGGTGCCGCCTGCGCGCCGCGGATCGGACGAAACCTGAAAACCGGTTTTCCTGTCGACTAGTGTCGCACCAATGCCGCCGAAGTACATATTGAGTTCCGGATATACGCTGAGTGGCAATTCGACTTGCGGAAGATCGAGCCCCGGCTCAGCCATGAGGCGTTCTTCCTCGCCGCTCGTGTCGACATGCAGGCGAGGATGCTTGATTGCGTCTTCGATCGACATACCCATTTGCAGCGTATTGACGAGAAATTGGTGCAGCGCAGTCGTAATGCGATCCGCGCCGGGCGAACCGATCGCAAGGACAGTGCCTTTGCGGCGAGCGATGCTTGGTGCCATGTTGGATGGCAGGCGTTTTCCTGGTGGACCTGCCTGTAACCCCCGCCGGTTTAATTCGAGCTCCCCGAGGCAGTTGTTGAGCCATAGCCCGGTGCCGGGAGGCATTTCGCCTGATCCGTATCCCGACGATGCTGTGACCGCGCACGCAATGCCATTATCGTCCACTGTGGAGGTGTGTACGGTTGATGACGATGTCCACTGACTCAGCAGCTGACCGTTACGAGCAGATTCGAGCAACTGGGCTGCCGCGGCACCGACATCGTCTGCAAGGTCGAGATGGCGCCGCCGATGGTCGAGTACTGCACGTTGCACATTGATCAGTCGGGACAGAGCTGCGGACGTCCACTCGCGGTTCGGTAAGTCGGCGCACGCCAGCAACATTGCGGCAAGCATTGTGCCTCCGACGGCGGGAGGCGGATTGCTCGCGATCGTCCAGTCCCCGATCTCGACGGTCAGGGACGGTCGCTCTTTCGCCTCGTATTGTTTCAGGTCGTCAAGTGTCAGTGCGCCGCCGCCGTTCTGCACATGTTCCGTCATGGTCTGGGCGAGCTCGCCTTCGTAGAAAAGGCGCGCACCTTCGTCGGCGATGGCCGATAACGTATCGGCAAGATGCGGCACGACAATCAGGCTACCGGCATCTCTTAGCGACCGATCGGCCGAATGCAATGAGAAGAAACCGTCATCACTGCGGGAGAAAATGCACTCGCCTGAGTAGCCGAGGTAATAGTGACAGGCCGTCGGCAGTGGAAAGCCTTCGCGAGTCGCTGCAATGGTCGGCGCAAACAGATCGCGCCAGCGAGTGTTACCGAACAACTGCCACGCGCGCTCGATGGCGGCCAATGACCCGGGAATTGCGACAGATCCCACACCAGCGAGTGTGGTGATTCCGCCGCCGTAGTCGATCGTTACGCGGCTGGCACCACCGCCACGTGCTGCGTCTGGCAGTCCACTCCCGGGTATCGCGCCATTGCCATCGATTGTTACCGGATCGGCGCCCGGCTCCCACACTGTGACGAAGGCACCACCGGCGAGCGCACAAACGCCGGGTTCAGTATTCATCG
>PVMS01107859.1_pt1 | contig 12951 bp, 9 predicted proteins | sample 1853461 | NCBI WGS metagenome assembly PVMS01 (sample SAMN08582032, study PRJNA380276) | Marine sediment metagenome, whole genome shotgun sequencing project. | isolation source: ocean sediment barecode stripped | collected 2017 | reverse complement strand
TGCGCAACAACTGATCCAGCGTTATGTTTTTCCGGGCATCATTTTCATGCTGCCATTCCGGTACCGGTACAGGAGCATAGAGATCAAGCTTACCGGCTAGTACCAGAACACCCACCAGTGCATTGGTCAGACTCTTGCTCATAGACCAGCCCAGCAAGGGCATGCCTGCCTCAATTCCCGCTGCGTAGCGTTCTGTGGTCAGCTTTCCCCGGTAAGCAACAACCACAGCGAGGGTATTGCGTCTACTGTCCGGGGCCGGTTCAGCGAACGCTTTATCAAGGGCCCGTTCCAGTTTCTGGCGGTTGATCAGCGCGGGAAAAACATCCGCTTCAAGCAGTTGACCCAGCGGCCAAGCAGCATCAGCGTTGGTTTTTACAGAAGAACGAATTTCAATCGCCTGTTCGCGCAGTGCCTGGATCGAGGTATCGACAGCCAGCGTGCAACCCAGCCCGTCCCGGTAGACGGCCGTTACTTCGTGCAAGCCGGCAAGGACCTTGCTCGTCACCGTTTTGTTTTCATGATCGATCCTTGTATCAACCCAGCCAAAAGACGGGCTGATCGGTACGATCTCATTTTGGATCATGCGGTCCGGGTCGACATCCCGGCCGGACACAAAAAGGTTGGAGCAGATGTATTTGGCGGTATACCCGGTGCCGGTTGGCAGTGCCTGGTAAATCTGAAACGCAAAATATCCGCCCACTGCGAGCAGAATGACGCCAAGACCCGCCAGAGACGATTTCAGACTTGTTTTCACTGATTGCTCCTCGCGCAAATTTTCAATATCAGCTCATTGTAAATAGGTCAGGCAGGTGAGTTTGTCGATAAAAAAAGAGAGCCCGGTCACGCCGTCCGGGCTCCAGGCAATTCTGACCAGGGTCAGTATTCAGTACCTCCAGCGCACGCTCACTCCAATGGTGCGCGGGCGCAGGCGATGGGCCCTGGTGTCTGAAGAATTATCCGGTGTTTCAACCCAGGTCAGTGCACTGCTGTTACCTATATTTCTGACAAACAGCTCCAGGTCAAAACTGGCGAAGTTCATGCCAGCGGCCAGGCGGCCGGTCCAATAGTCGCCGGATTCCAGGCCTTCTTCCCTCACGTTGTTGTAATAACCCCCGACATACATTACGTCGCCGTTGATAAAGGCAGCACGAGTGCCAATGTCGAAGAAATAGTCGAAACCCAGGTGGAAATTGGTGTCGGCAGAGCCTGGAAGCGGATCGCCTGCTTCACCGCCAAGCTCTTCAAAATCATCTCTCAGCTCGGCGTCAATGAAGGAAAGGCCAAGATTGAGGCGCAACTGTTCAGTCGCGGCATACTGTCCCTCAAACTCCACGCCTCGTGAACGCGCCGCACCAGCGGGCAAGGTGAAGAGAAAACCGCAGAGCGGGCGAAAATTCAGAGGTAAGCCGGTCCAATCCACGTGGAAAACGGCAGCGCTGACCACCAGGCGGCCGTCCAACCGTGTCAACTTGGCGCCAATTTCATAGTTGTCCGTTTCATCCGGGTCCAGCTGGTTGGCATCTTCAACTCGAACATTGGTGCCGTCAAGGATACCGTCCCCATCCAGGTCACAGTTACCGGCGTTGGCAGGGGTGGAAAACTGGTTGCGATAACCTTCTGCCCACTGCGCATACAGCAAGGTATCCGGGTTCGGTTTGTAGCTCAGGTTTGCTTTGAACGTCTGACCGCTATTGTCATCGTTCAATGATGTTGTTATGACCGGCGGTTGCCCGGCAAAAGCATTGTGAGTGAGGGTCGCCGATTGTGCATCATATTTGAAGAAACGGCCTCCCAGTGTTGCCTGCCATTTTTCATTGAAATCATAAGTCAGTTCACCGAATATGGCTTTTTGTTTGCCCTGGTTTGAACCCGGGATCCAGCCCTGTTGAAAAAGAATAGGATCGAAGGCATTGCTCAAGGGGTTATTTGCCGGATCTCCGCCAAAATAGATAATCTGTTCGAACTCAGAATCCGTCTTGGTGTAAAAAAGACCTGCGATGAACTGAAACGGTCCATCGAAAGCAGAAGTCAGGCGAAATTCCTGAGCAAAATTCTCACTTTTCCGATCCTGCTCCCACGGTGCGAGCAGGGTGCCAAGAAAACCACCCAGGAAGCCCTGAGCGTTCCACTCGGCGATGTTGTTCATTTCGACACTTGAAGTTGATGAAAGGAGTTCGCCCCAGCCGAAGTCATAGGTCACCAGCAGGTTGAACAGGTCAAGTTCGTCTTCGTTGTACTCGATGCGGCCAAAAAAGTCACTGATATCGAGCCGGGCCTGGGTGTACTTTTCATCCAGGTCGGTCTGCACTTCCGGCAAACCGGATTGTTCCAGTTTTTTCAGTCAGGGCAATAAACGTGATGCTCAAGCTGTCGGTTGGTTCCCACAAATAGCTGAGACGGCCACCGGTCACCTCGGTCTCGCCGATATTGCGTATATATCGCGCTGATTCCGGAGCGCCCCACGCATTGGCCAAGGCGATAGTGTACGGGACTTCGTTTGCAACATTTTCTATATAACCGGAGTCTTTCATGTGGTAGCCGACAACACGCAAGGCCATCTTGTTGTCCGCAAATGGCATATTGATCATAGCCTGTACGTTGTAGTTGCCACTATGGGCGTTATCCGTGTCTGAATACTCACCGTAGAGCATGGTCTCGAACTCTTCCGGATTTGGCGCATTCGGGATATTGCGTACAGTGCCTGAAAGGGAACTGGCTCCATACAGCGTGCCCTGCGGGCCGCGTAATACTTCAACCCGGTTCATGTCGACCAGGCGGACATCTGTTTTGCCGCCACGGTCATTACCCAGACCGGTCAGGGATGTTTCGCCGAAATAGACACCCACGGTAGACTGTCCGCCATTTTCAAAAGAGGGGTCAATTGAAAGTCCCCGGAAAATGATGCTATTGCGCGAGGTACCCCGGTCAATCATGGTTACGCCGGGAACCGAATTGAGATAACTGCTCATTTCCACCAGGCCGCGCTTTTCAATGTCTGAATTGGTCAGTGCAGAAATAGAAAGCGGTATGTCTCTTAGCGACTGTTCCCGCTTTTGTGCTGTAACGATAATCTCTTCCATTATCATTACATCACCGTCTTGATCCTCCTGGGCCAGTACGGACGCCGGAACTGTGATGACTGCAAGAACAACAGCGACTAACAGCGATACAAACGAATCATGCCTCATGGTCTTCTCCATTTTGTGCCCTCCACGCGAATCTTCACGTGTACTGGAAGCGAACGTGTCTGTATCTCTCGTGCGTCTCGGTGGGGCGGTCTGCCACTCAATTTATGGTCACGGTTCTTGTCATTTTGTCGAATCAAGCATTTCGACAACTACGGATGACCGTTATCGAATCATTGGAGCATAGACAATTAGAGTTTGTCGGTCAGAATCATAGGTGGTAAATTTTACACATCCACCTGGACCTGAAAAATGAAAAGCATCATCAGCTACGGCAATTTCCAGTGCACAGAACTTGCTCCACACAAGAACAGGGGTATGGAAATCACCTATATTGAAAAAGGCCTTTTGCAGTGGATGGTGGAAGGCCGTCTTGAAAAAGTAGAAGCGGGATCGGTTTTTTTTACCCTCCCCTGGCAGGTGCATGGAAGCCCGCATTTGAGAGAGCCGGAAAACATGATTTGGCATGTGCTCTTCCATCTGGATAAGGACTATCCAACGCCACAAACCCAATTCGAATTTGCGGATGAACTAGGATTCACAGCTGATGAATCAATGATCCTCAGTACCACTCTCTCAATGAGCACAAGGCATTGCTTTCGAGCAACACCCACCATGCGCAACCTGATGCAGACGCTCATTGGCGAACTGCAGAGCACTCGCCAACTGCGAAACGTTCTTTCCAATACGCTGCTGCGGGCGGTGCTGGTGGAACTTAAGAGGACTGTGAATCGCGAGGTGGTCGATGCTGAAATTCACAGCTTGTCTGAACAGCGGGTGCAAGATTTACTTGTAAAGCTCTCATCCCAATGTGGTCAACATTGGACACTGGGCAAAATGGCCGGTCACTGCGGTATCCAACGAACACAATTGTGTAAAATCTTCCAGAATCTGACCGGTAGCACACCTATTGAGTATCTTCTGCGCATCCGCATTGAACAAGCCAAAATGCTGTTGCGAAGGTCGGATATGAAGGTGATCGACATTGCGTATGATTGCGGCTATTCAAGTAGTCAGTATTTCGCCAACAGCTTCAAGCATGCCACCGGGTTTACACCATCAGAGTTTCGGGAAAATGGACTAAGCCTGTCCAACGTTGAGTCCATGGACTGGGAAAATATCAAATTTCGCTCGGAAGAAGAGGAACTGTTGCGCGTCAGGGACTTCACCAAATCCAAATAGCAATTATTGTTGTTGTGCGATGCCGGGCTACGGTGAAGAGGCGTTTTCAGGGCAGCGCGAAGGCGATCACGTAATCACCGTTTGTTGAACCCAATCTGCCATGCCCTCCTGCGGCAATGACAAGGTACTGCCGTCCGGTTTCTTCGAGATAATAGGTCATCGGCGTAGCCTGACCGCCGGCCGGCAGCCGCTGTTTCCAGACCTCGATCCCGTCGGCAAGATTGAAAGCGCGAATGTAATTGTCTACCGCGGCGCCGATAAAGATCAGTCCCCCGGCGGTAATGACGGGCCCACCCAGATTCGGCACACCGTACTCAAAATTGGGCACAATGGCCGGGGCTAAGTCCTCGATTGTGCCCAGAGGTATTTGCCAGTCGATGGTGCCCTTTGCCATGTTGATGGCCGTCAGGGTACCCCAGGGCGGTGCTATGCAAGGAACGCCCAGCGGTGATAACAGCGGTTTCCGGCGCATGACATACGGCGTGCCTGTCATTCCTGAAAAACTCTGGTCCGCAAACTCGCCCGATGCCCGCACCGACTGCAACGTCTCCCTCGGTATCAAGCCCACCTCGGTCGGGAGGTTCATGGCGTTGACCACCGCTGTCTGGCTGTCCGGATCGAAGGCCAGTCCACCCCAGTTGATGCCACCCGCGTAGCCCGGCAAACCGATACTGCCTTGCAGGCTCGGGGGCGTATAAATGCCATCGGAGCGCAACCTCTCTATACGTTGACGACAGGCCCGTGTGTCGAAATAAAGCATGCCCCAGGCGTCGTCCTCCGTGATCGGATCATGGCGTACTATGGGTGGGGGGGCCACCGGAAATGGTTGTGTGGGCGACAGGTGCTCGCCCTCTACGCCACCCTGCGGTACCGGCCGCTCTTCGACTTCATAAACCGGTTTTCCGGTTTCGCGGTGGAAGGTGAATACCAGACCCGTTTTTGTCGCCTGGAAAACTACCGGAATGATCTGATTACCCCGGCGCAAGTCTGCCAGGGTCGGTTGCGCTGACAGGTCATAATCCCACACATCGTGGTGTACCAATTGCTGGTACCAGGCCACTTTCCCCGTATCGGCCCACAGCGCAACCAGTGAGTTGGCATACAGGTTGTCACCTTCGCGTTCCCCACCGTAAAAATCCGGGCTGGCAGAACCGGTTGGAACATACACCAGGCCCAACGTGCTATCGGCCGCCAACGGCGCCCAGCTATTGGCGGAGCCGTTGCTGGCTGCTTCCTCCGGGCGCCAGCCTGCATAAGCCGGGTCGCTGGCATGACGCGGTATCGGATCCCAGCGCCAACGCTCTTCACCGCTGCGCACGTCAATGCCACGCACCACACCAAGTTCGGATTCGACGGCCCGGTTGTCGCCAATTGCGGAACCGATTATCAACGTATCGCCGACGACAACGGGTGGTGAAGTGACTGAATATTGGACCCACTCGCTCTTGCTTATGCGCACATCCCGGTTCAGATGAAACTGACCGCCCTCGCCAAAGTCCACACAGGGTTTGCCTGTTGCACCATCGAGTGCAATAAGCCGCGCATCCAGCGTGCCAACAAATATGCGGTGTCTGCAGGCAGCGCTTGTCGGGGCCCGGGGATCGACCCAGGACGTGACGCCACGATTTGCGATTTCGGCATGGCCGCGCGACCGATCAAGTTTTGGGTCATAGCGCCAGATTTCCGTGCCGCTTGCCGGATCCAGAGCAAAAACGATGGCGCTGCCGGTTGGAAAATAGAGTCGCCCCTGGGCAAGTATCGGGTTGGCCTCGAAGGCAAATGGTTCTTCCAGCCCCTGCCCCAACTCGCCGGTTCGAAAACGCCAGGCCTCCCGTAATTTGCCGACATTTTCTGTTGTGATCTGGGACAGGGCCGAGTATTGCAGACCGCGTTCGCTGCCACCGTAATGTCCCCAGCCCTTGTCATCAGCAATGCCGGCATTGGTAAATCCAAAAAGGAACAACAGCAGTGAAAATGCCTTGATGGCTTCGAATGTCGTCTTCATTTGGTGTGCCAGCCGATTATTTATGTCAGAACCTTGTCGGAAGGAAAGCCCAATACCAGCGATCAATTTGGAATCTGAGTCATTTTTTCTCCCGAACCAGATGTCGGCGGAAGAACTTGCCCAACTCGCTGATAGCCTGCTGTGATTCCGGTACGTTCATGAATTGAAAAACGTGCCATAGTCCGTCCCAGACATCCAGGGTTACATCTACCCCGGCAACTCGCGCACGGCGAGCTACACGTAGTGAGTCACTCAACACAATTTCCTTACTGCCCACCTGAATAAGAAGTGGCGGAAAGCTGCTAAAATCCCCGTAGACCGGTGAAACCAGGGGATTCATCGGGTCGGCCTGTTGATAGTAAGCTCGGGCCAGAATGCTCAGTTGATCACGGGTGAAGGCCGGATCATCCACATCCAGCGTAAAATAACTTTCACTGGACAGCGTCAGATCTGTCCACGGTGAGAGCACGGCGATTGCGCCGGGCAGTGGCAACCCATGTTGCTTGAGCGCATGCATGGCGGCCAGTGTCAGCCCACCGCCTGCAGACTCACCAAACCAGCCTATCTGATCGCTGGCCAGGCCTTGCTCAAGTAGCCAGCGATAAGCTGCAAGCGAATCATCAACAGCCGCGGGAAACGGAAATTGCGGTGCCAGGCGGTAATTGACAGATAGCACCCTCATTCCAGTCTCGTTGGCAATCATGAGCACTGCGGGAGGCGGTTCCTTGCCGGATCCGCCAACGTAGGCGCCGCCGTGGGTGTATATCAGAACGGGCCCGCTGCTGCCGGTCCCGGGGGTTGTCAGCCAATAAGCATCAACAGCCGGGATATTTGCCTTTTGACGCTCATATTGACCGCCGGCTTTGACATAGGCCTGAAGCATCGCTTTACCACGCTCCTCGCTCGCCCGTTGAAACTCGGACCAGGCCGCATGGTCCTCCAGTGCCGGATAGGCCTTTTGACCCGCGACATAGCCCTTGATCAGCGCTTGCGCTTGCTCGCTCAGGTAGGGAGCCGCGTACGTGGCCTCTCCGTACTCCTGTTGCTGCACTGCCTCATCGGCAAGGACATCAATGGCCATAATTATCAGCAGGACGAGCACTGGTGGAAGAATCAATGCAAATTTCGATTGATATTTCAGGGATCCAATTTTCACGCTTGCCTGTTCCTTTTTAGTGCTTCCATATTACGGACATAGTATCCATAATATAGAGATATTTAAAGAAGGACTTTTCCATGCCTCTGCGAACCCTGCCCCGCCGCGCCTTTCTGAAATTAATGAGCACAGGCCTGATGGCTGCCGGTCTATCAGGCCTGTGGAGCAGTTCGGCCAGAAGTTCAGGCCCCGGTGCCGGCGCCAACAACAGTCCCCATCCTCATCCTGAATGGGTTCCTGAAACCGAGCGTATGTTTGAGCGGATAAAGGAAATCTACAACTGGGGAGTCCGGCGTCCGGCGTACCCCGCGGGCCGCCGAGCAGAAGAATATATTCTGCGGGAATTTGCAGCACTGGGTTTGGAAAACGTACGCAAGGAACCCGTGCCCCTGATGAAGTGGGAACCAACAGAGCATTCTCTTCATGTTGTCACGGAGGGCGACAGCTTTGAAATCGACTGTTTTCCCCTTCCTCACACGGCGCTGAATGTCGATCTTGAGCTTGAACTCGCCCTCTTCGACGGAGGACGACCTGAGACTGTGCAGGGCCGCGCCGCCCTGCATCGGAACCGCCTGATGGAAGGGAGTGCGACACTACTGGTTGAAGGAGGCGATGAACTGGAAACATTTCGTGCTGCGACGCCCGTGCCGATCAGGCCAGAAGGAATCGTCGTCGATCCGGGCGGTACGCTTTCTGAAACACGGCAGATTCTTCCTTTCCCACCCAATTTCCATGCTGTCATGGCGCCTTCACAGGCCGCCGGCGCTCTGGCATTCATCGGCGTTGTGGAAGGACACCCGGGAGACATATGCGAATACTACATGCCTTATGACGCCAAAGACCGCCCGTTCCCGGCGGTCTGGATCAGGGAATCCGACGGCAAGAAACTGCTGGCTCTGCTGGACCAGGGTTCGGTTACCATCAAGCTTGTGGTCAAGGCGACGCGAGAAGAGGAAATCAGTTACAACATTGTCGGTGAGTTGCCTGGCCCGGATGACGAGGCCCTGCTCATCGGTTCTCATCACGATGGCCCGTGGGCTTCGGCAGTCGAAGACGCATCCGGCATGTCACTGGTTCTGGCGCAGGCCGAGTACTGGTCACGCGTCCCGCAGGACGAACGGCCACACAGCATGCATTTTATTCTTCAGGCGGGCCACATGGCCAATGGCGCGGGCCTGCATGCGTTTATCGATGCCCATCGATCGTGGCTGGACAAAGTCGTTCTGGAAGTGCACCTGGAGCATACGGCCAATGAAGCGCGTGCCGGCGCAAATGGCCCGGAATTGACAGGCCGGCCCGAACCCCGCTGGTTTTTCACCAGCCGGAATGCCGGCCTGCAAAACTCGGTCAAACAAGCGCTTCTGGCTGAGAACCTGGATCGATCCCTGATCCTTGCACCCGATGTGATTGGCAATGTGCCGACAACCGATGGCGGCTCATACCACCTGGCCGGCGTGCCGATCGTCAATTTCCTGACAGCGCCTTTCTATCTATTCGATCCACTGGACGCACCGGACAAAATCCACAAGCCGAGTCTGGAAGGCATCACGCGGGCGACCATCCGTATCCTGCAGGATACAAGGGGGATATCGGCAGACGAAATGCGCGCAGGCATCGTCGAGCGTCAAAGCTGAAATCAAGCTGATGAAACACCTCGTGTTTATGCTGGTTCTGATGATGGTGGTTCCCACAGCATCGACAGCGAGTGCTGTCCAGACTGAGCCCCCTGCAGCAGAACGACCGAATGTCATCCTGATCGTTGCCGATGACCTTGGCTTTGGGGATATTGCCGTTAACGGCGCGACTCGCATCAAGACGCCCAATCTGGACAGGCTCGCCCAATCCGGAATGATGATGACGAGTTTCTATTCCAGTTCCAATGTATGCACACCCTCGCGGGCGGGCATCCTGACCGGGCGCTTCGCCATCCGCGCAGGACTTGGCTGGAAAGTGCTCGGCCCGAATGACAGCCGCGGCTTGTCCGGTGACGAAATTACAATCTCCTCGCTGATGAAACAGGCGGGGTACAAAACAGCAATGGTTGGAAAGTGGCACCTGGGTGATCAACCCGAATTCCATCCCTTCAGGCACGGTTTCGATCAGTTTTTCGGCGTCAAGTATTCCAACGACATGCGGCCTTTTGCCTTGTATCACGGAGAAGAGGCCATCGAGGAACCGGCAAACCAGGCAACTTTGACCTCCCGCTACACTGCCTACGCCGTTGAATTCATCAAGCAGAACGCCGGAAGCCCCTTCTTTCTCTATTTTCCTCACACCTTCCCGCACATTCCTTTGTTTGCTTCTGATGAATTCACGGGTAAATCGGAAGCGAGCCTCTATGGTGATGTGGTCGAGGAGATTGACTGGAGCACGGGAGAAATTATCGCAACACTGAGGGAAGCCGGCATCCTTGAAAACACGCTGATCCTGTTCACCAGCGATAACGGCCCCTGGTTTGAAGGCAGTAGCGGCCCCGCCCGTGAACGCAAAGGCAGTACCTGGGACGGCGGCTACCGGGTGCCCCTGATTGCCAGTTGGCCGGGACATATTCCGCCATCGACTGAAAGTGTCGAACTGGGAATGAACGTCGATTTTTTGCCGACCATCGCCGAAGCCGCAAAAGTCGACCTGCCTGCGGAACACGAACTGGATGGTCGTTCTCTTTTACCGGTCCTGAGTGAGAGCGATTCATCCGCCCACGAGTACCTTTATTTTTTCAACAATGAAGACATTGCCGCTATCCGGGATCGAAAATGGAAGTTGGTTGTCCGCGGTTATTACCGCAATCTGTACTTCGCATTCGACCGGGCCGGGCCCCAATACGGCCATCCGGGCCCCTATTTCCTGCTGTTTGACATGGAAGATCCTGAGCCGGAGAGATACAGCCTGGCCCGTGACTACCCGGAAGTGGTGAAACGCCTGTACGAAGAATTAATGCGGGCTCAGGGTGAGTTCGACCCATTAAGGACACAGCCCAGCCAGGCCATTCCAAAGGAAGATCCAGAAACATGACCAGCGCCAAAAACAGACGCAAATTTCTGCTTGGCAGCGCCGCGGGAATTGCCGGTGCTGCCTATGCCACCCAATCCACATCAGCCAGTGAACAGGCAAACTCTGCCGGCTCAAAACCCGCCTGGGACCAGATCGCCCGGATCCAGCCTGACAGAACCAGCGGCTTCGCTCATTCGGGCTGGCCGCTGGATGCCGATCCAACGCTGCCCCAACTGAAAGCCGGCAGCCAGTTGACGGTTGCGGATTTGAGCGGGCCGGCGGTCATCACGCTGTTTCACGTAACCCAGCTACGTTATGCCGCGACATTGCCAGACAATCCCAAGGCGGTTGCCGCCATGCGCGAGGCCTCAATCGAAAACGCAAGGTTTCGCCGAGAGGCCATGGCCGAGGGGCTCCCTCCTCCTGCTCCCCTGATCACGCCGGAACTCGTTCCGGAAGACGTCAAGGCTCGCGGTGTCATACTGGAAGTCTATTACGACGGCGTGGATTCCCCGGCTGTGCGTGTGCCGCTTGCGGACTTCTTCGCCGATGGCTGCAACGGCCGGGCGGTTAACTTCTCCACTCCCTTTGTGGAAAAGGCACCTGATTCCTACAATTCGTTCATTCCCATGCCCTTCCGTAAGTCAGCCAGGGTCGTCCTGGTCAACGAAACCGGCCTGGACCTTGCTGTATACGCCTTTGTCGAATATGAAAGTCTTCCCGAGTGGGACCCGGCGCTGGGCTATTTCCACGCCAGCTGGGAGCGTAGAGCCTGGCAACTGGATGACAAGTCGAACCAACTGCTGTTCAGGGTAAAAGGCAAAGGACACCTGCTGGGCCGCCACGTCAGCATCGTCACCGACGAACCCGCTTTCAAAAACTTTGCCTATGTGATGGAGGGCAATAACGAAATTAATATCGACGGCGCGGAGCAGGCCCGCATCAATTACCTGGGCACCGAAGACGCCTTCGGTTTCTCATGGGGTTTTCCCAAGTTACACATCGGACATTTTCATGGAATTAATTTCAAGCAGAAGGAAGGCCCGGCGATGGTCAGCTTCTACCGTTTCCACGGCAATCAGCCGGTCCGATTTAACGCAGGACTGGAATTACGTGTCAATCATTCTGATGAATGGGCTATCCAGAACTTCATGCTGAGTGGTGCATTGCCCATGTGGGCGAAAGACGGACGCCTGTGGGTTGATTACGCCATGACACACTACTGGTATCAGGATCACATTGGATTTGAGCACCACCCGATGCCTGCACTCGATGAGCGGCAGCGCACGGTACTCAGACCAAACCCCAGCTGAGGAATCACCCGACACATAAGAACCCGCCATCTTGAGGTCAAGCAATGATCTATTCCACGCATAAAAAATCCAGGGTCATGTGGTCTGTGGCTCCTTTGATCTTATTGGGCTTCCTTTTTGCTTCGCCAGTCGATGCGGTGGAAGCGGAACCTTTCTTTCATGGCCCCATGGATGATCTTTTTCTCCTCAGGAACACAAAAACACAGCGCATATCTTCCTTCAATCCCTCAGGCGCCAACAAAGACTATGTGATCATGAATCCGGGGGAATCATTGACCATTGCCGACATCTCGGGGGCCGGAATCATCCGGAGATTTTACCTGGCTCCGTTCGGTGCGGATCGCATGCGCTATCGCAAACTCATGCTGCGCATGTATTGGGACGGAGCGGAACAACCGTGCGTTGAGGTACCCCTCGGGGACTTCTTTGGCGCCGGCCTTGGCACCATGCGTGAAATAGAAGCAGGCCCTGTGCGAGTCAATCCGGGCGTAAGCGGCTTCGATTTTGACGGCATGGTTTCCTACCTGCCCATGCCGTTCAAAAAACGGCGCACGCATAACGATTGAGAATGATGGAGGAGTCGAGAACCTGCGCCTTTGGTTCCAGATCGATTATGAAGAAATTGATCCGGCGGCACTCCCGGATAATGCAGGACGACTGCACGCAAGCTGGCGCCGGGAAATCCTGACCCAAATCGACGATGGCGTTGTGCGCAACAGCTCCCTGGGAAGTGACGACATGCCGAACACCAGCGGCAGCGGCAATTTCACCCTGCTGGAAACGACCGGCCAGGGAACATTCGTCGGCTTCTTTCTGACCGTCGATAATATCGCTGGCGGCTGGTGGGGCGAAGGGGACGACATGATTTTCGTGGACGGCGAGCAATGGCCGCCTGCGTATGCCGGCACCGGAACGGAAGAGATCTTCAATGCGGGCTGTTGTCCGGACGGTGAATTCACCCGCTCCGACAGTGGCTTTTACCTGATTGAAAACCGGGGTTCGCGCTGGGGCGGTAAAAATCAACTGTACCGCTTCTATCTGAACGATCCGGTGCACTTTCAAAGTTCCATCCGGGCAACGATCGAGCATGGGCATGCCAACAGTTTTGAAAACGACTAC
>PVMS01083559.1_pt1 | contig 12951 bp, 14 predicted proteins | sample 1853461 | NCBI WGS metagenome assembly PVMS01 (sample SAMN08582032, study PRJNA380276) | Marine sediment metagenome, whole genome shotgun sequencing project. | isolation source: ocean sediment barecode stripped | collected 2017 | reverse complement strand
GCAACCTAGTATTGGTGGAGAGGTCAAGTAGTTGCAAAGCCAGTTGAAGCGGACGCTGCTCGCCCGCGAAGGGTTGAAAGAACGTCGCGGTGCATTGAAGGAATTGTTTGGTGTACTGCAGACCGTTACCGGCGATGCACAAGGCCGCTTCAAGTCGTCGTTAACGGACATTCAATTCCCGGACCGGTCGGAATTCCTCGTTGCACTTGGCGGGAAAATGGCGGGTGCCAGTTCGCTGGCGTCAATCGAAGAGATCGAACGGTTGTGGTATGAGTTGCAAAATGAAATCACCGAATCCGGCAAGATCGTCCGTTTCAATCACGATGTAACCACTGCCGGTGGCGATGTAGTGAATACAGCGGTGACCCGTATCGGTCTGTTCAATATTGTGTCCGACGCCGGTTATCTTGCGTACAACCCTGTAACTGGCTCAATCAAGGAATTATTGCGCCAGCCTCCACAGGGTCGTTTTACGAATTCCGCGAGCGAAATGGCGACAGCTTCTGCGGGCGACACCGTTCGCTTCGGTTTCGACGGCACCCGCGGCGGTATCCTGGGACTCCTGGTTGAGTCGCCAACGGCCATGGATCGAATTCATCAGGGCGGCATCGTCGGGTATTGCATTATCGTTCTGGGTATTATCGGTCTTCTCATCGCCCTCTGGCGCTGGGTTGGATTGACGAACGACAGTCGCAAAGTCAGTGCGCAGCTCAAACGGGATTCGGCCAGCACGGACAATCCGCTGGGGCGTGTTCTGGCTGCTTATGAGGCGAATCAGAATGCCGATACGGAAACCATCGAGCTGAAACTGAGTGAGGCGGCACTGAAAGAAATGCCGGGGCTCACCAAGGGCCTGCTGTTCATCAAGGTTATTTCTGTTGTCGCACCGCTGGCGGGACTGCTCGGTACGGTAACGGGCATGATCAAGACCTTCCAGGTGATTACCCTGTACGGTGCGGGTGATCCGAAGCTGATGGCCGGCGGTATCTCGCAGGCATTGATGACGACGGTGTTGGGCCTGGTAGTCGCCATACCGATGGTATTGATTCATACCCTGGTTAGTGGCCAGAGCCGCAAGATTGTCAACATCATCAATTCACAAAGCGCTGGCATTGTTGCAACGCATTCAGAGAAGCACAGCTAAACGCTGCAAGGAGCGACAATGCTTTGGCTAACAGATGCGTTTGAGGCAATTCGGGATTTTATGGATCTCGGCGGCCCTGTATTGCGGTGGATCGCGCTTACGATTTTTGTCATGTGGGCACTCATCGTCGAGCGGATACTCTATTTCCGCACACAAATGAAGGGTATTTCCACAGACATCCAGAACCTCTGGGAAGATCGGGCTGAACGCCGGTCGTGGCACGCCCACATGATTCGGGAAGGACTGATATCCCGATTCTCGATGGCGACCAACCAGGGCATACCGATGATTCAGACCCTGGTGGCGTTGTGTCCACTGCTGGGTTTGATGGGTACGGTTACCGGCATGATCAAGGTGTTTGAGGTCATGGCGGTGTCCGGGTCAGGTAATGTCAGGGGCATGGCAGCAGGCGTGTCCCAGGCCACCGTGCCGACCATGGCGGGAATGGTGGGAGCACTCTCCGGAGTGCTTCTGGTTACTTTGTTAAGCCGCCGCGCGGCACGTGAGGTTGAGTTTCTGGAAGACTCTCTCACTATGGATCACTAAGGAATCAAGAGATGCGTAGAACACACGGAGGATTGGAGGTTGAGGACGAGGACAATGAAATCAACCTGACACCCATGCTGGATGTCGTCTTCATCATGCTTATCTTTTTTATCGTAACGGCCTCGTTTATCAAGGAATCCGGTATCGACGTTAACCGACCGGATGCACCCACAGCGGAACGCGTTGAGGATGCGAACATATTGATAGCCATCAGTTCCACTGATGAGATCTGGATTGATCGACGGCTGGTTGATCCGCGAGCGGTCAGGGCAAACATCGAACGCCTGCACGCCGAGAACCCGAAGGGGTCAGTGGTTATCCAGGCTGACAAGAAATCGACCAACGAAATGCTGGTTATCGTCATGGATGCTTCTCGCGCAGCAGGTGTCTTTAACGTGTCGATTGCAGCCAACCCATAACGATATCAGGAACGGAGCCGGATTCAGGGTGTCATACACCGGTACAGTCCCCGAATCTGCGGTCTTGCCTGGTGAGACGGATGATGCCGTCCAGGAGAGCTGAAACATGATAGGCAGATATGTAATTTCCATCGTTGCCGGCGTTGCGGTCACGCTCACGCTGCTGTTTGTCATGCAGTTGCTGATTGTGTTGGGCAAGGGAGCTTTGACCGAAGGCAGGACACGTCACACGCTTGAGTTTGTTCGCATCAAGCGCAACGAAAATCTCAATATAGAAGATCAGACACCGGAAAAACCGGATAAGCCACCTGATGTACCGCCAGAGGTTCCGCCACAGGACATGGACACGGTTGATCCCAATGCACCGTCCGTAAACATTCCGCCACCGACCGTGAGTAACACAGTTGATATAGGTGGCCCTGGCGGCATGAACGTGGCTGAGGGCGATTATCTGCCAATCGTCCGGGTTGCGCCGGTCTATCCGGCCCGCGCATTATCCAGGGGCGTGGAAGGCTACGTTGATATGAGCTTCACCGTGACGACAGCAGGCACTGTCAAAGATCCGATCGTGCTGTTTTCAACGAGCGGTTTGTTTGAACGAGCGGCAACGAGAGCCGTTCTCAAGTTCAAATACAAGCCCCGCGTTACAGACGGTGTGCCGGTTGAGGTGTCTGGCGTCAAGACACGTATCACCTTCAAGATTGAAAATTGACATGGCGTTATACGTGTCACTTGAAAAGGTTCAGAGCGCGGGATCCCAGGTAAGGAATTCACCGATATGACTATGAATATTAGGGTATTGACCAGCATCCTGGCCGTGCTCATGTGCGGCATGCTGGCTGTGAGTACGGTAAATGCGAAAGCACAAGACGACAAGGAAGCTGCGCATGACAAAATGAAGACAAAGAAAGCGCAGGCTGTTTCCAAGAAAGTCTATGACAAGATTCAGGCGGCGCAGGAAAAAATCGACGTAGATGATTTCGATGGCGCATTGCGGATCCTTCGCTCACTTCGCAACAGTGAAAAGTTAACGCCTTATGAGCGAACCAACGTCCTGAATTACATCGGTTTCGTTTACTACACCACGGACAACATCAAAGGGGCACTTGCCACATACAAAGAGTTGCTCACGATAGAGGATCTCGAGCTGCAACTCCGTAAACAGACCGTATATACGATGGCGCAGTTGAATACCATGGAGGAGGACTACGCCGAAGCGCTGAGATTGATGGACATCTGGTTTACGCTGGAAACAAACCCGGGTCCACAGCCTTATATTCTGTATGCCCAGAATTTGTACCAGACCAATCGATACGCTGACATGGTCAAGCCGATTGAATCAGCCATTGCGATTGCGGAGAAACGCAATACGAAGGCGAAAGAGGACTGGTACGTCCTGCTTAACTTTGCATATTTTCAGCAGGAAAATTACGAGATGGTTCGTGATATTCAGAAAATCATGCTGGTCAAGTGGCCGAAGAAGCGTTACTGGTTTTCCCTTGCAGGCGCGTATACAGAGCTTGGTGAAGAAACCAATTTGCTGACTTCTTACGACGCAGCACACACGCAAGGCATGCTGGAGAAAGAATCGGAGCTCGTAACAATGGCTCAGCTTTATATGCAGCATGAGGTTCCCTATAAGGCAGCCACATTGCTCGACGCGGAAATGAATACGGGTCGGGTTGCGAAGAATGCGAAGAATTACCGACTGTTGTCGCAAGCCTGGACCTTGTCAATGGAAGATGCGAGGGCTATTCCCGCATTGAAGGAAGCGGCACGGCTTTCGGATGAAGGTGAGCTGAATCTGCGACTCGGTAATGCCTACCTGAACCTCGGCCAATACGGCGAGTGCGTAACAGCTGTTCAGGCAGGTTTGCGGAAAGGCGGAATCAAGAGTCCGGATAACGCCCAGATCTCGCTGGGCATGTGTCTGTACAACCTCAAGAAATACGGTGACGCCAAGAAAGCGTTTGCTGTGGCCGGCAAGACGGCTCGCTCCCGACGGATCTCCAATCAATGGATCAGGGTGATCAACAGCGACCTCGAGCGCAACCGGCAGATTCGCCTTGCTGAAAAAGCGGCCCGGAAACGCCAGGAAGAGTTGGCCAAGCGCCGTCAAACCAGCGAACGGTTCTAGCCGCTAACCATTAATCGAAAGCGCCAGCCGCAGCTGCGGCTGGTGCTTTTCTGTTATGAACAAATATTGACTCGAAGGCCCTCGTTTCCATAAAATGTCGCGCCTTTTCATCACAGGAACAGACAATGCCGAAAGTTGTATACATTACCGGCGATGGCGAACGCCACGAAGTTGAAGTAGAAAACGGATATTCGGTGATGGAGGGCGCGATCAACAACAATATTGATGGCATTGTGGCCGAGTGCGGCGGCGCCTGCGCATGCGCGACCTGCCATGCCTACATTGATGATGCGTGGCTTGGCAAGCTGGCGGAAATGGATGATATGGAAGACAGCATGCTGGATGCAGCCTACGAGCGAAAAGACAACTCCCGCCTGACCTGTCAGATCGAAATGAGTGATGAGCTGGACGGCCTGATCGTCCATATAGCCGATAATGAGGCGTAGCAAAATATCGTCATAGTGCTAAGCTGGCCTCCAATTCGGAGGAGCACATTATGGCTATACAGGCAGGCGAAAAAATGCCGTCCGGCGTTTTTGGAGTAATGACTGAGGCCGGTCCGGGGGCAATATCCACCGACGAGTTATTCCGTGGCAAGAAAGTAGTGTTGGTATCAGTGCCCGGTGCATTCACACCGACCTGTTCTGCCAGCCACCTTCCCGGTTTCGTCACTCATGCCGCCGAAATTACCGGCAAAGGCGTGGACACAATTGCCTGCATGGCCGTAAATGACGTTCATGTGATGAACGCCTGGGGAAAGGATCAAGGCGTCGGCGATAACATTGTCATGCTTGCCGACGGCAATGGTGACTACGCGAAGGCCCTGGGACTCGATCTGGACGGGACACCTTTCGGTATGGGACTACGTGGCCAACGCTTTGCAATGATTATCGACGACGGCACAGCGACCCACGTAGCCGTTGAAGCACCCGGGCAATTCGAAGTCAGCAAGGCGGAATCAATTCTGGAAAATCTTTAGGCGATAAGCTCCTGCAGTTCCGGAATGATCTTAAACAGATCGCCAACTAATCCGATATCGGCCACTTCGAATATTGGTGCTTCTTCATCTTTGTTGATCGCGACAATCGTGCCGGCATCCTTGATGCCGGTGAGGTGTTGAATCGCCCCTGAGATTCCGATGGCAATATAAAGGTTAGGTGCGATTATCTTGCCGGTCTGACCAACCTGCACTTCATTCGACACGTAACCGGCATCAACCGCTGCGCGAGACGCACCAACGCCGGCGCCCAGTGCATCTGCAAGGTTGTAGATCAGATCAAAGCTTTCTTTACTGCCAAGCGCTCTGCCACCTGCAACCACCTTGGCGGCTGATTGCAAATCCGGGCGCTCAGATTCGCCGGCCTTGAGCTCGACGAAGCGGCTGTGGTTGGGCAATTCAGCATCGATGGTAACTGATTCGACCGCTGCGGAGTTACCGTCACCGACCGCGGCATAAGAAGCGATTCGGACCGTAGCGACAACCGGGCCATCGGCAGGTGCCTCAACCGTCAAGATCGCGTTGCCGGCGTATATTGGGCGCTTGAACGTATGTGAGCCCAGTACTTCCATAACGTCGGTGACCTGATTCACATCAAGAAGAGCGGCAATTCGAGGCATCAGGTCTCTACCGAAAGTACTCGATGAGCCAAAAACGTGGGAATAGCCGCTTGCGAGCGCTACTGCCTGCGGCGCTAATACAGCGGCGAGTGCGTCTTTGTTTGAAGGGTGATCTACGTGCAGAACCTTGCCTACGCCTTCAAGCTCCGCGGCCTGGGCCGCAATGGCAGCACCATCAACGGCAAATATGGCGATATCGATTTCGGCATCGGGCAGACTTGCGGCACAAGCGACTGCTTTGGCAGTTCCTGCATTAAGCGTTGTTCCATCGTGTTCAGCGATCAAGAGTACTTTTGACATCACAGCAGTCCTTTGTCTTTTAGTGCGGCAACCAACCCGGCAGCATCGTCGACCATGATGCCTTTCTGTCTTTGTTCGGGCGGCTCGTACGATACTTCGGTCAGTTTTGCGGCCGGCTCAACGGCAAGATCTGCAATTGATATTTGATCCAGCGGCTTTTTCTTCGCTTTCATGATATCCGGCAGTTTGACGTATCGCGGTTCATTGAGTCGAAGATCGACGGTTATTACGGCCGGCAAATCCACCTCTATGGTTTCAAGTCCGACGTCGACTTCACGAGTGACGGTCGCTTTATCGCCATCCAGCACTACTTTTGACGCGAATGTTGCTTGCGGACGGTCCCAGATCGCAGCGAGCATCTGGCCGGTCTGAATGTTGTCGTTGTCGATCGCCTGCTTACCAAGTATTACGAGTCCGGGCTGCTCTTGGTCAACCAGGGCTTTGAAAATTTTGGCTCCTGTCAATGCATCAACCGCTTCGGCGCTCTCCACAAGTATTGCCCGGTCAGCACCCATGGCGAGACCGGTCCGAAGTTGTTGTTGTGCCTCGCTTCCGCCAATCGAAACGACGATCACCTCGCTAGCTTCGCCGCGCTCCCTGATTCGTAATGCCTCTTCCAGGGCAATTTCATCAAAAGGGTTAATGCTCATTTTGACACCATCTGTTTCGACGCCGCTGCCATCTGACTTGACCCTCACGCGCACGTTGTAATCGACAACACGCTTGATGCCAACAAGTATTTTTTCCACGAATCCGATCTCCTGCTCTGGCTGATGTGCCCGCGCAATGCGGACAGGCCGGCTATTGTCTCTAAGCAAACCACCGTACACAAGATGCTTCTGGGGCATAATCGGACAAGAATGATGAGAGAAGTGGGCAATACGGTGAGAAAAAGCTATTTGACTGAGGTAACGGAATTGGCTTCGCGACTGGAAAACCCGGGCCTGCGAATCGTTGATTGCCGCTTCTATCTTCTGCAGCCAAATGCCGGCTATGGTGAATACCTTGAGGGGCATATTCCCAGTGCTGTCTATGCGCATTTTGACAATGATCTTGCCGCGCCGATAACCGCTATGACCGGGCGACATCCGTTACCGGACATTTCACTCTTTACCGAAAAACTCTACGACTGGGGAATCGGCAACGATACTGAGGTAGTTGTTTACGATCAGCAAAGTGGCGGCCTGGCCAGCCGGCTGTGGTGGATGCTGCTGTGGCTGGGTCACACCAGGGTAACGTTACTCGATGGAGGCTATGCGGCATGGACGGCGGCCGAACTCGCGCAGGAACAAGGTGAGACACGCCACGATCGTTCAGTATTTGTGGCCAGGCCACAGGAGGACATGGTCGTGAGTACTCAGGATGTTCTGTCTGGCCTTCGGCAAGGAAACCTCCCTGTGCTCGTGGATGCCCGCGAACGCGAACGTTTCCTGGGAGAAGAAGAGCCAATCGACACTTGCGCCGGACACATCCCGGGCGCAGTAAGCTTTCCGTTGGCTGAGAGCCTCTCTGCCAGCGGCCACTGGTTGCGACAGGAGCAGTTAAGGCAACGCTGGGAGCCGATCCTCGCGCCGGCGGGGGAAGCAGGCTGGATTGCGATGTGCGGCTCTGGCGGTACTGCGTGCCACCTGGCACTGTCGGCCCAATATGCGGGATTCGCAGCTCCGAAGATCTACATAGGTTCCTGGAGCGAGTGGATTCGCGATCCGGACAGGCCTCGCGAGCCGGCCTGAGTGGCCCGGTCCGCATTGCGGATACCGGATGAACTTAATACATTTTGCGCCTGTCAAATGCTCCGGATGGCGATTTTATCCGGGTTAGCCGGTTTGCCAGATTTCCACGTCGAGAACGACATGAAAACACTTTTATTACAAATGATTACATTCGTTATCTTATGTAGTACTGTAAGTATTGTACAGGCCGGAAACGACGATTCAGGCACCGAAAAAGACCTCGATTTCAACGGTTCTGATTGCATCTGGATACGGAGTATCCGAGACTATACGCCTCTGGATAATCGCACACTGTTGATCTGGGGAGGCTCGAACCGGCCCTATTTCGTACGGATGACCACAACATCCCGCGAAATGGATACCGGCATAGGCATAGCGGTACATTCGCGTGACGATCGTTTATGCCCATACGGTGGCGACGGCCTGATTTTTAGCACTTTCGACCCTCGTCCTGTGTCTATCCTTTCGATCACAAGGATTACAAAGGAACAGGCTGAAGACATATTGGTTCGATACGGTAAGAGAGATACTGGCGAACCGCAGACTCCGGCACCGAAAGAAGTGGAAGGCGCCGAAGTTGAAGAGCTAGGTTGAGTCGCAGCAGCGGTTCAGCCGCGCAATCCGCAATCTCCGTGCGGACCCGCCCGGCCAGTCTGACGATTGGCCGGGTTTTTACATAGGGATTATCGTTCACGTGGCAAACGGACCACTGCACGACATCAAAGTACTCGATCTGAGTCGCGTTCTTGCCGGTCCCTGGGCGGGCCAGTTGCTGGCCGATTATGGCGCCGATGTCATCAAGGTTGAACGCCCGGGCAGCGGAGACGATACGCGTCATTGGGGCCCACCCTGGGTTCGCGACAAAAACGGTAAAGTAACTGGCGAGTCCGCCTATTTCCAGTCGGCGAATCGAAACAAGCGAGCCATTACCGTCGATCTGAGCCATGCTCGCGGTCAGCAGATCGTACGTGAGCTTTGCGGGAAAAGTGACGTATTGATTGAGAACTTCAAAGTTGGCGACCTGCAGCGTTACGGTCTGGATGGGGAGTCTCTGCTTGACGTAAATCCCGCGCTGATCTACTGCTCGATTTCTGCTTACGGGCAAGTGGGTAGCCGCAGTAACAAACCCGGTTACGATGCGATGATCCAGGCCTCCGCCGGTCTGATGAGTATTACCGGGTCAAAAGACGAAGAGGGCGGCGGCCCGCAAAAAGTGGGAGTCGCTGTATCCGATATCATGGCGGGCATGTATGCAGTGACGGCCATTCTTGCGGCCTTGCACGAACGCTCACTGAGCGGCAAGGGACAACGTATTGACGTTCCACTTTACGACGCCCAGGTTGCGTGGCTTGCCAATCAAAACATGAATTACCTGTTTAGCGGGGAATCGCCTCGCCGTGAGGGAACCGCGCACCCGAATATTGTGCCGTACCAGGCGTTCGAAGCTGCGAATGGTTATTTCATGCTTGCCGTTGGAAGCGACAAACAGTTTCGGGCCTGCGTCGGCTGTCTCGGGATGCCTGAACTTGCCGAAGATCCGAGATTTGCATCAAATGCGGCGAGGGTCGAACATCGCCAGGCGCTTGTTGCCTTGCTGGCGCAAGAGTTTAAAAGAGAATCGCTTGAATTCTGGCTGAATGAGCTTGACGAATGCAACGTTCCGGCTGGCCCAATCAATTCGATCGAAACGGTATTGACCGAAGAGTATGCCGGCGAGCGAGAGCTGGTACGGCAGTTGTCGCATAAGCTGGCTGGCGAAGTGCCGACAGTAGCGAACCCGGTAAAATACTCGATCAGTGAAATCGAGTACCGGCTTGCACCTCCTTTGCTGGGCGAACATACGCATGAGATTCTTGCTGATGACCTGTCCTATTCAATCGAAACGATAGCGGAACTCGAAAAATGTGGTGCCATTTGATTGACCGTGTCATTCTTCAGGTCTGACTTTTTTCCAGACTCTTGGCTCAAACATTTTCCAAGTCGTGTCATCTTCTATCCGCACCAGCCAGGCGTTAACCGACGTCAAATACGAAATTCGCGGACACCTGTCTGCCCGGGCGCTGGAGCTGGAGCGGCAGGGTTACGAGATTATTTCCCTGAATATCGGAAACCCCGGACTGTTTGGCTACCGCACCCCGGAAACAATGCGCCTTGCAATGATCGAAAATCTCGGCCAGGCAGAACCCTACAGTCACCAAAAGGGCATTTTTCCTGCACGCGAAGCTATCGTGATGCAGCAACAGGATCGGGGGATCACCGGTATATCGGTCAACGAGGTCTTTATCGGCAACGGTGTCAGCGAGCTCATTGATCTGTCATTGCGCGCATTACTGAACCCCGGGGACGAGGTCCTGGTGCCAAGCCCCGACTACCCACTGTGGTCTGCGGCAGTTACCTTGAACGGTGGCAAGGCTGTGCACTACCCATGCCCACCGGAAAGCGATTTTCAACCGGATATAGCCGCTATTGAATCGCTGATTACGAAACGAACACGCTCCATTGTCATCATCAACCCCAATAATCCATCCGGGGCCGTATATGATCGCGACTGTCTGAAGCAGCTTGTCGAGCTGGCAGCGCGCCATGATCTGATCATTCAGGCTGATGAGATTTACGATCAGATGATTTATGACGATGCGGTATTTGTTCCGCTCGCGACACTGACAGGCAAGACTGTTTGTCTGACTTATTCGGGTTTGTCCAAAGTGTATCGTGCCTGCGGCTATCGCGTCGGCTGGTGCGTCTTTAGTGGAGATCTCGAGCGCTCGGAACCCTTTGTCCACGCAATGGAATTGTTAGCGGCGCTCCGGCTGTGCAGTAACGTCCCCGGACAGTGGGCGGTGCAAACGGCATTGGGAGGTTTTCAGAGCATAAGGGCACTCGTCAGGCCTGGCGGGCGTCTTTATCAGTCGCGACAGGCAGTCATTGACTGTGTACAGAAAAGTGTTTTCCTCAGCATGACGAAACCGATGGGTGCGATGTATGCATTCATCAGGTTATCGGATTCCGTTTCGGAAAAAATCGACGATGAAAAATTCGCTATGGAATTGCTCGAAGAAAAGCATGTACTGGTAGCACCGGGTAGCAGTTTCAATACACCCTATTCGAACTATTTCCGTATTACGACCTTGCCCGATCCTGATGTGCTCCACGATGTTTTTCATCGCATCGATGATCATCTCGAACAATATGCATGAGATCTAGATACCAATGGCTCGCAGGTGCCTTGGCGGATGGAGGCGTGATTGTTACGGCGAACCGCCGGCTTGCACGAGAGCTGAAGAAAGAACACGGTGAAATACAACTTGCGTCGGGCAGGAAGGCCTGGCCTACGCCGGACATCCGGTTCGTCACCGATTGGCTCGGTCAACTGCTCGAAAGCGGCCCGCTTGATGAGTCGATGCCACTGCGAATCAACTCACAAGCCAGTACTGTACTTTGGGAGCATTGTGTTGAAAGCGCGCTCCGCGAACGATTGCCGGGAGTTAGCGGCATCGTCCGTCAATGCAGGCAGGCCTGGATACGCTTGCAGGACTGGCGCGTTCCGTTGCAGGAGATCGTTGCGCGTTCGTCAGGTGCCGAGCAAAGACAATTTGCGTCGGCGGTGCGGCAATACTGCGAAACACTGTCAGCCAACAATTGGGTCGATGACGCCGGTTTGATCGAAGCGGTGGGCAGGCTGCTGTCCAATGGTTCTGCAGGGGTTGCCCTGGATAATCCCGCTCGCGTCTGCATGGCAGGATTCGATCGCATTTCGCCTGCCCTGGAAATGTTGTTGGAGAAACTGGCGATCAACGATGTCAAGATCATACATGTTGAGAACCGCCCCATTGCGGATACGATTTCAACCACCACGTATCGGGATCAGGCAGCCGAGTTGCGCGCCGCAGGTGCCTGGGCAAGAGCGGAGCTAATCCGCGATCCCGAATCGCGCATTGCTATCATTTGCCCTGACCTGGAATCAAATGCACCCCAGGTAGCGCGTCTTGTTCGTGAAGGGTTTGCCCCAGGGTGGCAAATATCCGGTTCGGACCATCGAAACGCGGTGAATATTTCATACGGCAGGCCGCTGGCTGATTATCCGGCTGTCCGGATAGCTTTGATGCTTCTGCGTTGGGTACATGACGGACTGAAGTCGCGTGACGTAAGCGTCTTGCTGCGGAGTCGCTCAATAAATGGCGGATTGACTGGCGGGCGTAGTCGTCTTGAACAGCAACTACGAAGATTGCCGGATCGATACTGGAGCCCGAAAGACCTGCTTGGTGTCCTCATGGCCGGTGATGCCGATGTCGATGCCGATACATGGTGTCAAAGTATCGGGAAAATTGCGGAGGCCAATCTACATTACCGTGAGCGTGCGGGTCCTCCACAGTGGGCTGAACGATTCGACCGTTTGCTTACTGACGCTGGCTGGCCGGGGCCGGAGCCACAGGATAGCCATGAATTTCAATTGCTGAACCGCTGGCGAGACCTGCTAAACGAATTTGCAGGGCTTGAGCGAGTTGAGCCTGCGGTGAGTTTCTCCGAAGCCGTAGCACGGCTGTCGCAACTCGCAAACGATGTCGTATTCCAGCCAGAGTCTGAACAGGGTGTACTGCCGATACTGGGAGTACTAGAGGCAGCGGGTATGGAGTTCGACAAGATCCGGGTAACCACATTCGATGCCCGCCATTGGCCGGTTCCTGGCAATCCTCTGGCGTTTGTACCGCGTCAAATGCAGAAAGACTACGGAATGCCGGACGCGACGCCGAAAGACTCCCTGGTGTTCAGTCGGCGGGTAATAGAGCGGCTCACGCACAGTGCAACTGATGTGGTTTTGAGCTGGGCATTGTCCGAGGGCGATGTCCCCCTGCAACCCAGCCCGCTGTTGCAAGAGATTGTTGGGGCCAAACACGCGGATGGAGCAGATCCCGGCTGGTATGCGTCCACAATGCTCGATAGTGAAATTCTGCTTTGGGTTGCAGGGGGACATCGCCCTCGGACAATGCCCAGCTCAAAACCACATCAGTTGCACTGTGCGTGAGCCGCTCTATTACCCGCCGACTGAACACCAGG
>PVMS01073793.1_pt1 | contig 12951 bp, 14 predicted proteins | sample 1853461 | NCBI WGS metagenome assembly PVMS01 (sample SAMN08582032, study PRJNA380276) | Marine sediment metagenome, whole genome shotgun sequencing project. | isolation source: ocean sediment barecode stripped | collected 2017 | reverse complement strand
GCTGCTCGTGCCGTACGGGCTGGCCGGTCCCATCTATCTGACTACCGCCGTCGTGGCTGGGGCATTGTTCTTCGGGGAGTCGCTCCGAGGGTTCGGGGCTCCGGACGCCAAGGTTTGGGCCAAGAAGCTCTTCGTCGCCTCTCTCATCTACCTCACCGTGCTTTTCGCGGCCCTCATCATCGATGCGCTTTAGAACGACCGAACTGTTTCTCGTCTTTTCCCTGTTGACCGTCGGGTGCTCCAAGAAGACAGAGCCGCCACCGGTGCTCAGCCAGCTTCCCGAGTTCTCCCTCGTCGACCAGAATGGCCAGGTCTTCGACCGACACGCGCTCGAAGGGGGCCTCTCGGTGGCGGACTTCATCTTCACCCACTGCCGCTCGACCTGTCCGAGGCTCACCGCCCACATGCAGGGGCTCCAGGCTCGGCTCTCGGATGTCCCGAATGCGCAGTTTCTATCGGTGAGCGTCGACCCGACAAACGATACGCCCGAGGTCCTCAACGCCTACATGACCAAGAACGATCTCTCCGAAGCCAATTGGAGGTTCGTCACTGGCGAGGAGCAAGCGATCCGTGACGTCGTCTTGAACGGCTTTAAGCTCGGACTGGCCGAGGGGAACGACCAGCCCGACACCGAGGCGATCATGCATGCCAACCACTTCGTATTGGTTGACGACAAGGCCCAGGTACGCGGCTACTACCGAGCCAACAACGACGGGATCGCCGATCTGGAACGGGATTTGCGCTTCCTAGCGGCGAACCCTCCCTTGGTGCGTTGATACGCTCGAGCTTCGGTGTTAGGTGCGTGGGATGACTGAGAGCATTCCCGTCGCGCGACGGCTCAGTGCCGTCAAACCTTCGGCCACGGTCGCGGTCGCCCAACGTGCCCGCGAGCTCAAGGCGCAGGGCATCGACGTGCTTTCCTTTAGCGTAGGCGAGCCCGACTTCGATACGCCCGAGCATATCCGCGAGGCCGCCAAGACGGCCATCGATCGCGGCGCAACGCGCTACACGGCGGCGCGAGGCATCATCGAGCTCCGCAGGGCGATCTGCGAGACGTCGGCGAAGCGACGCGGAGGTGTCTCTCACGACCCTGCGGACGTCGTCGTGTCGATTGGGGCGAAGCACACCCTTTTCAACTTGGCGTTGGCCCTCTACGACGAAGGCGACGAAGTCCTCATTCCGGCGCCGTACTGGGTGAGTTACCCGGAACAGGTTCGTCTCGCAGGCGCGACGCCTGTGATCGTCCAAACCACGGAAGGACAAGGCTTCCGCATGACGCCAGACGCTTTGCGTTCGGCGATCACCTCGAAGACCAAGGCACTGATTCTGTGTTCGCCGTCGAACCCCACCGGCGCCGCCTACTCCGGCGAGCAGCTCCGCGAGCTTGCCGATGTAGCAGCCGAGCACAACTTCTGGGTCATCGTCGATGAAATCTACGGGCAACTCGTCTACGAGGGCTTCGAGCAGAAGTCGATCCTCGAAGTCGCGCCCGAGCTTCGCGATCGCATCATCATCGTTGATGGCGTCAGCAAGACATTCGCGATGACCGGGTGGCGCGTCGGCTGGATGCTCGGGCCGGAGTATGTCGCGAAGGCGTGCGACAAGATCCAGGGTCAAGCGACCACAAACCCGACCACGGTTTCTCAATACGCCGCGATCGCTGCGCTCGAAGGCCCTTGGGAGCCCATGGAAACGATGCGCGAGGCGTTCGAGGAGCGCCGGAGCATCATCATCGAGGGGTTGAACGCGATCGACGGGATTTCCTGCCGACTACCGGAGGGCGCCTTTTATGCCTTTGCTAGCGTGCAGGGCCTGATCGGAAAGCGTGCGGGAGACAAAACGCTCGAAACCGACATCGACGTTGCGGGTTACTTACTCGAAGAGGCGCGCTGCGCGGTCGTTCCCGGCACGGCGTTTGGCGCACCGGGTTTCGTGCGGATCTCTTACGCTGCCTCGAACGACACGATTCGCGAAGGCTTGAAGCGTATCGGTGAAGCCGTCGTGAAGCTCGACTGAGTCGGGTTACGATAGGTCGCTACTCTGCCGCTCTGCGACGTAGCGCAGTTGCGAGCGCAGCGCGCGATACCAGCGCAACCGAGAGCACCGACAGGAGCAATGCGCTTGGCGTGCGTGGGGCGAAGCCGGTGCACAACAGAATCAAGAGTGCGGCACCGATTTGTCGTTGCGTTGGATCTTTGGATAGCATTGCCGCGGCGGTGACCGCCCAGCCGATACCCAACGGGACGGCGTACCAGTCAATCGCGTTGCGTTCCGCCAGAAGGTCGAGCCTGAATGCACCGTAAAACAGGTTCGTCAGATCGACTCCGACCGAATCGCGCCAGACGACCATGCCGGCTGCGAGTCCAGCTGCAGCGAGCGCCGACACGACGAGCACCCATTTACCACGGGCCTCGCGCCACGGGATGCGAACCGCGAAGCCCAGCGCGATCGGAACGGCGAGGTACGCGAGCTCGCCCGACCACCGAAAGGCAAAGGCCAGCCGTTCGGTATGCTCCCATAGCGCTCGGCCTCCGACGAGGCTCACGATCAATGACACGATTCCGCTGACGAAGGCCACCAGCAACAGCGCGAGCGCGCCTGACATCGCCTTGGTCGAACGCCAGTGAATACCCGCCAGGATCACCAGAAGAATCAGCGCGTGGGCGAGCCCAGCGATCACCAGCACGAGCTCGGTGCGTGTCCACGCGAGCGGGAGAAAGGTCATCAAGGTGATGATCGGGACGAATGCCCAGCCGAATCCCACGATCCCTATGCGAGCCGACAGGGGGAGCCCGTTTTTGCGGGAGCCGTACGCGGCCAAACAAAATGCCAGCGCGACAAGCCCGCTCACGACGGCCAAGTTTCGTGAAAAGGTGCCCCATCGATCGAGTTGCAGGAAGGCTTCCCGCGAAAAGGTGTCGCCCCAGGATCGAAGCACGATGCGGTTGATGACCAAATCGGCCGCGCAGCCGACTGCGGTCATCCAGGTCAGAGGGGGCACCGCGGTGAGGGGAAGCGATCGGGCGCTTTCGATCGGTGCGGCGGGGGCCACAGAGGCCAGGGTTGAATCGATGCCCTCGGACAAGATTTCCGGACCCTACGCGGGGGTTTCGACGCTTTCAAGGCGCTCGTCGGCAAGAAAATCAGCTCACCTTGCACGTCTACGCGCCGAGAGGCTAAGACATCGCTCCAGATGACCGAAGCCCGCCATTGGACCCGAGAAGAAGCCCGCGAGCTCTACGATCGACCATTGACCGATCTGCTTTTTCGCGCACAGAAAGTACATCGAGAGCATCAACCACTCGACGCGGTTCAGTTGTGCACCCTTCTGTCGATCAAGACCGGCGCCTGTCCGGAGGACTGCTCGTACTGTCCGCAAAGCGCCCGGTATGACACCGGTGTCGAGGCTGAGCGCCTCATGGATGTCGACGATGTGCTCGAAAAAGCTCGTCAAGCCAAGACGGCCGGGGCGAGCCGCTTTTGCATGGGCGCGGCGTGGCGAAGCCCGAAAAAGGGTAGCGAACAGTTCAATCGCGTGTTGCAGATGGTTCGAGGCGTTCGCGAGCTTGGCCTCGAAGCATGCGTCACACTCGGCATGCTCGATGACGAACAAACCCAGCAACTGAAAGACGCTGGGCTGACCGCGTACAATCACAACCTGGACACGTCGGAGGAGTTTTACGGCGAGATCATCACGACCCGCACCTATGAGGATCGCCTTCAGACCATTCAGCGTGTAGCCGAGGCCGGGATCTCGGTTTGCGCAGGTGGCATCATCGGCATGGGCGAAGGCATTCACGATCGCATTGGGATGCTGGTGACGTTGGCAAATCTTTCACCGCAGCCCGAGAGTGTGCCGATCAACGCGCTCGTTCGGGTGGAGGGGACCCCATTGGCGGACCGAGATCCCGTGGGCTCGCTCGAGCTCATTCGTATGTGTGCGGTTGCGCGCCTCATGATGCCCGGCGCGCGGGTTCGACTGTCCGCCGGTCGGAGCGGGCTCAATCAAGAGGCACAACTCCTGTGCTTCATGGCGGGTGCCAACAGTATTTTCTTCGGGGACAAGCTGCTCACGACTGGCAACCCGGACCACCAAGCAGACCTCGACCTTCTTCGGCAGGCGGGTCTGTCTGTGCTCACGCCGGACGACCAGGACCGAGGTTCAGCGGGCCCCAGCGTCGAGCTGCCCGAAAACGCTGCGGAATAGGGCGTTTAGGCCGAAATTCCTGGGTATTTCGTTTTTATCGATATTGAATTTGATTTTCAACTTCTAGGCGCTATACAGAAGGCATGCTCGTGTGTCACTGCCACGTCGTCAACGACACCACGATCCGACGATGCGTTGCCGATGGTGCGCGGAGCGGAAGCGACGTGCGTGACGCGTGCGGCGCCGGTGGCAGCTGCGGTGCCTGCCGTCCCGCCATTGATCGTTTGATCGAGTCGAATGACAGCGCCGAGACGACCATGCGCGCGCACAGCCGCTCGTAAGTTGATATAGGCTTTCAACTTCAAGCATAGGGTTTGCGACATCCGCGGTGCCTACCTATGCTCGCTTGAAGGAAAGAAATATGAAGGGCAACGACGACGTCATAGGGCTACTGAACGAGGTTCTCACCTCGGAGCTCACCGCGATCAACCAGTACTTCATCCACCACAAGATGTGCGAGGATTGGGGCTTCCACGTGATTGCGCAGAAGAAGCGCTCGGAGTCGATTGAAGAGATGAAACACGCCGACTCCGTCATCGCTCGAATTCTCTTTCTCGATGGCATGCCCAACATGCAGCGGCTCTTTCCCGTGAAGGTCGGTGAAGACCCAGTCGAGCAGCATCGGCTCGACCTCGAGCTCGAGCTCGAAGCAGTGAAGCGCTTGAATGACGGGATCGCACTCTGTCGCGAAAAGGGAGACAACGGAACGCGCGAGCTCCTCGAAGACATCCTTGCCCAAGAAGAAGAGGGTATCGATTGGCTCGAAGCTCAGCTCCACCTGGTCGACACGGTTGGCAAGGAACGGTATCTAGCGGAGCAAATGGGCGGCGGTACGAACTAGTCTCCGGGCTCCGTATTTTGCGGCTCGTCGTGGATGTGGTCGTGATCGTGGTCGTGTGTCGTAGTCGTGATCGTGCACTGTGGTCGACCACGACTACGACACACGACCACGACCACGATCACGAATACGAAGACGAACGATCACGAGTACGGAGACGACTGGGCGTGATCTGATCGTCAATCGGGCGGGGGGCTGCTACATGCTCGACGATGCCTGTGCACCCGCTCGCTGGACAGCCGGCGCCTTCCGACGTGTTGGTGGACGTCAAGAAACTGATCGCCCAGTACTTCGACGGCAAACCCGACCCCAACGAGCCCACACATCGGGTCAGCTTCGGCACGTCTGGCCATCGTGGGTCCTCTCTTCGTTTCAGCTTCAACGAGGCGCACATCCTCGCAATCACACAAGCGATCTGCGACTACCGGGTCGCAGAAGGGATCGACGGGCCGCTCTTCATCGGGGTTGATACGCATGCGTTGTCCGCACCCGCGACAAGGACTGCGCTCGAAGTGCTCGCCGCCAACGATGTGGAGGTCTGCGCTGCGCGGGAAGGGCACTACACCCCGACTCCCGCCGTGTCGTTCGCAATTCTCGCGCACAATCGAAGCAGTGAGAGAGAGGCCGACGGCATCGTCGTGACGCCTTCGCACAACCCGCCCGAGGATGGCGGCTTCAAATACAACCCTCCGCACGGGGGACCTGCCGACACCGATGTCACCGACTGGATCGAGCGACGGGCGAATCAATTGCTTGCAGCCGGGGTCCAGCACGTTCGACGCGTGAGTTACGAAGAAGCATGTCGAGCCGACTCGACGCACATCCACGACTTCCTCACGCCGTATGTCGATGCACTCGAGACGGTGCTCGACATGAAGTCGATTACGGATGCTGGCCTCCGCATCGGCGTCGACCCGATGGGGGGCGCAGGTATCAAGTATTGGCCCCGAATCGCAGAACGATACGGTCTTCGGCTCGAGATCGTCAACGACGTCATCGACCCTACCTTCTCGTTCATGACGCTCGATCACGACGGGAAAATCCGGATGGATTGCTCATCTCCCTATGCGATGGCGCGCCTGGTCGATCTCCGAGATCAATACGACATCGCTTTCGCAAACGACACCGATTTCGACCGACATGGAATCGTCACGCAGAGCTGGGGCTTGCTCAACCCGAATCACTTCCTGAGTGTGGCGATCAGTTATCTGTTCACCGAGCGCGACTGGAGCTCGAAGGCCGCCGTCGGCAAGACGCTGGTCAGCACTGCGATGATCGACCGTCTTGCGCGAGATCTTCACCGTCGGCTCGCCGAAGTTCCGGTCGGCTTCAAGTGGTTCGTAGAGGGATTGATCGACGGTTCGTACGGATTCGGCGGCGAGGAAAGCGCGGGTGCTTCTTTCTTGCGGAAGAACGGCCAGGTTTGGACGACCGACAAAGACGGGATCGTGATGAACCTTCTGGCAGCCGAGATCACAGCGGTGACCGCTCAAGATCCGGGTGAGTGCTATCAAACACTCACTCGAACCTTTGGCAATCCACTCTATGAACGGATCGACACACCGGCGACGCCGAGGCAAAAGGCGGCGCTCAAGAGCATGAGCGAATCGGACCTCGATACCGACATGCTCGCTGGCGAGACGATCCAGCAAATCTTGACTCGGGCGCCCGAGAATGACGCTGCCATCGGGGGCCTGAAGGTCACGACCGAGAACGGATGGTTTGCGGCTCGACCATCGGGCACCGAGGACGTCTACAAGATTTACGCCGAGAGCTTCATCGGTCGCGAGCATCTAACGTTGATCCAGCGCGAAGCAAAGCAGCTGATCGATCGCGTTTTCGATGCTGGCGAGTCGGGTTGAGCGGCCCCGACAAACGTGTTTCACTCCGCCGCGTGTTAACCGTAGTTACCGGCGGCGGGGGACGCCTAGGCAATGTTCTGGTCCGACAGTTGTTGGAGGACGGCCACCACGTGCGCGTTCTCGAGCCCGGGCCGAGGCCTCAGTCTCTCGGGGGCCTCGACATCGACTTCATTTCAGGATCCGTGCTCGATACCGCAGATGTAGCACGCGCAGTCGAATGCGCGGACGTCGTCTATCACCTCGCGGCCAAGATCGACCTTCGCCCCAAGAAGGACCCGATGATGTACACGATCAACGTTGACGGCACGCGTCTCGTGGTCGAAGCGTGTCTATCTCGCGGGCTACGGCTGGTGCACACGAGCTCTCATCACGCGGTCGAGCGTGAGCCATTGGATCAGCCGCTCACCGAGGAAAGGCCCCTCGCCTTGAACGAGAAGTGCGACTATCACCGCTCTAAAGCGGTCGGCGAGACGATCGTTCTCGACGCCTGCGCAAGGGGGCTCGACGCAGTGATCGTCAACCCGGGATCGATGATCGGCCCATTCGACTATGAGCCCTCGATAATCGGTGCGGTCCTAATCGACATATACTTCGGGCGGGTCCCGGTCTTGCTCGACCTCTTGAGCGACTACGTCGATGTCCGGGACGTGGCAAAAGGCATGATTGCGGCGGCCGAGAAAGGACGCCGGGGTGAGCGGTACTTCCTCACCGGGGATGTCATTCAGACCATGGAGATGGTCTCCCTCTACGGGGAGCTCACCGGTCGAAAGGTCCCCACGCGTGCTCTCCCGCTTTGGTTTGGCTGGGCGCTTCTTCCCTTTGCGTTGGCTGGCAGTGCTGTCACCAAGAAGGACCCGTTCATCACCGCGGATATGCTTCGCGCGAGCGTTTCGAACGCCGTCGTCTCACGCGACAAAGCGCAGCGTGAGCTGGGCTACACTATCAGACCGCTTCGCCAGTCCCTCGCCGACGCGGTGAGCTTCTACGAGGAGCAGGGCTGGCTTCGCGCTTAGGCCCGGCTTTTCGCGGTTGACGGGGCTCTACATGCTACACATAAACGAGTTATGGCGGGACGAAGACCCAAGCGTCATCAAGACCTCGAGGACGTGATCGACGTCATCACGCAGTCGTACGACGGCGATGCCGAGATCAACAATCTCGATAGCGCAGCACTCCCGAACAAGCGCGCTGTCATCACGGCATTTCGTCATATCGAGCCCGTCCTCTACATGGGCTTCTACAGCACGCGGTCACTCAATCGGACCAATCTCCGCCACGCGATCAGCGAGCACGTGTATCCCGCGCAAGATATTTTGGTCGAACAAATCGACCGCGCGGTCCGCTACGAAGAGAACATGGGGCGGCTCAGCGGCATCCGGCCTGAGGGGTGGAGCGAAGAGGTCGTGTTGCGCCTCTTCGCGAAGCTGCCCGAGCTTCGTAGGCTCCTCGATAAAGATGTGCGTGCCGCGTACGAGGGTGACCCGGCGGCAGCCGGTATCGAAGAGGTTGTGTTCAGTTATCCTAGCATCGAAGCGATTACGGCCTACCGGGTCGCGCATGAGCTCCATTTGGAAGAGGTCCCGATGATTCCGCGGATCATCACCGAGCACGCTCACAGCGAGACCGGCATCGACATCAATCCAGGCGCAAAGATCGGCAAGAGCTTCTTCATCGATCACGGCACCGGCGTGGTGATCGGCGCAACTGCAGTCATCGGAGACAACGTGAAACTCTACCAGGGCGTCACCCTCGGTGCGCTCAGCATTTCGCGCGGTGAGGTCGACAAAGGTCGCGGAGGCAAGCGGCATCCGACCATCGAGGATGACGTGACCATATATGCGGGCGCCTCGATCCACGGGGGAGACACCATCATCGGCAAGGGGTCCGTCATCGGGGGCAACGTATGGCTCACGAAGTCCGTGCCTCCAGGTTCCAAGGTCTTCGGCCGCGGGAAATGAGCTGGGCGATAGCGTGGGGGTGGTGGGGCGCCTAGCCTAGCTTCTCCACAACCTTGTCGTATACGGCCTTGAGGTGGATGAGCTCGCCGAGCTCTTCCTCTTCGATCGTCACATCGTAGTTCTTCTCGACGTCGGCCACGATCTCGATCGCCATCATGCTGTCGATCCCCAGGTCCGCGAACGGGGTATCCTCTGGGATCTCTTCAATTTCTGTGACCTCGATGATGATCTGCCTCAGTTCCTCTTTCAGCTTGTCCGACATGCCGCCGGTATATGCGTGTCTTCCCGATTCTGGTCAAGCATTTGAAAACTGGCCAGTCGGCCTATTTCGAATGTGGTATCCAGCGGAAACTACGGTACCTTGCACGAGTTCGAAGGGGGCCACAAACGGCCGCGAACGCGATGAGCTGGATTTCCGAAAAGGCAACCGCCGAGCTGGGGCGGGTACGGGATGCGCAGGAAAAGCAGATCTACCCGTATTTCCGTCCTTTCGAATCGGGCGGACTTCACACGACGATCGAGGGAAAGCCGATCGTCAACTTCAGCTCGAACGACTACCTCGGGCTGACCAATCATCCGAAGGTCAAAGAGGCCGCCAAGGCTGCCATCGATCAGTTTTCATGCGGTCTCAGTTCGTCTCGCGTCCAAGCAACGGCGACCAAGCACGTCGAGCTCGAGGAGCGGCTAGCCAAGTGGTACGGCTTCGAGAGCTGCCTGCTCTTCACGACGGGTTATCAAGCTATGGTCGGGACGATCCAGACGTTCGCCGACAAAGAAACGACGATCGTCCTCGATAACCTCAGTCACGCTTGCATCTTGGACGGCACCTTTCTCGCGGCCGGCACGCCAATGCGAGCTCCAGAGGTCCGCTTCTTCAATCACAACAGCGCTAAGGCGCTCGACCGGGTGCTTCGTAAGCGTGACCGCAAGAACGCGCTCGTCCTCATCGAGGGGATCTACTCTCTCGACGGAGACGAAGGTAAAATCGAAGAATTCATCGACGTGTGCGCTCAGCACGAAAACACCGTGATCGTCTGCGACGACGCTCACGGTACGGGAACACTCGGCAAGGGTGGCCGGGGCATCATCGAGAAGTACGGGCTCGGGGGGAAGATTCCGCTCGTCATCAGCACCTTCTCAAAAACGTTCGGCGGGATTGGCGGGATTCTCCTAGGCGACTCCGACGTTGTCGAGTTGGTCAAACACAACGCGCGTTCGTTCTTGTTCAGCGCTTCATTGCCCGTCCCGATCGTCGCCGCCGCCAGCACGATCCTCGACATGCTCGAGGCCAACGGCGAGGCTTTCGTCACCGAGCTCCACGAAAAGGCCGACTACATGCGCAAAGGCCTCACCAATATTGGATTCGACCTCGGGGATAGCAATACGCACATCATGCCGGTCATGGTTCGCGACGAGACAAAGGCCATGCTCATGCACGTGGCGCTTCTCGAAGACGGTGTCCTGATGGTGCCGATCATGTACCCCGCCGTGAAACCGGGAGAAGAGCGACTCCGCCTCAACGTCACCCGCGGCCACACCTACGAGGATATGGATAAGGCGCTCGAGCTGCTGAAGAAGTACGGGAAGTCGTTCGGCCTCATCGGGGAAGGGCCCGCCGAAGTCGCCGAGGGCTAGGCTTTTCTCAGCGCCAGCGTCAGCGACAGCGCCAGGGTCAGCGTTCAGCGCCAGCGTTCAGTGTCAGCGTGATCACAAGCCTGCATCGTGATTTCCTTTCTGAGGGACTTGGGCCCAGGGCTATCGCCCTTTTGGGAGGGCCCAAGCCCCTCAGAAAGGAAATCACTCGTGGGACTCATCGTTCAACAGAAAGCACTTCAGGCAGCAGAGGGGTTGCAACCTCTTCTTCCCATCATCAGGAAGGCGGATAGGGATCTCTTCGACCAGGTTCGAAGGGCTATGAATAGCGTCGTTCTCAACATTGCGGAGGCCGATGGAAGTGACGTGGGGACGGCAAGAGCCCGTTTCGCCACGGCCTGTGGGTCTGCGAAAGAGGTGCGTGCAGGGCTTCAGCTCGCATCGGCGTACGGCTACATCGGCCAACCCCGATGGGCAAAGGTGGACATCGCGCTCGATGAGGTCTGCGCAATGTCCTGGAAGCTTGCCGGCCGTTAGGGCTGTCGGGCCAAGCACCACGTGATGGCGCACACCCGGTCGAGCTGCTCATCGAGGTGGGTCGCCATCTCTGCCTCGATGTACCCCCAGTCGCCTGCGATGTGCAGAGCGGCCCGGACTTCCTTGGCGGACCCACATGCCGTAGCAAAGCGGGACCGCGCATTCCCCGCGTCGCTCCCCCGCGCCTCCGCGATGTTGAGCACCACACTCTGCGCAGCCCGCTTCATCTGATCGGCAAGCGCCTTATCCTGCTCGCGCACCACTCGGAGCAGCGGAGCAAGCTCCCGTACGACCTTCCGGGCCCTGATGTAAACGTTGATGGATTGCATTTATAACTCCTTGATTTGGGTTTGGGCCCCGTTGGCCTCACCCGCTGTGGCCAACGGGGCCCAAACCCAAATCAAGGAGTCGCTGAGCGCCAGCGCTCAGCGTCAGCGCCAGCGCCAGCGGTCAGCGTCAGCGTTCGGCGACCGATCTCTTCGGTCAGTTGCAAGGGATGAGGCCGTTGGCGCAGACCACTGGCCCCTTGCTCGGGTAGTAGTAGGCCCAGAAGAAACACATCTCGTCGTCGACCCCGAGGCCGAAGCGAACCGGGCTGTCGCTGTTCCAGCTGCAGGTCAGGTTGAAGCCCCCGCCGTCGGGGACTTTGAATGGCGGGTCGAAGGTGACGGTTTCGGGCTCGTCCCAACGGAAGTTGTCGACGTCATATACGGGTGTAGCGGGCATTCCAGGACCTGCGGTCGTCTCGACGTGCACGTCCGTGCCCCATTGGTGCTCGTGCCCCGTGATGGCGAAGTAGCTCACGCCATTCAAACTGCTTGGGACTTTGAGGAAGCTCGGTCCGAACGTTGCGAGGCCATCGATTTCGCCGAAGGTGGTGTCGCCCATGAACATGATGTCGGCTTCGTTTTCGACCTCGGATTCGTCGATGGAAGCGAAGGTCGAAGTGGCCTCAGCCATCTGTGGAGCGGCGCTGATGTTGATGTAGTGAAGCTCCAACCTGACCATCTGGTTGGGTTCGAGCGCGTAGACGACCCCTTGCGGCAGCCTCAGCCGGTCGTCAGATCTTTGCGTGATGATGAGGGGCGCATCCTGGAATGTGTCCTCGAAGGGTTGGCAAGAGAAGGGTTCCGGCTGCTCCACGGTGTCGTTCACGCGGTACACGATGAAATGATGGGACGTTGCTCCGAGGACGTTGTGAATCTCGTTGACGAACAGACGCCCGGTATTGCCGATGCGTTTGACTACGCACTGCGTAGACTCGACTCCGGATGGAACCTGGGTCGGCCCCCACTTCACGGAGAACGACTCGCCCGGGGGAACGCTTCCACCTATGCCCCCGGTCGCACTGTTCCCGCCAGTCCCACCGGATGCGCCGCTTCCACCTTCGCCGTCGGTCGTTCCCTGGCTGTCACCGCAGGCGATGGCCAGCGCGAACACAGCTACCAAGAATCCGCGCCACGTCATGACGACCTCCCACTCCGCCGGGCAACCCGGCGGATACTGAAAGTTAGCACAGTCCCAGTGACGGTCCCAGCGACAGCGACAGCGACAGCGACAGCGTTCAGCGACAGCGTTCAGCGCCGGCGTTCAGCGCCGGCGTCGCGAGGGTTGCCGAGCGGCTACCCCTTCTGTGGGAAATACAGGCTCACCGTCTCCGCGATGCACGCGGGGCGTTCTTCGCCTTCGATCTCGACCGTTATCCGTACGATTGATTGGACGCCGCCCTTGGATTCTTCTACCGAAATCACCTCGGCGCCACCGCGGATCCTCGACCCGACCTTCACCGGAGCCGGACACCGAACCATGTTGGTACCGTAGTTCACCGCGAACTCGAAACCGCGCACTTCGACGATCTGCGAGAGGAAGCTGCTAACGAGGGACAGGGTCAGATACCCATGAGCGATCGTCGCACCAAAAGGCCCCGCCTTCGCGCGCTCGGCGTCGACGTGAATC
>PVMS01136960.1_pt1 | contig 12952 bp, 14 predicted proteins | sample 1853461 | NCBI WGS metagenome assembly PVMS01 (sample SAMN08582032, study PRJNA380276) | Marine sediment metagenome, whole genome shotgun sequencing project. | isolation source: ocean sediment barecode stripped | collected 2017 | reverse complement strand
GTCAAACATATTACCGGCCACAATTACACCATAATTTTCCGGATTTTTAGTTAACCACATCATTTGTGCATCAATATTTGTATTCCATAGTTCAAATTCAGAAAGCTGATTTCCCTGAAATTGAACTATGGAATACAAATATTGATGCACAAATGATGTGGTTAACTAAAAATCCGGAAAATTATGGTGTAATTGTGGCTGGTAATATGTTTGGCGATATTGTATCTGATGGGTTTGCCGGACTTATCGGTGGTCTTGGATTTGCCTGCAGTGCACAGTATAATCCTGAAACAGGAATCGGTGTTTTTGAACCGACGCACGGTAGCGCTCCCAAATATGCTGATTACCCCGTTTCAATTGTTAATCCGATCGCAATGGTTGAATCTGCATGTATGATGCTTGATTTTATAGATGAACAGGAAATTGCAAAACGGATAAGAAAAGCCGTTGCTGATGTTGTACAAGAAGGCAAAGTACAAACTTATGATATGGCTAAGATGACCGGTAGAGCCGATGTAGTAGAGAAAGGTGCAGCTTCGACAACTCAAATGGCAGATGCCGTTATTGCTAAGTTGTAGGAAAGGAAATGAAAAAATCTATATCAAGACAAATTGCGGAATTTGCTGTAAATCTTAAATATGATGATTTACCTTCCGAAGTTATAAATGAAGTTAAACGATATTTGTCTGATTCAATTGGTTGTGCTATTGGTTCTGTTAATACTAAAGATGTTAACGCAATTAGGGATATTTATAAAGAAATGGGCGGAACACCGGAAGCAACAACTTTTGTGTTTGGAGATAAATTACCTGCGGTTAATGCTACTTTGATCAACTCACTAATGATTAGAGCATTAGACTTTAATGATATTTATTGGAAAGAAGATCCCAGCCATCCATCTGATATTATTCCGGCGGCATTAACAGTAGCCGAAAAAGTAAATGCATCAATGAAAGATGTGATTGTCGCAATTGTATTAGCATATGAATTTGAACAACGACTATGTTTATTTGCCAAGCCCGGTGTCCGGGAACGAAAATGGCACCATGCTACACTTACGCAATTTGTATCGCCAATTGTTGCGGGAAAAATATTAGGACTCACGGTGGACGAAATGGTTAACGCAATTGGTATAAGTGGTTGCCATAACCATACAATCGGTTGCCCGACTGCCGGTGTATTAACAATGATGAAAAATACGGTTGATCCAATGGCGGTCCAATCAGGAGTATTTGCGGCACTTATGGCACAAAAAGGATACAATGGCATAGAAAAAGTGTTTGAAGGTAAAGAAGGATTTATGGATGCCTTTATTGGTTGGGATGCAAAAGAAGAGAAATTAAATCCTACCGATATGGAAGGGCGTGATGGTGTTTCATCGTGGAAGTGGGATGTCGAAGCATTAATCGGCAATTTAGGGAAGGATTATAAAATCCTCGAGTGTAGCATGAAAGCTTTCCCAACCGAAGCTTTAACGCATACTCATATATCTTGTGTATTGAAAATTATGGTTAATAACGATTTGGAATATTCGGATATTGAAGAAGTTAAAGTAACTGCATTTGCACAAGCGTATGATATATTATTTGATCCTACAAAGTATCGCCCTGAATCCAGAGAAACTGCTGATCACTCACTTCCTTATTGTTTAGCTGCGGCAATAGTTGATAAAAAAATTACAACCGGATCATTCTCGGATGATAAATTAAAAGACCCAAAGGTTTTTGAAGTGATCGATAAAATTAAAGGTGAACCATCGAAAGAATTCGAAAAGATGTTCCCGGCAAAGCAGCCATCAAAGGTGGTAATATCAACAAAAGATGGCAAACAGTATTCTGAATATCTAGAATATCCCAAAGGTGATCCTCGAGAACCGATGACAATGGAAGATTTGGAAAATAAATTTAATTCGTTAGCTTCCGATAAGTTTAATGAATCTGAATTGTTAGAATTAAAGGAGTTAATTTTAAATTGTGATGAGTACTCGGCACGAGACTTTATGAATAAATTAGTAATAAAATGAAATATATTGGTCCAGACTTTTATAAAATAACCGACCTTCTCACAGAAGAAGAGTTGGCAATACAAAAGACAGCTCATGATTTTGTAAAAAATGAGTTTATGCCAGTTATTCAGGATCATTTTCGTGAAGGGACTTTTCCTACAAATATAATACCAAGATTGGGTGATATCGGTGTTTTTGGTCCCACTTTCCCGGAGGAATTTGGTGGAGCGGACGTAAGTAATGTTGCCTACGGATTGCTAATGCAGGAACTTGAAAGAGGTGATTCCGGTTTACGTTCATTTGCCAGTGTGCAGGGCGGTTTGGTAATGTATCCGATTTGGAAGTATGGTTCGGATGAGCAGAAGCAAAAATGGCTACCCAAACTTGCCAAAGGTGAAGTCGTGGGTTGCTTTGGTCTAACTGAACCGGAGTTTGGTTCCAATCCCGGTGGAATGATAACGAGAGCTAAACGTGATGGAGATACTTGGGTAATCAATGGAAGTAAAATGTGGATTACGAACGGATCAATTGCCGATATTGCAATCGTTTGGGCCAAAGATGAGGATGATATAATTAAGGGCTTTATAATTCCAAAGGATACTAAGGGTTTTACAACACCGGAAATGCATGGGAAATTAAGTTTACGTGCATCGGTAACTTCCGAATTGGTTTTTGACAATGTAATTGTATCAGATAAACAAAGATTACCCAAAGCTGAAGGTTTAAAAGCACCCTTGTCTTGTCTATCACAAGCGAGATATGGCATCGCTTGGGGAGCAATTGGGGCAGCAATTGATTGCTATGAAACTGCCTTGGAATATTCTAAAGATCGTAAACAGTTTTCTAAACCGATCGGGGCATATCAATTAACTCAACAAAAATTAGTTAATATGCTTGAAGAAATCACTAAATCTCAATTATTGGCTATACAACTTGGTAGACTAAAGGATCAAGGCAAAGCAAATTTTGCTCAAATATCATTGGCGAAACGGAATAATGTTGCAATGGCTAGAGATATCGCACGCAGTGCGCGTGAAATTCTAGGAGCTAATGGTATTACGGATGATTATCCAATAATGCGGCACATCATGAATTTGGAATCCGTCTATACCTATGAAGGTACACATGAAATGCATACTTTGATAATAGGAAAAGAGATAACAGGGTTAGATGCTATCGAATAATTTGGAATTATGAATATTTTTGAATCATTCACCAACCGATTTGTTCCACAAGAAAAAGAAGCTGCCCGGGTTTACCGTAGTAGTATAGGCAAATTTCAGGGTTGGGTTTCTGTTTTTATAAACGGACTTTTATTCGTAATAAAATTAATTATCGGGCTCATTGTTGGGTCAGTAAGTGTCATAGCCGATGCATTCCACACTCTTTCTGATGTCATTTCCTCCGGCGTGGTAATTTGGGGTTTCCACGAAGCTGAAAAACCGGCTGATACCGAGCATCCCTATGGGCATGGACGAATAGAATATATCGCTACTTTAATAATTGCAATTTTGCTCATAGTAGCGGGGTTTGAATTTGTTCGATCATCAATTGGCAGAGTACTAAACCCTTCTCCAATTTCACCCTCTTGGTGGATGATCATAATAATATTAGCTACGGTTTTTCTGAAAGAATTAACTGCTCGTTATGCGGAATTCTTATCGCATAAAATTTCTTCCGGTACCTTACGTGCCGATGCCTGGCATCATCGCGCCGACGCTATTTCATCTCTATTAGTGATAATTGCAATGATTGCCGGTAAATATGGTTATCATTCCGTAGATGGTTGGGCGGGCATCGGTGTAGCGTTATTTGTAATATGGACGGGATACACAATTGCAAAAGAAGCAGTTGATGATATAATTGGTACTCCGCCGGCAGAAGATGAAATTGACGATATAAAACAAGTGGTTTCTGCAATTGAAGGAGTACTTGGAGTACATGACATAACAGTTCATAGCTATGGTAAAGATAAATTTGTCAGTGTACATATAGAAATAGATGACACTATTTCTTCAGCAGAAGCTCACGATGTTGCTGAAGATGTTGAATATAAATTATTTAAAAGACTCGATATTGAGCCTACCGTCCATGTTGATCCGATCAGTTTAAATAATCCGGTGATCCAAAAAGTGAATACTTATTTGGAAAAGGATTGGCAAAGTGATGAACGAATTACCGGATGGCATGATATTCGCGTCGTTGATACCGAAAAACATCATGTTATATTATTTGGTATTAATACAAAAGCAGGATTCACCAAAGCTGAAAATATCGAAATTTGTATTGAACTGGAAAATGCCCTGAAAGCCGAGTTTGGGGAGTTTGAAGTCAATATTAAAGCATCGCCAATTCACCGCTTTTGAGTAATTTTGCCACAGATTTACAGATTAAAAACAATTTTGAATCGGACAGAATGGATTATTGAATAATAGTCAATATTTAATCGTCAATTTCTAAAATTTCACCGCTATCAAAAATTACTTCTTTTCCGTCTTTGCTAATAATTGCCTGACCTGTTGACGACAGTCCTTTAAATACACCTATTACAATTTCATTACCGGAATGAAAAGTTACTTTTTGATTTAAGTGGGCACAGCGTTCTTCCCAATCTATTATTTGTGTATCATCTTTATCCTGAATTCTATGCTCTAAATGATTAATAATATTTGCTAATAATTCCTCTAATTGAGATCTCTTTCCACTCTCAATCATTAATGAGGTCACATTGTTGCGAAGGTCTTCGGGGAATTCTTTAATATTTTCATTAACATTTAATCCAATACCAATCACCATTGATTTAATTACACCACCGCTAATTTTACTTTCGCAAAGAATCCCGCCAACTTTTTTACCGCTTATTAAAATATCATTTGGCCACTTTAATTGGGCTTGAATATCATATGTATTTAAACAATCAGTTATTGCTAAACCGGCAATCAGTGAATATATATTAATTTGACTTGGCAGCGCATTTGGATATATTATAATTGAAAATGTTAAGCTTTTACCCTGAGTAGAAATCCATTTATTGGCTTGCCTTCCACGACCTTTTGTTTGATTCTCAGTGATTACAACTGTTCCATTCTCAGCGTTTTCTGAAATTAGCTCCCAAGCTTTTGTATTGGTTGAATCTAATTCAGGATAATATTGAATTGATTGACCGATAACGTCGGTTGAGAGTTTTTCTTTATAAAGATTAAAATTGAACATGACTTAAATCTATGGAAGAAAAAAAGCCGCTGTAATATTGAAATCAGCGGCTTTTTTATTTAATAAATTATTATTTATTTACACGGATCTAAATTCTTTCGTAATTGGAAAGTCATTCCCGGATAAATAATTCCGCTGTTACGGTCAACCAATTCTTGGTTATCCATATAGATAATTATCCAAGCTAATTCATCGCCATAAATGTTACGTGCCATATTCCAGGGAGTATCGCCGGGTTCAATTGTATAACTATAAAATTCCACTTGGCAATCTTTAGCAACTGTAGCAGCTTTTAATAATTGTAAGAAGCGAAATGGATATATCATATCGGGATTATCTCCAATCATATCACGATTGTGATCATAGATTTCACGCCATTTCCTCCAATCGCCAAATTCATTTTTTGCAATTTTTGATAAATAGTCACCTCGTTTGATCATGTATGGTTCTTCTACCATACCGGGTACGATTGTACCTTCGCCACGATCTACATTAAATGGTTCAACAACTATCCCCTCATCAGTTGCCTGGGTTGTTTCTACGATAGCAGTATCATCAGGTTTAACTTCAACCCCAGGTGCGGCTTTTTTTGCGCAAGACACCATTAAGATGAGTGCAAGTAGGATTACTATTTTTTTCATAAACGTCCTCTACTTTTTAATTATGATAAAATTTGTCAAAGTTAAAACTAATTAGTCAATAAGTGATAATCAATTTTGATGATATTCACCAAATTCTTTACGCAAAATATCAGCGATTTCACCAAGTGTACAATTATTCTTTACACAATTAATAATTTGCGGAAATAGATTTTGCGTAGTACATACTGTTTCTAAAAGCTGCTTCAAGCTTTTTTGGACAATATCACCATTTCTTTCTTTTTTAAATTGTTTTAACAACTTTACTTGGCTTTTTGTTGCTTTTATATCGATTTTTAATAATTCCGGTTCAACCGATTCCTCTTCGATTAATTTGTTAACACCAATGACAATTATTTCTTTATTATCTATTGCTTTTTGATACTCGTAGGCACTTTTAACGATTTCATTTTGAATCCAGCTGTTTTCGATGGCAGCAACAGCACCGCCCATTTCATCAATTTGTTCAATGATCTTTTGTGCATCTTGTATCAAATTATCGGTTAATTCTTCAACAACATAACTACCACCGAAGGGATCAGGATAATTTGTAATTCCGGATTCATGTGCAATAACTTGTTGCGTTCTTAAAGCTAATTTAACTGATTCATTTGTCGGTAAGGAAAGCGCTTCATCCTTACTGTTAGTATGTAAAGATTGAGTTCCTCCGCAAATGGCAGCCAATGCTTGAATAGTCGTCCGAACAACATTATTGTCAATTTGTTGAGCCGTTAGAGTTGAACCGCCTGTTTGGGTATGAAAACGGCAAAGTTGTGCTTTGGGATTGGTAACACCAAACCTCTTCTTCATGATACTTGCCCATAAGAAACGAGCCGCGCGGAATTTGGCAATTTCTTCTAAAAATCCATTGTGTGTGTTAAAGAAAAATGATAACCGTTCTCCAAATGTATTGACATCTAATCCAGTTTCTATGGCAGATTGTACATAGGCAATACCGTTCGCCAATGTAAAAGCGATTTCTTGTGCTGCCGTACTGCCGGCTTCTCTTATATGGTATCCGGAAATAGAAATAGTATTCCATTTTGGTAATTTGTTGGCACAATAATCGAAAATATCGGTAATAAGTTTCATGGACGGTTGTGGTGGGAAAATATAAGTTCCTCGTGCGACATATTCCTTTAAAATATCATTTTGAATTGTTCCGCGTAATTTGTCAGCCGAGACTCCTTGTTTCTCCGCTACCGCGATGTACATCGCCAGCAGAATGATGGCGGTAGAATTAATTGTCATCGAAGTGGATACTTTATCAAGCGGAATTTTATTAAATAATCGTTCCATATCAGCGATTGAAGAAATGGGAACTCCGACTCTACCAACCTCTCCTTCTGCCATAGGATGATCAGAATCATATCCAATTTGAGTAGGCAGATCAAACGCGACTGAAAGACCTGTTACACCTTCATCCAATAAGTAACGATAGCGCTTATTTGATTCATCAGCCGATGTAAATCCTGCATATTGGCGCATTGTCCATAAGCGCTTTTTGTACATATCGGGATAAATCCCACGAGTAAATGGAAATTCACCGGGTTTCGGGTGTTTCATACCAATCCTCTTTTTTGTAACATAAATAATATCCTATGGTAAAAACTACGCAGTTTCATAATTTCACCAAAGTTTTATTAGCTAATGAAAATACCTTTGAAGACAAAAATCGCATTTTGGTGGTGGCAGAAATTTAGGTTTAATGAACCTGATAACAAAATCCAAAAAATATCAAATTTGGGAAAGGGTATCAGATCAATATTGATAATTTTTCCTAGAGATACTAGACATCTACCACTGGCGCAGCATTTTATTAAATCATTAGTGTCACGTGGAAAATTTGGGGCGATAAATAAAATTATTGGTTGGGAAGACCAAAGAGAAATTTTAGATCCACAATTATTGCAACGAATACAATTAATTTCTAAAAATGATCTTAATAAATATGAGTTAATAACTAAGGAAACAATAAAGCGTTTGACTAATGGTCAATTCAGCTGTGTAATAAACTTGGATCCTATATTTAACCCTGTGTCCTATCAGCTAGTAAGTCGGTTTAATTCGATAACAAGAATTGGTTTTAGCTCGGACTATGGACACAATATTTATAATATTATAATTGATAGTAATAACGGAGCAAATTATATAGAACAAGGATATGAGTATATCCTCGAGGTACTTGGATTATGAGAAAAATTTATGTATATGAAAATCATGAAGTATTAAATCTTGAACCGATTGTATTAACAAGACCGGCATTTGATTTGCGGTGTGGTGCGTTTACCTTTTTAGAACGCATTCAAAAGTCATTTCCTGATGCAGAAATCGAATTAATTGTAAGGAATGAACTACAACCGGTAACTGAAGAATTGTATCCTGAATTAACCGTAAATCCTGCACAAGTTGAAGAAGGACTTTGGATCCTTGGTAATGTTCTGTGGCTAAAGGAAGATCTTGAAAAAATATCCAAAAAGGACCATCAATTTTATTACAATGAGGGCGAATTAACTGCAGCGTATTTAAGGAAAGATATTGGTAATAATTGGTTAAAAATGGGAGGGCCTGTAAAAGATAAAATTTTGGCTTGTTCAACTATTAGTGAGATCAAGTCAAAAGTAATAAAATTTCTTTGGGATGCAGTTAATTCTATTAATGTTGCACTCGATATGGATGAAAAACATTTTCAATCCGTAAATTTGAAAAATAAATCTTTGAACGGAATTCATTTAATCAATGAAAACAACATTTACATAAAATCACCTGATTTAATCAATCCCGGTGTAGTTATCGATGCTTCCAATGGTCCGGTAATTATAGCTGATAATGTTAAAATTCAATCATTTTCTGTATTGCAAGGTCCGTTGTTTATTGGAGAGGGTTCAGTTGTTCAACCTCATACCTTTGTCAGGGGTAGCATTATTGGACCGGTCTGTAAAATTGGAGGTGAGATAAGTTCTTCAATAATGCAGGGTTGGTCAAATAAAGTTCATTACGGATTTTTAGGTAACTCATATATTGGACAATGGGTAAATTTTGGTGCAGGTACAACCAATAGTAATCTAAAAAATAATTACTCAACGATTAATGTAACGGTAAATGGTAACGTCGTTAAAACCGACGAATTGTTTATCGGGTTGTTCGCAGGAGATTATACAACATTTGCAATTGGAACCATACTTAATACAGGAACCAATATTGGTCCCGGTTGCAACATCGTAACTAATGGATTTCCACCTAGAAAATTAAAAGCATTTACTTGGTTTTTAAACGGAAAGCGAATAAATGTAAATGAAGCTAAATTTTTTAATTCCGCTTAAACGATGCAAAACCGGCGTGGAAAATCGCTTTCAGAAGCGGAAAAGGATTTATTAACGAGAATATTAATAAAATAATATCATTCTACAACTAAGTATTGACCTCAATACTTTGCCAAATTATATTACCGCCCACTTTTAAAGGATATTATTAATGTTAGAAGGTATTATTTGCCCGAATTGTGAATCACCACTGAAGGAAGAAGACTTAAAAGAAAAATTAGTTTGCGTTGAATGTAAAACAGATTTAAAAGATCGAAAATTTCTTGACTTTTTGGAATATTTGATGACTAACGGTATTGTTGAAAATCTTGATTTCTTTGATGAAGCTGTTTACAGTGAAGATATTGAAAGATTGGAACCGGATGAAGAAGAAGATGTAGATCCTTCAAAATTTGAGAAAAAGAAGGATATTTTAAGTTATTATGAAAATGAACATATCCAAAATACTATTGACAATGCTTTGCCTGATGTAATTGAAGAATTTAAAGGAATTGAAGAAGATTGGGAAGAATTTAACCGAAGTGAATTTGGTAAAACATAATTTCGTATAAGAGGAATCTATGAAACAGAAAAAAATACCACCAAATATGCAAAAAATTAATATTGAATTAGATGAGAAATCAGGTTCAGGCGAATATTCTAATTTTGTAGTTGTTACTCATTCACCCGCTGAGTTCGTCATAGATTTTACACGTATTCTCCCAGGAGTGCCAAAAGCTAAAGTACATTCAAGAATTATAATGGCCCCACCACATGTAAAATCATTTATGATGGCTCTAAAAGACAATATCAGCAAATTTGAAAAGAAGTATGGGGAAGTAAAAATCCATCAGCAAGAGGGTATACCGAAGTTTGGAATAAAACTGCCTGATTCAGAATTACCTAATTAATAGTTTCATTTACGTATAATTAATCCAGGTACGACCTCTTTTTATTTCTCGAATTTTGAGTATTACCCAAATACTTAGTATTACCCAAGCAAGAGCATATCCAAATAGCCATCCACCAATAACATCAAAAGGATAATGTACTCCCACGTAAACACGACTGAACCCAACAATTATTGAGATTGTTATTACAACACTTTTCCATTTTTTATAAAAATAACCGATTATCGTCGCAGCAGCCATAGTATTAGCAGCATGATTTGATACAAAACCATATTTTCCCCCCCTTGATACTAATAAGTTTATATTATCTAACATTGCATGGGAAGGACGAATTCTACCAATCCAAGGTTTTATTATTTGTGCTGCAATGACATCGGTAAGTATTACCGTGAGCAATAGTAAAACTGCGGCAATCTTACCACGTTTCCCTTTATAAAAAAGTAACCATAGCCAAAAAAGTACTAATGGTACTGCGATATTATTTTCATTAGTTACAATTGGTATGATCCAATTCAATATTGGATTAGCAATTGAATCATTTATAAAATGGAAGATGGCATGGTCAATATTTATTAAAGTGTTCATTGAATTAAGTTAGTTATTAGGTATACAATTTATGGAATTAGGTAATACGATATTTATAAAAATCACTTGTTGAGATTATTAGAATATTGGTAGTTTTCGACGTTAGTAGGTAGGGGTGCGTTTCACTAATTGCTGGTAGTTCCCCCGCTCCCAGTGTAGTTTAACAGCCCCTGCCGCTTTTTTATTATAATCCTACAATCATTATTAAATGATACCTATTACACTTGTTTTGTAATTTTATAAGATTTTTTAATGTACGAACAACAAAGGTTGTCATTAAAGATCTTGTAATAATTATGGAAATCTTGTAAAATAGACCGACCGGTCGGTTTATTATTTATATAAATAAATCGTCATACAATAAAAAGAATTTTTTTACAGTTTTGGAGGACATAGTATGAAAATAGGTGTTTTAGTTAAACAAGTAGCGGGAAGTGAATCGCCATTGCGAATTGATTCCAATGAAAAATGGGTTGACGAAGTATCAATCGATTTTGCGATAAATGAAAGTGATTCGTACGCGTTAGAAGAAGCTCTGCAGATTATTGAACGTTCCGGTGGCGAAGGGGAGGTAGTAGTCATTAGTATGGGACCGGCAGGACGCACTCCTAAAATAATAAGGGAGGCTTTAGCGAAAGGTGGTCACCGCGCTATTCATATACAAGAAGAAGCACCTTATGAAACCGACCCGTTTATGGTTGCAAGTATTTTTGCTGAGGCAGTAAAAGATGAATCATTTGATTTGGTTCTTTCCGGTCTGCAATCCGATGATTTAGGTTCAGGTCAAACCGGTGTGATCCTAGGGGAATTGCTCGGGATGTCAACGGCTACGTTAGTAATGGGTGTTGAGTTGCAGGATGGAAAGTTGCGCGTTAAACGCGAACTTGAATCGGGTTGGTTCCAATGGGTTACATTACCATTCCCGGCTTGTATTACAATTCAATCGGGTTTGAATCAACCGCGCTATCCATCGTTGAAAGGGATTATGGGTGCTAAAAAGAAAGAGATAAAATCTATCGTTAAAGGTGACGTAAAAATCAGCGGAACTTCAATGCAAGAATTTTCAAAATTGTATTTACATAAAGCTGAAAAACGTACGGAGATGATTGAAGGATCTACCGATCAAATAGTTGAAAAAATGGTAGATATTTTTAAAAAAGAAATTAAAGTGATTTAAGGAGTTGCCATGGATATTTTAGTAGTTCTCGAAGGAGCAAACGGAGCAATTCATCGTATTAGTAAGGAAGCAGTCGCGGCCGCTCAAGCTTTAGGAAAAGATATTAATCAAAAAGTAAGTGTGTTAGTATTCGGTAAAAATTCAGATAATCTATCTAAAGAAGCATCAAGTTTTAATGTTGCCGAAGTAATACTCGTTGAAGATGACAATTTAAATAGTTATTCTGCTGATGCCTATGCCGAAACAATTAAACAAGTTGTTGAAAAAGAATCACCCAAATTTGTACTAATGGGTTATTCATATTTAGTCCGTGATTTTTTTCCTAAAGTTAGTGCGCGTCTTCAAAAACCATTAATTACTGATGTAATCGGATATAAGACCGAAAGCGGTAAAACACTATTCACCAAACAAGTAATCCACGGAAAACTTACCGTAGATATTGAGTCAAAAGTTGAGGGACCTGTTTTAATAGGATTTCAATCTGCAGCCTATTCGGCGGATAATCTTGAAAGTGGTTCTGCGGAAGTTCGCAATGTTGAAGTTACTTTAGATTCAGATGTATTAAAAACCACATCAGAAGAGCCATTTCAGGAAGACAGCGGTGGAGTAGATTTAACTTCGGCAGATAAAATTGTGTCAATTGGTAGAGGTATCGGTAAAGAGGAAAATATACCAATGATTAATGATTTAGCTGTTGCATTAAAAGCAGAAATCGGTGCTTCACGTCCGATTGTTGATTCAGGTTGGTTGCCAAATTCTCATCAAGTTGGTAGTTCAGGTCAAAGCGTTTCGCCAAATTTATATTTAGCTTTAGGAATATCAGGAGCTATTCAACATGTTGTGGGGATGAAAGGTTCGAAAAATATTGTAGCTATTAATCGTGATCCGGATGCCCCGATATTTGAAGTAGCTGATTACGGAGTTGTTGGTGATATCTTAGAAATTGTACCAAAACTAACAAAAGCTATTAATAATTTGTAGTGTAAAAAAGTGGCCACAAAAAATAATTATTAATAAAAATCACAAACAGCCCCTGTAGGGCTGTTTGTGATTGATTTGTTAAAAAAAGGAGAATGTTGTGGAGGCACATCACGTTCCAGTTGTACTATATCCATTCGCAT
>PVMS01107635.1_pt1 | contig 12952 bp, 14 predicted proteins | sample 1853461 | NCBI WGS metagenome assembly PVMS01 (sample SAMN08582032, study PRJNA380276) | Marine sediment metagenome, whole genome shotgun sequencing project. | isolation source: ocean sediment barecode stripped | collected 2017 | reverse complement strand
TGAGCATTCATTCCAGGACACAGGACACAATTGAGATCTTTTTTCAGGTAACCGGTTCAGGCACTGCTCTTCTGAGTCAAAAAACAACAGCCGATTCTCTCGATATCCTCGGGCCGTTCGGAAAGGGTTTCTCTCTTGAAGGGGATCTCAGGGACAGAGGAGTGGCGTTGATTGGTGGGGGGAGAGGAATCGCTCCACTTTATTTTCTAGCACTGGAGCTCCGCCAACGTGGAGCCGGGGTTGTTGTGTATTATGGAGGGAAAACCCGGTCCGACCTTCCTCTTAAAGACAAATTTCTCGAGAAAAAAATCCCTATTTTCTGCTCTACGGATGACGGCTCCTTTGGGTTTCACGGTTTTATCACAGAACTTTTTGAGACAGAAGCCGAAACAAAATCCTTCGAATTTATCTATGCGTGTGGACCGGAAGCGATGCTGAAGAAAGCCGGTCAACTCTGCAGACAAAAGAATATTCCCGCTGAATTTTCTCTTGAATCCATGATGGGCTGCGGATTCGGAGCATGCTGGGGATGTGTGACAAAAATTGACAGAGGGAAGGGCAGCGAATGGCAAAAAACATGCAAAGAAGGTCCGGTCTTTCCGGCCGATCACATCGTTTGGTTAAACGAAAACAAATGATAGACTTATCTGTTGACCTTGGATTTATGCGGCTAAATAATCCGGTCATTGCAGCCAGCGGCACATTTGGTTACGGCCTGGATTTCGTTCCATTCATCAATCTGGATGACATCGGCGGATTTGTCATCAAAGGTCTTTATGCGCAACCACGTCCGGGAAATTCTCCACCCAGATTGGCAGAGACATCCAGTGGACTGATCAATGCTATCGGCCTTCCGGGCATTGGAATGAAAAAGTTTGCAGAAGAAATTCTTCCTCAGCTTAAAAAGTACAATGCCGCCCTCTTCGTCAATGTCTGTGGTGAAAATCCCGAGGAGTACATCACAGTCGTCGACTATTTGAATGGCTTCGATGAAATAGCCGCATATGAGCTGAACATATCCTGTCCTAACGTTGAAAAAGGAGGCAGTTGTCCAGCCCTCTTCCCAGAGGACACTTTTTCAATTGTCAAACAGGTAAAAGAAGCAAGTTTGCGTCCCGTGATCACAAAACTCTCGCCCAACGTAACAAATATTGTAGAGATCGCTCTAGCCGCACAGGAAGCCGGTTCAGATGCTATCTCTTTAGTGAACACTTTTTTAGCAATGGCCATCGACACAAAAACACGTAAGCCAAAAATTGCCAATATTATGGGAGGACTCAGCGGGCCGGCCATAAAACCGATTGCCTTAAGAATGGTCTATCAGGTGGCCCAGAATGTCACAATTCCTGTCCTGGGTATGGGAGGAATCATGTCCGGTTTAGATGCTGTGGAATTCCTTTTGGCCGGAGCAACGGCGGTGGAAGTGGGAACCGCCAATTTTGTCGATCCCGAAGTCACGATTTGCATGATAAAGGAAATGGAACAATACTGCCGGATTCACGGTGTTGAAAAACTGGAGGACCTCGTCGGGGCCATCGATGTCTCAATTTGATCGGATAAGAAGGAATCACATTCATGAAAAATAATCCTCAGGAAAAAATCATCGTCGCTCTTGATGTCAGCAACAAAGAAGAGGCCCTCTCTCTTGTCCGACAGCTCAAAGATACAAATATATTTAAGGTCGGGTTACAGCTCTTTACGGTCGAAGGCCCGTCTCTTGTCAAAAATCTCCAGGATCTTGGGAAAAAAGTTTTTCTCGATCTTAAATTTCATGATATCCCAAACACCGTTGCCGGAGCAGTCCGGATGGGTGTCCGGATGGGTGTTCACATGATGACTCTGCATGCTTCCGGAGGAAGAGAGATGATGGCAAGTGCCGCTCAAGCCGCCAAAGAGGAAGCTGAAAGTGTGGGGACCGCCCCTTCGTTACTTCTCGCTGTCACAATCCTCACCAGTCTTAAAGGAAAACATCTAAAGGATATTGGCATTGGCACCGACACAAAAAGCCAAGTTCTCAACCTGGCAGGCCTGGCTTTTCAATCAGGAATAGAAGGGATAGTCTGTTCCCCAAAAGAAATTGAGGCCATTAAAAAAACTTTCAAAAAAAATCTGGCCGTGGTGGCTCCGGGGATCCGACCGAAATGGGCAGCCGCACAAGATCAGAAAAGAATCTTGACTCCTGCTCAGGCAGTAAAAAAAGGAGCCGATTATCTAGTGATAGGAAGACCCATAACCCAGGCGCCTTCTCCACATGACGCATTCCTTAGAATTTTGGATGAATTAGAATCTGATTAGAACCTACTGATTGCCCTCGCCAAGAACAAGGTGTTAACAATGCTCAATTGAATGGCGAATAATACTAGGGCGGCAACACTGCTGACTACAACGTATCCAACCACTTTATCCGCTGGTGTTTCCATTAAGGAAGATGTGAAGCCGAGGTAGAACAGATAAGCTCCATAGATAACTCCGATAAAGCTTAGCCAACTTAAAAATGGGAAAATATTGATGACACCAGCTACCCATATTGGTGTCATACTGAAAATCGCTATTTTCATAGCATTTTCTTGATTTTGCTTAGATGAAAACGTGGGGGCAAGGGCATTGATGATGAATCCAAGAACATATACAAAAACAAGAGTCAGCAGATAGAGAAAAATGGCAGAGAACAAGGCGCGGCCGAAACCGTAACGAATTAATCCAGGACGCCAAGGTATACTTCGCCCGATTAGGCTGAGACCTAAGAATTGGCAGATAGGCGGAATAGCAGCCAGAAGAACGGCGTAGGATGTGAAGAGCGTGGAGATGGGAAGGGATTCTCCCTTTATTTTCTCCCATTCATCTTTTGGCTTCAGTAAAATCCCTTTAACTCTTTCGACTAAATCCATCGACGTCCTCCTTCAAGAGAAATTTCAAAAAAACTATATAACTAATATTTTCTTATGTCAAACAAGGACTGTGAAATGGAGGCGCGGGTCGGATTCGAACCGACGAATCGAGGTTTTGCAGACCCCTCCCTTGCCACTTGGGTACCGCGCCATCCGGATAGAAAAAAATGGAGCGGGCGAAGGGACTCGAACCCTCGACCTCCTGCTTGGCAAGCAGATGTTCTACCACTGAACTACGCCCGCATCCTGGCTCGGATACACTACCAAAATGCCAAAAAACTGTCAACTTTTCTTGAAAGTGAGATTATTTTGCACAAACAGCGTCTCTATAGACAGAGGAAACAAAATGACAAATATATCGAGCTATGAAAACATGGATTGTTGGCAGAAGGCCCGGAATCTTGCAGTGGATATCTATCAAGCCTCAATGAATGGAAATCTGAGTAAAGATTTTGTCCTCAGGGATTATCTGAGGAGATCAGCTGTCTCCATCGTTTCCAACATTGCTGACGGGAAAGAACGTGACACTCCAGCCGAACTTATCCGATTTTTGCGGCTTGCCAAGGCATCAACCGCCAAACTCCGCACACAACTCATTATCTCAAGAGAAATCGGCCATCTTGCAGAAGGAGATTTCTTGGACCTGGAAGACAAGGCTATTAGTATTTCTTCCTCCATCGCCAATCTGCTGAAGAGAATGAAAACATCGACTGAATAACCCTTGGTTTGTTGGACATGGACAAGGCATTCCTTTAGAATATGATTGGATGCCATGACAGAAAAAACAACCATTGCTCTCCTCTTTGGTGGCCGCTCTGCCGAGCACGAAGTCTCGCTTGTATCTGCTGCCGCTATCTATAAAAACCTCAACCCAAAGAAATTCGAAATCCAATCCATCTATATCAACAAAGAAGGGAACTGGCGTTTTGTTCCTTCTCCACTTCTTTCATTTGCAAAATTGACCGATGGGAGTTTTTCTTCCTTTAATCCCTGGAAAAGGAGAGAGGAAACCCATGATGTAAATGCCGACATTTACTTTCCCGTTCTTCACGGTCCTTTTGGAGAAGACGGCACAATCCAGGGTTTTTTTGAGATGGCCGACGTTCCCTATGTTGGAGCCTCGGTTCTGGCTTCTGCAGCGGGAATGGATAAAGCGATAGCGAAAATCCTCTTTCAGTCAAAAAATCTCCCCATAGCCAAATATGCCGTATTTTTAGAGGAAGAATGGTTGATCCAAACGGAAACCACTCTAAAAAAAATCAGGGAAGAATTCTCTCTCCCCTTTTTCGTCAAGCCCGCAAACCTGGGATCGAGTGTGGGGATTTCTCAGGTGAAAAGCTATGAAGATTTAGGACAAGCTCTGACTGATGCATTTCTCTACGATAAAAAAATTCTTATCGAAGAATCCATTCAAGGGAGAGAAATTGAATGCAGCGTATTAGGAAATGATAAGCCCAACGCCTCCCTTCCGGGAGAGGTCATTCCCAATCGTGATTTTTATGACTACAAAGAAAAATATATCGACGGAAATACAACTTTTGGCATTCCCGCCAACCTTTCTGAAAATACAGTAAAAAAAATTCAAGATTTGTCCATTAAAGCCTTCAAGGCAGTTGACTGTTCCGGGATGGCTCGTGTCGATTTTTTTCTACAAGATAAGACAAACACCATTTATCTTAACGAGATCAATACGATCCCAGGGTTCACAGAGATCAGCATGTACCCCAAACTCTGGGAAGTCAGCAACCTTCCTTTTCCGGACCTGTTAGAGAATCTGATATCATTGGGATTTGAAAAATATCGAACAAAAAAGAAGAACACTCAAGGTTTTATCTCATGAGAATGTTGGGAGTCGACTATGGAGACAAAAGGATCGGTCTCGCGGTCAGTGATGTGCTCCAGATCACCGCTCATGCACTAGGAGTCTATCAAGTCACCAATGAAGAAACTGACAGAAAATATTTCACACACCTCGTGGCCGATTACAATATCGAAAAGATCGTTCTCGGTCTTCCTTTAAGAATGGACGGCTCTTCCGGATCCCGCGTGGAAATAACAAAAACTTTTGCAAAATGGCTGGGGGGATTTCTGGATACCGAGATCATTTTTTGGGATGAACGGCTCACAACCAAACAAGCTATGGGAATACTCATCCAACAAAACGTCAAAGGAAAAGCCAAAAAAAACTACAAGGACCAAATTTCCGCTGTCATCATTCTCTCCAGTTACATGGAAAGTCTAAGAAGAAATTCACACGATGCTGAAATTGATTAAACGGCTTCTTCTGTTGGCCGCTTTTATGATTCTCTTCCTATCCAGTTGGTTTGCCTTTGAGTTTTTGAGAACTCCAAAAAATCCATCGGGCAGCATTCTGTATGAAATTAAAAAGGGGGAAGGAGCCAATAGTCTTGCAGAACATCTCATAGCAGCGGGGATCTTCCAAAAAAAAACGGTTTTTCTTTATGGCCACGCCCTATTCTATTCCAAAAAAACGATCAAAGCCGGAGAATTCGTTTTTGAACTGCCCCTCTCTATTAATAAAATTCTTCAAATCGTCACAGAAGGAAAAAGCCTTCTTCATGCGGTAACCATTCCCGAAGGATTAACCCGGATGGAGATCGCAACCCACCTGGAATCCCTCGGCATTGCTGAATGGGAAGCTTTTATGAAAGCATCAGAAGACACGAGTGCTATCTCTGCCTTTGATCCTGATGCTCGTGATTTGGAAGGATACCTGTTTCCTGAAACATACTTTTTTCAAAAAGGAGCCACCTCTGAGAGAATCGTTTCAGCGATGACCGATCAATTCAAGGACACTTTTACAGAGGAATGGACAAAAAAAGCCAGGGAGCTAGGCTTTACAATCCGGGAGATCATCATCCTGGCCTCATTGACCGAAAAGGAAACCTCTCTTCCCGAAGAGCGCCCTATCGTTTCTGCCGTCTTCCACAACCGTTTAAAACTTGGGATGAAGCTGGACTGTGATCCCACAATCATTTATGCACTCAAGCAGGAAGGACAATTCAAAGATCGCCTGAGGACAAAGGACATGAAACTCGATTCCCCCTACAACACGTATCTTCACAGAGGCCTTCCTCCTGGCCCCATCGCCAATCCCGGGAAAGAATCCATTAAAGCTGCCCTTTTCCCAGCCGTCAACGATTTTCTCTTTTTTGTAGCCAAAAACGACGGCAGCCATCATTTTAGCCGGTCATTCCGGGAACATCAAAATGCAGTGAATACATTCCAGAGGAATAAACGATAAGAAGGCCGTATTCGTATTAAAGTTTTTACGACCTTTTTTAATAGAAATAAATAATAATTTTTGCTATTATATTGGACTGCGTTCGTATAAATAGAATCGCAAAATAAATATTTAGAAAAAAACAGGTTAATATCCAGGAGGAAACATGAAAATCAAAAGGTTTAATGTCATCGTAATCAGTTTGGGACTCATCATCGGGACCCTCTCTATCCCAACCCTTAATGCTCAAGTGCAGGATCCATCAAAGGTTGTAGAAGAATTGGCAAGGGAATTTATCCCGGCGGAAATTCTTGCCATTTTGAAATCAGGTTTAGACACCAGAACACCAAATACGGGAATCCCATTTGATGTTTTTAAGTCTTTGTATCTTCCTGCCCAACAATATATGCATGGAATTTTCTTTTTTAAATGCAAAAATGCTGACCTTGACTTCACGGGTGCAACTCAACCCGCTGCTGAAGAACAAGAAGTATCAGCCTTCGAGTCCACACCCACTCAACTCATCTCCCGAAATAACATTTACTTGTATTTCAAGCAGTTGAACGGAGACTATGAAAAACAAATCTATGTCCCTTTCAATCAAAAAGCCGATGGAATATCCTATGCGCCCGATGAGGAATCTTATTATTCAATTGGATATCCACTGCCTGCAGGAGATTATGTCCTAGCCATGGCCATAGCCTCTCCCGACTATTCGAAAGTAGGCACTCAGTACCTTGAATTTTCTCTTCCGAACGCGGCCGCTTTTACCGAAATTGAAATCACACCGGTCTTTTTTGTCAACCAGATGAGTGATATGCCGGCCGTCGAAATGCAGCCCGAGGTCCATAAAGGATTTTTTACTTATTCGACCCTTCAAATGGATCCAAACATAAACCACCTATTCTCACCCGGAGACAATCTGGACATATTCTTCTACATCTTTGGTATTCAAGCCAATGCCGAAGGAAATTATGACATCGAAATCGATTATTCCATACTCCAGGAAGAGGAACTCGTTATCCGTTATGCCACCACCCCATACAAACACCCCGTTGTCAGTCAGCCGCTTCCCATGAAGAAAACCGTTATTGTCAAAACGACGGACGAGGATGGAAACGTGACTGAAAAGACAGAAACTCAAAATCTCGAGCCTGGAACCTATACTTTTTCGATTGCGATTAAAGACAATCTTTCCGGAAAAACGGCAACAAAATCGGTCGAGATAGAAGTCCGATAACTTAAATACCTAGATTATTCACGAGCCGAGGTTACCTCAGATGTGAGGCATCGGTCTATGTGGGGAAAGGATCAGAAATTTATGTCAAAGATTTTCCTTGCTTTTCCAACCTCAGATCCGCCTATAATGACCACGTCAGCATAGTATTTGCCAGGATTCAAGTCAGGAAAAGAAAAGAGGAAGTTTATATCCTTTAACCGGACGGTATCATCTTCAGATTCTGCAAAATGCCGGCTTTCATTGTAGAGATATTGTTCCGAACTTTTTTTCTTGTAAAAGTTTATCTCGATGTCAAAATCGGCCTTGAGAAGTCCTTCTTCTGAAACAAAAGTCACGGTCTCCGTTGGAATTGACAACTTAAATTCTTTGGACTCTCGGTCAACTTTAAAACTGAAGTCCAAAAATTTTTGCTTTAATCCTCGAGTTCTCAGAGGAAGTCCGAACTGAGCTCTCTCCACGGCACCAAAAAAATCCCCGAGGATTCCACCACCCGCTCCAATAACTCCAATCACAGGATCAAAAGTGTAGGCGCTATCTCCTCGCTTATCCACAAACATAATGGCAAATCCATACCGGTAATACTGCCAAAGGATATATCCATGGTATCCAGCAAGGTTAGCATCATTAGAGTTGAGCATGGGATTCTTCTGAGTCTGATCAGGCTCTCCAAAATAAATAAAAATTCTCCCCCGATCTGTTTTCCATCCAGGGATACCTTCTATAAACCGCGCGTTAGCATAGTCAATGCGCCGGTAAAACTCTTCCTGGAATTCATTGAAGTCTGTATCCAGATCAGGATCTCTCTTCTCCCAGAAATCTTCTCTAAATTCCCTACGGGACTCCTGATCAGGAAGAAATTTAAAAATATCCTTTTCCTGCCTGCTCATGATAAGGCGGGCGTAATCGAAAAACTCCTGGTCGATCGGATCCATATCCACTTTGGTACCCATGCTGCAGCTCAGCATAGAAAAAATGCAGACAAAAAGAAGGCCTGGAAAAAAATAAACATAAACCGATTTTTTTTTTGACATTTTGGATTCCTCTTTTAATTGAGATGGGCAAAATAATTGTCGTTCATTTGTCCTCAGTTTCTTTTATAAAACTGTTTAGGAATCCCTCCACTATTCTTCCAATCTCATCTTCATTTCTATTTTAGCATGTTAGAAGGTGAAATCAAGCTCCACTAAAGAGAAACATCCTTTCTCCTCTCATTTTTTTGAGTTTTCCTTGTATTGTCCACTTGGATTGAATACACTGGAATTGCAAAAAATAAAATGCTAATTTCAATTAAAAAAGCGATAAAAACACCCGATGCAGTATATCGCTGACCTCCATATTCATTCGAAGTTTTCCCGGGCAACAGCACGCGATATGACTCTGGATACGCTCGCCCATTGGGCCAAAATCAAAGGGATTCAACTCCTGGCTTCGGCAGATTTCACACATCCTGAGTGGTTCTTTCTTATGAGGGATAAACTTGAACCGTCCGGGAACGGATTCTTCAGAATGAAGGACATCCAGCGTCCAGAAAATGACAAGCTTCAATCGATTAGTGTTTCTCCAGATGACATGTCCTTTATTCTTTCAACAGAGATCAGCTTCATTTACTCAAAAAAAGGGAAAGTCCGAAAGATTCATCTTTTGGTGCTGGCTCCAGATTTTGAGTCAGTAGAAACGATTAACGGAAAATTGACGGGCATCGGCAACCTGGGCTCGGATGGACGCCCAATACTCGGGATGGACGCCAAAGAGTTTGTAAAAATCATCGCCAAATACTGCCCGAAATGCGTGGTGATCCCTGCCCATATTTGGACCCCTTGGTTCTCTCTGTTTGGAGCCAATTCCGGTTTCGACTCCATCGAAGAATGCTTTGAGGAGATGACTCCTTTTATTTTTGCTTTGGAAACAGGTCTATCTTCCGATCCGTCTATGAATTGGCTCTTATCCGCACTGGACAAATACGCACTGATCTCCAATTCCGATGCCCACTCTCCCTCAAAAATTTTAAGAGAAGCCAATGTTTTCAACACCGATTTCAGTTACTCCGGCCTCGTCGATGCTTTAAAGAGCAAAAATCCGGAGAAGTTTCTCCACACGCTTGAATTTTTTCCAGAAGAAGGCAAATACCATTATGACGGCCATAGAAAATGCGATGTCCTTTTTTCCCCCCAAGAAACCATCCAGAATAAGTTCCTCTGCCCAAAATGCGGCAAAAAACTCACGGTCGGAGTCATGCACAGAGTCGCTAGTCTGGCAGACCGTGAACCCGGACACCCATTTCCATCCAAGATTCCATTCAAGAATCTTATTCCTTTGATCGAGATTATCGCCCAGGCAGAGGAAAAGTCCACCGGCACCAAAAGTGTCTGGGAAATTTATTTCCGCTTCATCCATGAATTCCAGAATGAACATAAAATTTTAACAGAAGTCCCTGTGGAAGAATTGAGTCGGTTTGCACCGGAAAAAATCAGCCAGGGCGTAGATCGCATGAGGAAAGGACAAGTCAAAATCATTCCTGGGCACGATGGAGTTTTTGGAAAAATCCATCTTTTTGATAACGAAGAAGAAGAAATGAATAACTCGGGACAGCTCACACTTTTTTAAAATGTTCATCAACTTCAAAGACACTGATTTTAACGAACACATTCGTTTGACTCTCCTGGCAATTCTTGTCGGTTTTGTGGCTGGATTGGCTTCTGTTCTTTTTAAAATCATGATCCTCTTCTTCCAGAAACAGTTCTGGAGAGCGGGAAGCATCATCGAAGGGGCCGCACAGCAGCCGTGGTTTTTGACAATCCTCATTCCGACGTTAGGTGGGCTGATCATCGCCCCCATAATTTTCTTTGGTGCAAAAGAGGCCAAGGGACACGGCGTACCTGAAATCATGGAATCTCTTATCTTTCGCGGAGGAAGGATTCCCAAGCGAGTGGCAGCTGTAAAGGCCTTGGCCTCCTCAATATGTATTGCCTCAGGAGGATCATCAGGGCGAGAGGGGCCTATCGTTCAGGTCAGCGCCTCGCTGGCATCCACAATTGGAAAGTTATTTAAGGTAAAGGAGCGAGGACTGAAGACTCTTGTGGCTGCCGGTGCGGGAGCCGGTATCGGGGCCACTTTTAATGCCCCCATTGCCGGGGCTCTTTTTGCGGTTGAAGTCATCTTGGGTGAATTCGGCGTCTATGCTTTCTCTCCCATCATCATCGCCTCCGTCACTGCTACGATGACATCCCAATTCATAACAGGAGATACCTTTTCAGCGTTTACAGTTGGCAAATACACTCTAAGCAGTGTCTGGGAAATTGGCCCTTATGTTCTTCTGGGAATCATCTGCGGGGCCGTATCTATCTTTTTTATCAAAGTTCTCTATTTTTTAGAAGACAAATTTGAAACTCTCAAAGTTCATCCGTTGATCAAACCGGCAATGGGCGGACTTCTAGTGGGTGTGATCGGCTTGAAGTTTCCTCAAATTTTTGGAGTGAGCTACGAAGCCATAGATGCCAGTCTTACAAATCAAATGGGCCTCTGGCTGGCCTTTGTTCTTATCTTCGCTAAAATACTCAGCACTTCTTTAACTCTCGGATCCGGTGGTTCAGGCGGAATCTTTGCACCATCTTTATTCTTGGGCGCTATGACGGGCAATGTGATCGGGACCTTTTTTAAAAATATATTTCCAAACTCCATGTCTGATCCCGGCGCATTTGCACTCGTAGGGATGGGAGCCGTAGTGGCCGGAGCCACTCATGCACCAATTACGGCGATTGTCATTCTCTTCGAATTGACAAATGATTATAAAATTATTCTTCCACTCATGCTGTCCTGCATCATCGCCTCCCTTATGACGGTTGGGATTCATAAACAGTCCATTTACACCTTGAAGCTCAAGCGAAGAGGGATTCTTTTTTCAGAAGGACGCGAAGTTAATATCCTGAGATCTCTCTCTGTTAAAGATTTTGCCAGTCAGGATCACCAGACTTTCTTGAACACAGAACATGTCGGACGAATTGTCGATTTGGTGATCAGCAGTAAGCATCACACATTCCAAATCATAGATGCCGACAACAATTATATTGGCTTTTTTTCACTCAACCAAATGAAAAAAGTCGTTCTGGATAAAGATCTTCTCGATTCTCTCTTGATCGCTGAAGATCTGGCTGTTCCGGGGATTTCCCTCGATTATGAGGGCGACCTTGAACAGGCCATGAAAATATTTGGCCAGGAGGATGTCTCTGAAATCACATTGCTCAAGGGGGGAAAAATTTGCCGGAGTGATCAAAAGAAAAGATGTGATAGAAGCCTATAATCATGAAATAATCAAAAAAGAAGCGGCAGAAAGCATCGTCCAAAAGCTTAAATTTTCCTCGCAGAGTAAATCTTTTGATATCGACACCGGATACAAAATCATGGAAGTTGCGGCTCCCTCATTCTTCTGGAATAAATCGCTCAAAGATCTTAACCTGAAGGCTAAACACAGGATTGACATTCTTCTCATAAGAAGAACACACCCGCCTCAAACCATCACCATTCCCTCTGCTGATGAAGAAATCAAAAAGGGGGATATCCTGGTCCTGGCCGGTCTTACTAAGAATATCATGAATATCATTCAGAAAGACACTTCTTGACAAGCGTCTGTTCAGATTTTATATTTAGCCAATGGTGCGGAGGTGACATGGAAATTGAAATGAGAATCAAGGGTCTTGTGGTCGATCCTATATCTAAGATGCCCATTGTTGTGCTCGAAGATATCCAAAGCGAACGCATGCTTCCCATATGGATAGGCGTATTCGAAGCCAATGCTATTGCCCTAAAGATAGAGAACATAGCCACTCCTCGCCCCATGACTCACGATTTGCTGAAAAACTTAATGGATGAATTGGACATCAAGGTAGAAAAAATCGTCGTCAATGATGTGAGAGACAACACATTTTACGCAATGATATACTGCAGGCACAAGGACCAAATCATCACAATCGATTCCCGCCCTTCCGACGCTATTGCCCTAGTTTTAAGAACGGATGCTCCCATTTTCGTTGAAGAAAGCGTCGTCGAAAAAGCCCACAGCATGAAGATCGACGAAAATCTCGAAGATTCGGAAAAGCTAAAGAAATGGCTGGAAAACTTACAGCCTGATGATTTTGGCAAGTATAAAATGTAGGGGCCGCAAAAAAAAAGCCCCGAGTTATCACCCGGGGCTTTTTTTGAATTCGAGAATTAGTACATGTCAGGGGAGGGAGGCATGGGGGGATATTTCGAGCCTTTATCATCTTCGGGAAGGTCTGTAATCAAACCTTCAGTAGTCAGCAGCAATCCGGCGATACTGGCAGCATTCTGCAGTGCAGTGCGTACAACTTTAGTCGGGTCAAGTACACCCACTTTGACAAGATCTTCATATTTTTCTGTCAGCGCGTTGAATCCAAAATCCTTTTCCTGCTCTTTGACTTTCTCTACAATGATAGAAGGACCAAATCATCACAATCGATTCCCGCCCTTCCGACGCCATTGCCCTAGTTTTAAGAACGGATGCTCCCATTTTCGTTGAAGAAAGCGTCGTCGAAAAAGCCCACAGCATGAAGATCGACGAAAATC
>PVMS01136047.1_pt1 | contig 12954 bp, 24 predicted proteins | sample 1853461 | NCBI WGS metagenome assembly PVMS01 (sample SAMN08582032, study PRJNA380276) | Marine sediment metagenome, whole genome shotgun sequencing project. | isolation source: ocean sediment barecode stripped | collected 2017 | reverse complement strand
TTGGCGGTGAACTGGGCAAGGTGAAGCGCAGTAGCGGACTGGTCGTGCTTGCTGAGGATAATACCGATGGCATGCTGTCTGTGCGCAACATACCAAACATTGGAATAACCACGGTAAATAACGTTAACCCCGTTAGTCTGGTGGCATACGAAAAAGTATTGATGACGGCTGATGCCGTAAAATCATTAGACGAGAAATTATCATGAATCAGGAACGCGTATATCAAATCATCCGCCGTCCACATATTTCTGAGAAAACCGCGGGCATTGCGGACAGCAAACGACAGATTACCTTCGAGGTGCTAAAGACGGCGAGCAAAACTGAAATTAAAACCGCCGTTGAACAGCTTTTTAAAGTAGAGGTGGATGCCGTCAGAACAGTGGTTATGAAAGGAAAAGTTAAGCGATCCGGGCGTACTCTGGGCCAGCGTAAAGACTGGAAAAAGGCGTACGTGAAGTTGAAAGAAGGCCACGATATCGATTTTATCGGTATGGCGAGCTAGACAGATTAATAGAAATATATTAAGAATATAAGGCAGATAGTCACATGGCACTATTAAAACTCAAACCGACCACTCCGGGACAGCGCGGGACCGTTCGTGTAGTCAATAAAAACTTGCACAAAGGGCAGTCTTTTCCTGGTTTGACGGTACCCAAGAAATCAATCAACGGTCGTAACAACGCGGGTCAGATTACGGTTCGCCATCGTGGTGGCGGGCATAAAAAACACTACCGCATTGTAGATTTCAAGCGTAATAAAGATGGAATTCCCGCGACGGTCGAGCGCCTAGAGTACGATCCCAACCGAAGCGCGAATATCGCGTTATTGCTCTATGCTGATGGTGAGCGAAGGTACATTATCGCGCCTCGAAATATAGCGGTGGGTGATGCGATACGATCTGGAATTGATGCCGGTATTAAGCCGGGTAACGCCATGCCGCTTAAAAATATTCCGATTGGTACGGTGATTCATTGTGTCGAACTCAAACCCGGCAAAGGTGCGCAACTGGCACGCTCAGCCGGTGCATCTGTTCAATATATCGGTCGTGAAGGAAATTACGCACAGCTGAGACTTCGCTCGGGTGAAATGCGAAAAGTGCTGATTGATTGTCGAGCAACGATCGGCAGTGTGGGAAATTCAGAGCACAGCTTGCGTAAACTGGGTAAGGCCGGCGCAAAACGCTGGCGCGGCATTCGCCCCACGGTACGTGGTGTCGCGATGAACCCAGTGGATCATCCGCATGGTGGTGGTGAAGGCCGCACCTCGGGTGGTCGTCATCCTTGTTCGCCCTGGGGTGTACCGACTAAAGGCTACCGCACGCGCGTTAACAAACGTTCAAATAATATGATTATCCGTAGACGGAAGAAATAGATATGCCTCGTTCAATACGTAAAGGTCCGTTTGTAGATCACCATTTGTGGTCAAAAGTATTAACGGCACAAGAAGAAAAGAATCGTCGCCCGATCGTGACCTGGTCACGTCGTTCAATGGTTATGCCCGAATTCGTTGGTCTGACGATCGCGGTATATAATGGTCGCCAGCATATCCCGGTATTGATTAACGAGAATATGGTAGGCCATAAATTAGGCGAGTTTGCCCCAACGCGCACCTTCCGTGGGCACCTCGCAGACAAGAAGGCGAAATAAGATGCAAGTTAGAGCACTCACAAAATACAACCGTATTTCAGCGCAAAAAGTTCGTCTGGTAGCGGATCAGATTCGCTCCAAACCGGTCGAAAAAGCACTGGAGATCTTGCAATTCAGCCCCAAAAAAGCGGCGGGTTTGCTGTCAAAGACTTTAAATTCTGCAATTGCTAATGCGGAACACAATGAAGGCGCAGATATTGACGAGTTATGGGTTAGCGCCGCGATGGTGGACGAAGGCCCAACGCTCAAACGGTTTCGTGCACGTGCCAAAGGCCGTGGTACGCGGATTTTAAAAAGAACATCACACATTACAATTGTTGTAAGTGATGATCCCAAACCAGCGAAAGCTAAATAGACAATAACGGGTAGGCACAATGGGTCAAAAAGTACATCCTAATGGTTTCCGCCTCGGCATTATTCGGGACTGGGATTCCAAATGGTTCGCTACCGGGCGTGAATACAGCGAGCAGTTGATCGAAGATCAGCATATTCGCTCGTTCCTGAAAACCAGGTTGGCCAACGCAGCGGTCAGCAAGGTGCGTATTGAGCGCAATGCAGAGAACATCAACGTGCGGATACATACCGCGCGTCCGGGCATCGTGATCGGTAAAAAAGGTCAGGATATTGAGAAATTGCGTGCGCAGCTAAATGCCCGAGTAAAGGGTGTGGTGTCTGTGTCTGTTGAAGAAATGCGCAAACCAGAACTGGATGCACAGTTAGTGGCCGATAGCATCGCACAGCAACTGGTTGGTCGTGTGGCTTACCGCCGCGCGACTAAACGCTCTTTGCAAAATGCAATGCGCCTGGGGGCAGAGGGCATAAAAATTATGGTTTCCGGCCGTTTGAACGGCGCGGAGATTGCTCGAAAGGAGTGGTATCGGGAAGGTCGCGTACCACTGCATACTTTGCGTGCAGATGTAGATTATGCCACCGCCGAAGCTTTAACCACTTACGGTATTCTGGGTATTAAGGTCTGGATTTATAAAGGCGAAATTTTTGCCAACGATTCGAAGACCGAAAGTACAGAAAATAAGAAAACAGCCAGCGCGAAGTAGTCGCCAGGCGTATTAAACCTTAGATTGGTCATGTTACAACCTAAACGTACTAAATTTAGAAAGATGCACAAAGGCCGCAACCGCGGCCTGGCACAAAGTGGCAACAAAGTCAGCTTTGGCGAGTTTGGCTTGAAGGCAACCGGTCGTGGTCGCATGACCGCGCGTCAAATTGAGGCTGCTCGACGTGCAATGACACGCCACATCAAGCGTGGTGGACGTATCTGGATTCGGGTATTCCCCGATAAACCCATTACCAAAAAGCCTTTGGAAGTCCGCCAGGGTAAAGGTAAGGGTTCAGTCGACCATTGGGTTTGTCTGATCCAGCCTGGCCGCCTTTTGTATGAAATCGAAGGCGTGCCTGAAGATTTAGCGCGAGAAGCGTTCGCATTAGCGGCGGCAAAATTGCCGTTTAAAACATCATTCGTAACCCGTCATGGTGGATAACATGAATGCCAGTGATTTACGCAAGAAATCAAGTGACGACCTGGATAAGGTTTTGCTTGAGTTGAGACAGGAACAATTTAATTTGCGCATGCAGCGATCAAGTGGACAGTTGTCCAATCCTGCGCGCTTTAAGGCCGTCCAAAAAGATATCGCACGGATTAAAACCGTGCTGACGGAAATGGCATCTACATCCGCAGGAGCAGAATAATGGCCGTGCAAACAGAAAACAAAGTACAACGTTCAGTTCAGGGTAATGTGCTGAGTGCAAAGGCAGACAAAAGCATCACTGTGCTTATTGAGCGGCAGGTAAAGCACCCTTTGTACAAGAAAATTATTCGCCGTTCTACCAAACTGCACGCGCACGATGAGCAGAACGAATGCAACGAAGGTGACACGGTTATTATAGAAGAGTGTCGACCTCTGTCTAAAACCAAAAGCTGGCGTCTGGTTGAGATTATCAACCGTGCCAGTTAAGTCGTAATCGCGTAAGCAAATAGCTCATTCAGGTGGGGATATTACAATGATTCAAATGCAATCCAGAATGACGGTGGCCGATAATAGCGGAGCCAAAGAAGTGATGTGCATCAAAGTGCTGGGTGGCTCTAAACGCCGCTACGCGGGTATTGGTGACGTGATCAAGATCAGCGTCAAAGAAGCCTTACCTAACTCCAAGGTTAAAAAGGGCGATGTATATGATGCTGTAATCGTTCGCACCAAGAAGGGTGTGCGTCGACGTGACGGGTCCACGATCCGTTTTGACTCAAATGCGGCAGTGCTACTGAACGCGAATTTGCAGCCCTTGGGAACGCGTATTTTTGGCCCGGTTACGCGCGAATTGCGCTCCGAGCGATTCATGCGAATTATTTCCCTGGCGCCCGAAGTTTTATAACTTTGATTTTACAGGCCCATAGACACAACAGGCACAGGCAAATGAACAAAATTAGAAAAGGTGACGAGGTAATCGTGCTCGCCGGTAAAGATAAAGGCAAGCGTGGTACCGTATTAAAGGTGTTGACCAACGGCAAAGCCATGGTGAACGATATTAATATTGTCAAGAAGCACGTGCGCGGTAACCCGCAAACGGGCGTGACGGGCGGGATTATCGAACGCGAAGCTGCGATCCAGCTATCTAACATTGGTCTGTATAACCCGGCGACGGATAAAGCAGACCGGGTGGGTTTCAAAACTCTAGATGACGGCCGTAAGGTGCGTTATTACAAATCCAGCGGTGAAACAATCGACCTTAAGTAATTTCCCTTAATAAATATTTAAGGACCAAATAAATAGACTTGGCAAAATGGCTAGATTACAAGACAAATACAATACCGAAATTGCACCCAGGCTCCAGAAATCGCTGGGCCTGGATAATCCCATGCGTATTCCCCGTATCAAGAAAATAACCTTGAATATGGGCCTGGGTGAAGCGATCGGGAACAAAAAAGTGCTGGAAAGCGCGACCGAAGATCTGCGCAGAATTAGTGGCCAACAACCGATTATTCGCAACGCGCGTAAATCTGAAGCGGCCTTTAAAATTCGTGAAGGATGGCCAATTGGTGCCAAAGTCACAATGCGTCGTGAGCGTATGTACGAATTTCTGGATCGCTTGATTTCGATAGCGATTCCACGTATTCGAGATTTCCGTGGACTAAGCGAGAAATCATTCGATGGTCGTGGTAATTACGCATTTGGTATTACGGAGCAAATTGTATTCCCGGAAATCGATTACGATAAGGTGGATGCGCTACGCGGAATGGATATTTGTATCACCATCGATGCAGAATCCGATGAGCACGCTAAAGCGTTGCTGACTGAATTTAATTTTCCATTGAAGAGCTAAAGATATGGCAAAAAAAGCAATGGTTTTACGTAATGTAAAACGTGCAAAACTGGCGAAGCAAATGAGCGAAAAACGCGATAGTTTGCGAGCGGCCTGTAAAGATGAGAGTCTGGATTACGATGCCAAATGGGATGCGATGATCGCGTTGCAGAAATTGCCACGTGATACAAGCAAATCGCGCTATCGAAATCGTTGTGCGCTGACGGGTCGACCTCATGGGTATTTTCGCAAGTTTGGTTTGTCGCGAAACCGTCTTCGAGAAATCGCGATGCGTGGCGAAGCGCCAGGCGTCACCAAAGGCAGTTGGTAAGGAGTTTATGATATGAGTATGCAAGATCCTATAGCAGACATGCTGACTCGCGTACGTAACGCGGGTAAGGCATCAAAGCAAACTGTTTCGATGCCCAGTGCTAAGCTGAAAGTCGCGATTGCAGCTGCGTTAAAGCAGGAAGGTTTCATAAGTAATTATGAAGTTGAAGGCGAAGGCGCGATCAAAACGCTGACCATCAAGCTCAAATATTTTCAGGGCGAGCCGGTTATTGAGGTACTAAAGCGCATTTCAACACCAGGGTTGCGCGTTTATGCAGAAAAAGACAATTTGCCAAGCATCAATGGCGGTTTGGGTATTGCGCTAATTTCTACATCTAAAGGCATCATGACCGATAAAGCGGCGCGTAAAGCAGGCATCGGTGGTGAAGTTATTTGTTCTGTATTCTAATTTAGTAGTAAAACGATAAGAGGTTAAAACATGTCACGTATAGGTAAAGCACCAATTGCGATTCCTGCTGGCGTAGACGTCAACACCCACGAAGGTGTGGTGACAGTGAAAGGCCCAAAGGGCGAATTGTCACTGAAACTGGTATCCGGCATCGAATTGAAGCAGGAAGAGGGGCAGGTGTCAGTTGATATTGATGGTAATGAAAATCTGGACGCGATGTCAGGTACAACGCGCGCCTTGATCAATAACATGGTAATCGGCGTTAGTGATGGTTTTGAAAAAAAATTAAGCATTACTGGGGTTGGTTATCGTGCGAAGGTGCAGGGTAATACCCTGAATTTGCAATTGGGCTTGTCGCATGATGTTAATTATAAATTGCCCGAAGGTGTAACGGCAGAAGCACCCACCCAGACAGAAATTATCATTAGGGGTGCTGATAAACAACGGGTTGGCCAGGCAGCTGCGAATATTCGTGCCTTTCGTCCGCCCGAGCCTTACAAAGGTAAAGGCATTCGCTATACAGACGAATATGTTGTTCGAAAACAGGCTAAGAAAGCTTAATTACAGGAATTAGAAGGAAATGAACGATAAGAGAAAAGCTCGATTAAGACGCGCTCGTAAAACCCGTGCTCGAATTCGACGTCTGGATGTCACGCGCTTGAGTGTTTACCGTACCCCGCGCCATTTTTATGCGCAGGTGATGAGTGCAGATGGTGCGAAGGTGCTGGCAAGTGCGTCAACACTCGACGCGGATGTGCGTAAAGAAGTAAAGAATAGCGGCAATATAGATGCCGCTAAAATTGTTGGCACTAAACTTGCACAACGCGCAGGTGAATCCGGTATCGATACGGTGGCATTTGATCGCTCGGGTTTTAAGTATCACGGTCGTATTGCTGCGTTTGCAGACGCTGCACGCGAAGCGGGCTTGAAGTTTTAATTCATCCCTAAGTAGAAGAAATTTAAGAGACTAATCATGGCGAAGCATCAAAAGCGTGATAGCGATAATAAAGAACAGGAATTTACCGAGCAGTTGATTAACATTCGCCGTGTGGCGAAAGTGGTTAAAGGCGGTCGGGTATTTGGTTTTTCAGCGTTGACAGTAGTGGGCGATGGAAACGGGCGAATCGGCATGGGACGCGGCAACGCGCGTGAAGTTCCCAATGCCGTCCAGAAATCGATGGAGAATGCGCGTCAAAGCATGTTCAAGGTCAAACTGGACGGTACTACCTTGCAATATCCGGCAGTGGGACGTCATGGTGCGGCTCACGTCGTTATTCGTCCGGCGTCTGAAGGAACCGGAATTATCGCCGGCGGCACTATGCGCGCTGTGTTTGAAGCGGTTGGCGTGGAAAATGTCCTCGCCAAAGTGATCGGCACTACAAACCCGATCAATGTTACGCGCGCAACGCTTGACGCGTTACGGAATATGCGAAGCCCCGATCAAATCGCGGCGAAGCGCGGAATTAACGTCGAAGATTTATAAACAGGTTAGGGTCATGACAGAAGCTAAGAAAATACGCGTTAAGCTGATCAGAAGCATGAATGGTCGCTTGAAAAAGCACCAGGCTTGTGTGCGCGGCCTGGGTTTACGCCGAATACATCACACCGTAGAAGTGATTGATACACCCGAAAATCGCGGCATGATCAAGAAAGTTTCTTACATGCTTGAATGCGAAGAGGTCTAGTTATGCGTTTGAATACATTAAAAGCAGCAGAAAATTCACGCCCTTCGGCCAAGCGAGTTGGTCGCGGGCCGGGTTCGGGTACCGGTAAAACCGGTGGCCGCGGTATGAAAGGTCAGAAATCGCGTTCAGGCGGCTTTCATAAGGTCGGATTTGAAGGCGGTCAAATGCCTTTGCAACGCCGCTTGCCCAAGCGAGGGTTTAGCGCGCGGGTAAATCGTCACAGTGTGGAAATTCGCTTAAACGAATTGAATAATATTGATGCAGATATCATCGACCTTGATGCGCTTAAAGCGGCTCGTATTGTTACTCAGGTTACGGAAAAAGCTAAAGTGATTTTATCCGGCGAAGTGACCAAAGCCGTTAAGCTCAAAGGCATCTCTGCGACTAAAGGTGCGCTTCAAGCAATCGAAAAAGCAGGCGGTAGTGTTGACACCTAGGTCGAAACCCGGGCGAAACGTTTAAAAATATCATGGCAAGAAAAGGCGGAAAAAATACAGCAAATGGGGGCATGCGCGGTCTGGGCGACCTGTGGCAGCGCATTGGTTTCTTGGTTGGGGCGATTGTGGTTTATCGTCTGGGCACACATTTGCCCGTTCCGGGCATCGATCCCATTGCCTTATCCGCTTTGTTTGATTCAATGCGCGGCTCCATTCTGGATGTATTTAATATGTTCTCCGGTGGTGCCTTGAGTCGGCTGTCCATTTTTGCACTGGGCGTGATGCCCTATATTTCTGCCTCTATCATTATTCAAATGATGACGGCGGTGATCCCCTATTTTGAGCAGTTGAAAAAAGAAGGTGAATCCGGGCGCCGAAAAATTACTCAGTACACGCGCTATTTCACAGCGGTATTGGCGGTGTTCCAGGCGCTGGGTATTTCTATCGCGGTTGAATCTCAGCAGATTAATGGCCAGGCGGTGGTATTGATTCCTGGGTTGGGGTTCAAGATCATCATGGTTTCGACTTTGGTCAGTGGCACCATGTTTCTGGTATGGCTGGGCGAACAGATTACCGAACGTGGTATAGGTAACGGCATCTCTTTTATCATATTCGCGTCAATCATTTCCGGTTTACCGGCTGCGGTCGGTGGCACGATTGAACTGGCCAAGAACGGACAATTTTCGTATATCTTCGTATTGTTGTTGTTTGTTGGCGTACTGGCGATTACATATTTTGTGGTATTTGTTGAGCGTGCCCAACGACGTATTCCGATCCATTACGCCAAGCGTATGCAGGGACGTAAAATGGTTCAGGCGCAACAAAGTTTTTTGCCGCTGAAACTCAACATGGCAGGTGTTATACCGCCAATATTCGCGTCGAGTATTATTTTGTTTCCGGCGAGCTTGGGCAGCTGGTTGAGTCAGAGCAGCGAAGGCATGGGCTGGTTACGTAACATCTCAACCACGCTACAACCAGGCCAACCTGTGTATACAATGGTATATGCGGGCATGATCATATTCTTTTGCTTCTTTTATACGGCGTTAATTTTTAACCCTAAAGAAATCGCAGATAACTTAAAACAATCGGGTGCATTTGTTCCGGGAATACGCCCCGGTATACAAACCACAAATTACATCGACGGAGTGGTCACGCGTTTGACGTTAATCGGCGCAATGTATATCACCCTGGTGTGTCTGATTCCGGAGTTTTTGATTGTTCAGTACAGCGTGCCCTTTTATTTTGGCGGCACGTCACTATTGATCATTGTTGTAGTGTTGATGGACTTCATCAACCAGGTGCAGTCGCATTTAATGTCGCGTCAGTATGACAGCATTTTGAAGAAGTCTAGCGTCATCGGTGGCGCGGGTATGCCCCGCTAGGGCAGGAGATATAAGATGAAAGTAAGAGCATCTGTCAAAAAGATTTGTCGTAATTGCAAAATCGTTAAACGTAACGGTGTGGTTCGCGTAATTTGTAAAGAACCACGTCATAAACAACGCCAGGGTTAATCAGTAAATGTCTGGTCGAATAAATAGCCGTTTTCCTGAAATTATTGTTCGGGTCGGTATTGTTCGGCAATCGCATTTTTGGTAACATCGCGCGCCCTTTCGAAAGGGGTGGCGGTTTTTGGGCTAAAACATTTTATAAAAGAGAAATAGAGTGGCACGTATTGCAGGTATAAATTTACCCAGTTATAAGCACGTAGAGATTGGCTTGACGCACATTTACGGGATTGGACGACCAACGGCGCAGCGTTTGTGTGACGTGGCTGGCGTTGCTCGTGAAACTAAAATTCAGGATCTGTCGGACGATCAAGCTGAGTCACTGCGCCAGAAAATAGCGGAACTGACGGTTGAGGGTGATCTTCGTCGCGAAACATCAATGAACATAAAGCGATTGATGGATATGGCGTCGTATCGCGGTATTCGCCATCGTCGTGGTTTACCGCTGCGCGGTCAGCGCACCAAAACCAATGCGCGTACGCGCAAAGGCCCCCGTCGCCCGATTAAACGATAAGGTAGTCCATCATGGCAAAAGCGAGTAGTAAAGTTAAGAAGACTGTGAGTGAGGGTGTTGCGCATATCCACGCGACTTTCAATAATACCATCGTCACTATCAGCGATCGGCATGGCAATACGCTGTGCTGGTCATCTGCCGGTCACGCCGGGTTCAAGGGCTCACGTAAAAGTACCCCGTTTGCAGCGCAGGTTGCGGCGGAGCAGTGTGCCGTAAAAGCCAAAGAATTCGGTGTCAAAATTCTCGACGTTTTGTTTAATGGACCTGGCCCCGGTCGCGAATCTGCTACACGCGCCTTACAGGCCGCAGGGTTTGAAATTCAGAATTTAATCGATGTGACGCCCCTGCCGCATAACGGCTGTCGTCCATCCAAGCGCCGACGCGTTTAACAGAGGTTATTTAATATGGCTAGATATATTGGTCCCAAGTGTAAACTTGCGCGTCGTGAAGGTACGGATTTATTTCTGAAAAGCCCGGCACGTTCAATCGAGTCAAAATGCAAGTTTGATCGAGTGCCCGGTGTCACGGCAGGTGCGCGTCGCCCACGTGAAACAGTATATGGAACACAATTACGTGAGAAGCAGAAATTACGTCGTATGTATGGCATGATGGAAAAGCAGTTTGTCAGTTACTACAAGAAAGCCGCGGCGATGAAAGGATCGACCGGCGTAAATTTGTTACAACTGCTTGAAGGCCGCCTGGATAACGTTGTTTATCGTATGGGCTTTGGCATCACACGCGCCGAATCACGCCAGCTGGTCAGTCATAAAACGATTATGGTGAACGGCAGTGCTGTGAATATCCCGTCTTTTCAAGTTCAACCCGGCGATGTGGTCGAAGTGCGTGAAAAGAGCAAAAAGCAGTTGCGTGTTACCGCAGCGCTTGAATTAGCAGAACAAATAGGTATCGTGGATTGGGTTGAGGTTGACGCGGTGAAAGTCAAAGGTACTTTCAAAGCTTCTCCTGAACGCGACCAGTTGCCTCCAGATATAGAAGAAGCACTGGTAGTTGCTTTGTACTCCAAATAATTTTTCTATCACACTTTTTATACAGGTTTAAATATGCAAGAAACAGCTTCGCTTGAATTCTTGAGACCACGCGTCGTAGAAGTTACAAACGACAACAATGAATGCCGTGTCGTCATCGAACCACTGGAACGTGGTTTTGGCCATACCTTGGGCAACGCCATGCGTCGTATATTAATGTCGTCTATCCCAGGTGCCGCGGTAATATCTGTAAAAATAGACGGTGTATTGCACGAGTACTCAACGATTAAAGGTGTACAGGAAGATGTAATCGACATTTTACTGAACCTTAAAGATTTGCCTGTGCGTTTGAACGATCGCTCTGAGGCGGTATTGTATATCAGGAAAAAAGGTCCATGCGTAGTGACCGCCGCCGATATAGAAACCGAACACGATGCAGAAATCGTCGATCCAGATCATTTTATCTGCACGGTTTCCAAAGAAGGCAGCATTGATATGTCGCTGACTGTTCGTCAGGGACGTGGATACGAAACGGCTGTTTCGCGTAAGTTAGAAGAAGATACTGAAGAAGTGGGTGTGATGCATCTTGATGCTATTTATAGCCCGGTGGGTACGGTCGCTTACAATGTTGAAGATGCACGTGTTGAACAGCGTACCGATCTTGATCGCCTGATCATTAATATACAGACTAACGGCACCGTTGATCCGGAAGAGGCGATTACCCGCGCGGCGACCGTTCTTCATGAGCAGATTGCAACCTTCGTAAATCTTGAAGAGTCAACTATTCAGGCACCTGAGGAAATTGAACCGGAAATTGATCCGGGTCTGTTAAACCCGGTTGATGACCTGGAGCTGACGGTTCGTTCTGCGAACTGTCTGAAAGCGGAAAATATCTACTACGTAGGTGATTTGGTTCAGCGTACCGAGACAGATCTTTTGAAGACTTCCAAACTGGGCAGAAAATCACTGACTGAAATTAAAGATGTATTGGCTGATCGTGGCTTTACCCTGGGCACCAAACTCGAGAACTGGCCGCCTTCATCTATCGTTACTGATTAATAAACAGGTTTTAATAAAATGCGACACCGTCACTCTGGTCGACAACTTAACCGTAATGCCTCACACCGTAAAGCTATGTTCAAAAACATGGCGGTTTCGTTGCTGCGTCATGAACAAATCAAAACGACCGTTCCCAAAGCTAAAGAACTGCGTAAAGTAGTCGAGCCACTTATCACTCTCGCCGGAACTGCCAGCGTCGCTAATCGCCGTCTGGCGTTCGCGCGTCTGCGTGACCGCGAAATAGTAAGCAAACTGTTCGATGAACTGGGTCCACACTTTGCGGATCGACCGGGTGGTTACACGCGCATTCTGAAATGTGGTTTCCGTGTTAGTGATAATGCGCCCATGGCGTACGTACAGCTTGTTGACCGTGACATCATGGCTGCCAAAGGCCTGGATGTCACAGAAGAGGAAAACGACGTTGAAGAGGCAGAAGAAGCATAGTTTGCTCCTGACTGATGTAATAAAAAGGCGCGTAAAGCGCCTTTTTTTGTGCCCGAGTTTCTGAATATATTAGCTATTGTCAGATTGCTCCGATTTAATGGACTTGCTAGTGTAAACTTTAGGGCACCTCTATATATTGATGAACGGAAATATTGAGTCTAAAATATTCAATTTCTGCGTTAAAATTCTTCGCAATAGTTCGCTCACGTGCCCGAATAAAATTCCCTTGGTCGCCTTGATCTTGAATATTTTAACTCTCAATCTTTCTCGCCCACAATAAATAGAGGTACCCTTTAGTTTACAATACCTAATGACGGGTACACGATTATGAACGATAAACTTATTCTGACCTGCGCAGTTACGGGCGGTCACCCCAATGTCCATAGTCACCCGGACTATCCAATTACGCCCGAGCAAATCGCGCAAAACTGTCTGGATGCCGCGCAGGCGGGTGCAGCTATTGTTCATATCCATGTGCGTGACCCGAAAACAGGCATGCGTTCGGGGGAGCTTGCCCTGTTTCGGGAGGTAGTTGACCGGATTCGCGATTCCGGCAGTGACGTGCTGATAAATTTAACCACTAGCGAGGGTGCGCGATTTACCCCCGGTCCCGATAATCCACAG
>PVMS01011190.1_pt1 | contig 12958 bp, 11 predicted proteins | sample 1853461 | NCBI WGS metagenome assembly PVMS01 (sample SAMN08582032, study PRJNA380276) | Marine sediment metagenome, whole genome shotgun sequencing project. | isolation source: ocean sediment barecode stripped | collected 2017 | reverse complement strand
TTACAAGGTCTAACACTATATCCTGGGGCTACGATTGCCAGGAACAAGCCGCCCTAAAACTGGGCGCAGATCGTGTGCTACGTGGTGGGGATCTTTACGCTGATGTGGCCGAGGAAATAGGCGGGAAGCTTTATAAGCCCCTAATCGGCAAGCGTGTCCTGGTGGGTGGTGCTGATCGCGTATACGAATGTGTGGGCAGCGATAGCGCCCTGGATGATGCGAATCGTTTGGTAAAAACAGGCGCCACAGTTGTGCTGGTGGGCGTTCCCGGGCAGGCCAAAGGTGTGGATTGGACCGCTATCTTTGCCCAGGAATTGCAGGTGCTCGCGGCAGATCGCTACAGTCATAATGAGGAATACAAGGGCAAAAAATGGCGCACCTTTGATCTGGGGCTGGAGATGATGGCTTCAGGAAAAGTAGATCTGAGCTGGATGATAAGCCGCAGCTATTCTATTGAAGAATATAAAGATGCGCTGAATGATCTGCGCAATAAGCACAAGCAGCCGATCATTAAAGCTGCCTTCAAATTCCCCTAGCAGCTCGTTTGTTTAGCAAAGATATAATCCAAATAATCTATCCACAGGAACTCATTAATGCCCAAGCTCCCTGAAATTAATCAGGATTACCTGCTAAAAACGTTGGAAAAGCTTCTCAACATTCACAGCCCCACCGGATATACGGAAGATGCCATCGCCTTTGTAAGCGCTGAACTTTCTGCATACAAAGATCTTGATTTTGCTCAGAATAAAAAGGGAGCGCTTCTGGCAAATTGGGCGGGAGAAAAAGAAGTTAGTCCGCGCGCGCTCACCGCGCATGTAGATACTTTGGGTGCGATGGTCAAAGAGATCAAGCCCAATGGACGCCTTAAATTATCCATGTTGGGCGGCTTTGCCTGGAATACGGTTGAAGGCGAAGGCTGCTGGGTGATCACTCAATCAGGAGAAAAGATCCGCGCTTCTTTGCTGGTCAATTTTGCCTCAGGGCATGTGCACGCTGCCAAAGTAAATAAGACCAAGCGCGAAGACGACACAGTAGAACTTCGCCTCGATGCGCGCACACAATCAAGGGAAGATACACAGAAATTAGGTATAAATATCGGCGATTTCGTGGCCTTTGATCCACGCGTTGAGATCAGCAATGGCTTCATTCGCTCTCGCCATCTGGATGATAAATCCGGCGTGGCTGCAATCCTGGCCGCTCTCGAAGCCATGCAGCGCGCCAAGCTCAAACCCACGCAGCGAACCAGTCTGCATTTCAGCAATTACGAAGAGGTGGGGCATAGCGCGGCTGGAGGCTTTCCGGACGATATTGTGGAGCTGCTCACCATTGATATGGCTGCTGTTGGTGAGGGTTAGGAATCCGACGAGTTTCATGCCACCCTCTGCGTAAAAGATTCGGGCGGGCCCTACCATCATGGCTTTACTCAGCGTCTTCGCAAGCTGGCTGAAAAGTATGAGATCGCCCACAAGCTGGATATCTATCCATACTATGGCTCCGACGGCGAAGCCTATTGGCGCGCGGGCGGCGATGTTCAAGTGGCCCTCATGGGACCGGGATTGGATGCCTCCCATAATTATGAGCGCACCCATACAGAAGCGCTTGTCGCCACCACGCAGTGGATAATGGCCTACCTCCTAAGTTAGACGATTGCAGCTAGATACGTTTTTTTCTCCCACAACAGAATTATCCGCAATTCCAGCCCTAGCCCGCGCGGCGGAGCAAATCGGCTTCTCCACAGCCTGGGTAGCTGAAACGCAACACAACCCCTTTCTAGCGGCAGCTTTGATCGCCGAGCATACGCAGCAATTGAAAGTTGGCACGGCTATAGCAGTCAGCTTTGCGCGCAGCCCGGCGGTGATGGCGCATGCCAGTTGGGATCTTGCAGAGCTATCTTCTGGTCGCTTCCAGCTTGGCCTTGGCACTCAGGTGCGCGGGCATATCGAGCGCCGCTTTGGGCTGCCCTGGCCGGAATCTCCTGTGGGCAAATTGCGCGAACAGATCCTCGCCATCCGCGCTTTCTGGGCCAATTGGCAGGATGGCCAGCCGCTGAATCAGCGCGGAGAATATTACAAGCTCACCCTCACAAGTCCCTTCTTTACTCCCGAGCCCATTAAATTTCCTCAGACACCAATTTGGATCGCCGGAGTGAATCGCGGCATGGCGCGTCTGGCAGGTGAATTGGCCGACGGCTTTTTGGTGCATCCTTTTCATTCAGAGCGCTATTTCAGGAAGAGCATTCTTCCAGCTATTGAGCGCGGAGCAAAAGATGTTGGGCGCGATGAAGGCCCCAAAATTATGGTTAACGCCTTTATCGTGACCAATGACGAAGAACGCGAAATCGCTCGCCAGCAGATCTCCTTTTACGCTTCCACGCCCACCTACAAACCTGTATTGGAAATGCACGGCTGGGCGGATGTCGGCGCAGCGTTGTCTGTATTGGCTGCCAGAAAGCGTTGGGATGACATGCCTACATTGATCTCAGATGAAATGATCGAGCGTTATGCTGTAGTTGCCAGCGAGGCAGATTTGCCCGTGGCTTTGGAGCAGCGCTACGCAAGCTTTGCAGACCAGCTCACCTTGTATTCTCCATTTGTCCCCAAAGAACGTGATCCTTTTTGGCAGGGCTTGGCGCAAACCTTTAATCACGTATAATCGCCCAACGGACCCCCTTATGAGCTTAGAACAAGCCTCAGCTACCAGCAAAACTTTACGCAAAAGACTCGGAATCCTCCTGGTCATCCTTGGATCAATCAGCTTTATCCTGGGTGCAGCGCCAGAATATTTTGGCTTGGATCTCAGCCCAGTCGTGGGTTTTGTCCAGATCAGCGTCTTTACTTTTGGGCTGGGGCTGATCGCTCTGGGAGGGTACTTCACCCTTGATGCGCTTTGGAACGGAAGCCCAAAAACAATTTCTGCTGAGATCGGCGCACGCATATTGGGTACGGGCTATGTGATAGCGCTGGCCTCAGGAATGGCGGATATCTTTGGTTTGGGCACGCGGCCCTTGCCCTCCACTCCATTTTTTGGTTTTTGGCAGGCGCGAGGGGTCTTGATCGGCGAAATTGTCATGATGCTCGGTTTGCTTCTGATGCTGCCATTTTGGGGCGGCCTTTGGCAAAAGATTAATAAGAAATAAAAAAGGCATCCAATAAGGATGTCTTTTTTTATTAAAAATTTAAAAAATTAAGCTTTTTCAGTCACTTGCTCCAGGTCCATTGCTGCAAGCATCGCGCTGTTCGAAGCATATTTGAATTCTTCAAGGCCTTTTTCTTCAGCCTGAGCCAATTCAATGGCTTCAAGCTGTCGGACATCCTTGTTGCGCACGATGGGTTTTTGGATCTTAGCCAGGCGCGTATCCAATTTTTGGATCGCATCTGATTGCCCTTTGCCTGATTTCTCCAGATATTCCATTACGGCCTTAGCGCCATTGGTGCCATCTTTGCGGGCAGAGCCAACCAACCCTGTGCTTGCCTCACGCGACCAGCCGGCAAGGAATAGTCCTTCAACCGATTCTTCGCTCTCCGAATCATAGGCCTCATAGGATTTATCATCTATCGGGAATTCAGGATTGGGGTTTTTAGCAAACTCCTTCCATTTATCCAGCGGCAAGCCCATTGTCACATCCACCTTATCGCCAATGCAAAAGACGACCGTATCCACTTCAATTTCACGGCTCGTGCCCACATTCACGGCTTTCGTTCCGCCGCCATCGCGCAATTCCAAAGTGGTGTCATTCACTTCCACGGCTCGAACACGCCCATTTTCGTCGCCAATCAGTCTGCTGGGCGAAGCCAGGAAATCCAGCGATAAGCGTGTATCAGAAACTTTTTCTTTTGCTTTATCCAGCGCAGAAAGGATAAAGGCCTTGGCTGCATCAGGATCTTGCTCCACAGCTTCCATGATCGGCCCTGTGCGCTCAAATTCTGAGTCTAAGGCCTTGAGGTCAAGATTCTTGGCCACGATCGCCATTTCTTTCTTGGTGAATTTCACATCTGCTGGTCCTCGCCTGGCTATAGCGATAACCTCATCGATTTTTAGATCGCGAACGCACCAATGTGCAATATCCAGCATCACATTGCCCACGCCCACGCATAACACCTTATTGCCAATATCGAAACTTTGCTCGCTAAAGGGGGGCAGTTTGTTGTAGTGATAAACAAGGTCTTTTGCATGGAAAACACCTTTCAGATCTTCCCCTGGCAATCCCAGCCATTTGGTGCCTTGCGCCCCAACGCTGACTAATATTGCATCAAAGCCCATTTCCTTCAGATCATCCAGGCTCAGATCGTCATCCGTCCCAATGCTGAGATTTCCATAATAGTGCAGGCCATCAGATGCCAAAACTCGTCGAAATTGGCGTCTTAAGCCTTCCTTCATTTTGTGCTTACTGTGGAAAATCCCGTATTCTGCCAATCCGCCAGGTTTGATATCTCGGTTAATAAGGGCAACCTGAAACCCTGATTTCGCCAGTTCGCGTGCTGCAAAAATACCTGCCGGGCCTGCGCCAATGACAGCTACATTTTTTCCTAAATTGAGATCCTCAGGCATTTATGCCCTCCAGAGTGATTTAATCGGTGGGATTCTGGGTAGACCGCAGGAATTGTACCGTGTTTCACAGCTTCAATAATTAAGCCTTTGCTATCCAAAAACCAGCTTCTGTTCACAAAAAAGGGCCCTTATGCTATAGTCTGTTGCATTCTTTGAAGAAAATTGGAGATTATGGAACATAGCGAAACAATTCTGCCTAACGGCCTAAAAGTATTACTTAAAGAGATCCACAGCTCGGCTATTATTAGCCATTGGCTTTGGGTTCGCGCAGGTTCTCGCGACGAAAACCCAGGAATAACCGGAGCCTCACACTGGGTAGAACACATGCAGTTTAAAGGCACCAAGCAATTTCCGGGCGGCGAGCTAGATAAGGATATTTCTCGCGAGGGCGGCTTCTGGAACGCGATGACCTATTTAGATTGGACAACTTATTTTGAAACCATGCCCGCAGACAAAATTGATCTGGCCCTTCGCCTTGAAGCCGATCGTTTTCAAAATAGCCTTTTCGATGCGAAAGAAGTCGATTCTGAACGCACCGTTATCATTTCTGAACGTCAGGGCAATGAAAACAATCCGATATTCAAATTGGACGAAGATGTTCAACATGCTGCTTTCCAGGCCCATCCCTATCGCCATGAGGTGATCGGGGATATGGCTGATCTCGAAACGATGAGCCGCGATGATTTATACGATCACTATAAGAAATACTACATTCCCAACAATGCGGTCTTGGCCGTGGCCGGTGATTTTGAAACCGATCAGATGCTGGAGCGCATTAAAGAGCTCTTCGAGGATATTCCAGAAGGTCCGGCCCCAGAACGAATCGCAAAAGATGAGGCGCTTCCAGACCAGGAACAGCGTGTGGAAACCAAAGGCCCCGGCGAAACGATTTTTCTTCGTGCTTCTTATCGTGCACCGCGTGCCACAGATCCGCAATTCTTTGCTTTGAGCGTGCTTGATTCATTACTGAGCGGCCCCAGCAGTATTAATCTTTTTGGCGGTGGTATTTCCAATAAAACTTCCCGCTTGTATAAAAAGTTGGTGGAAAAAGAACTTGCAGTTGGTGTTGGTGGCGGGCTTCAAGCCACTATTGATCCCTTCCTGTACGCGATAACAGTCACAGTTCATCCTGAGAAAAAAGCCGAAGATGTTTTGGGTCCTTTGGATGACGAGATCAAGCGCATTCAAGACAAAATACCGGATGCCGCTGAACTAGCCCGTGCCGTAAAGCAGGCCAAAGCCCTCTTTGCTTATGGCAGTGAGAGCATCACCAATCAGGGCTTCTGGTTGGGATTTGCGGAAATGTTCGATAGCTACCAATGGTTCGAGCAATATTTGGAGAAGCTGGAAGCGGTCACTCCTGAAGATGTGCAGCGTGCCGCTCAGGAATTTCTTGTTCCGGAAAAACGCGTGGTGGGCATTTATGTGCCCGAGGTGATTTCATGATGGCTGCCAAAAGCTCCATTCCCGGCCCAGAAGACATCACCCGCGTTGAGTTAGAAAACGGCATCGTGGTGCTGGTGCGCGCCAACCCGCATAGTCTTTCAGTTACAGTGCGCGGTTATCTGCAAGTTGGCGGGCTCTTTGTGCCGGATGAAAAATTGGGCCTCATTGATTTTGTCACTGCAGCCCTCATGCGTGGGTCGCAAAAACGCGATTTTCAAAAGATCTACGATCTGATTGAGGGCATCGGGGCCAGCTTCAATTTTTCCGGAGGAACCCACACAACGGGCTTTGGTGGGCGCTCCCTGTCCAGTGATTTGGATCCCTTGCTGGAGCTCATGACGGATTCTCTAATTCAACCCAGCTTTCCTCCCGAACAAATAGAGCGCCTGCGCGCACAATTACTCACCGGCCTTTCTTTGCGCGCGCAAGATACGCGCGAAATGGCTTCCATTACCTTTGATCAGCTGGTGTACCCCGATCATCCTTATAGCCGCCTGGATGATGGCACGGTTGAAACCGTCTCCGAAATTAAAGTTGAAGACCTGATAGATTTTCATAAAAAGTACTTTGGCCCACGAGGCATGGTCATTAGCATCGTCGGTGGCGTTGATCCAGAGGCAAGTGTTGCTCTGGTGCGAAAGTATTTGGAAAACTGGAGCAATCCCGATCAGCCGCAGCAAATTGAGCTTCCAAAATGGCAAGCGCTTGCGGAACGTGCTCACCAGAGAGTTGATATTCCCGGGATGAGCCAATCGGATCTGGTAATCGGCACAGCTGGCCCCAGCCGAAAAGCGGATGATTTTATGGCTGCCGCTGTTGGCAATAATATTTTTGGGCGCTTTGGCATGATGGGCCGCATTGGTGATTCGGTTCGCGAAAAGGCCGGATTGGCCTACTACGCCTATAGCGCACTGGGCGGCGGGATCGGCCCCAGCCCCTGGGCCATTCAGGCTGGAATAAGTCCTGCCAACGAGGAACAAGCAAGCGATTTGATCTTTGAAGAGGTAACGCGCTTCGTAAACGAAGTCGTTGAAGATTCAGAGCTTAGTGATAGCAAATCTAATTTCATTGGCTCAATGCCCCTTTCCCTTGAATCAAATGGCGGAGTAGCCCAGGCGATGATCAATATGGAGCGCCATCAATTAGGCCTCGATTATTATCACCGCTATCCTGATCTGGTCAGGGCCGTCACAAAAGAGCAAATTCGCGATGCTGCTGCAAGATATTTGCAGCCCGATAAGCTGGCTACCGCTATTGCAGGTCCCCCAGCGGAAGATAAAAAATGAGCACGCTCCATACGGGAATCGATATGCTCGAAGTAAGCCGCTTGCAAAAAGCGATTGATCGGCATGGTGAGAAATTCCTGCAGCGCATCTTCACTGAGCGCGAGCTCGAACAGCTTCGCGATGATGTCCCCTCGCTAGCCGCTCGCTGGGCCGCCAAAGAAGCAGTAGCAAAAGCTTTGCGCACTGGAATTGGTGATGTGAGCTGGCAGGAAATCGAGATCCTTCGTGGCCCTGCTCGGGAGCCGGTACTTAACCTTTACGGTGAAGCTGAGAAAGTTGCCAAAAAAGAAGGTATTAGCAAATGGTCTGTTAGCATTAGCCATACCTTGGAATATGCAGTCGCGATGGTTGTTGCTACCTAATTAATTATCAATCTAAAAAAAGAGGCCGCTCAGCGGCCTCTTTTTATTTATGCACTCTTTTTACTTTTTGAACGCTCTTTGAAAAACTCATAGATTGGCGGAAGTATCGAGAGGAAAATGATTGCAAAGATAACCAAAGTGAAGTTTTCTTCAACAGCGGGGATATTGCCGAAGTAGTAGCCCAGACTGGTGAACAATCCCACCCACAGCACGGCTCCAATCACGTTATAGAAAAGGAATTTTCGATAGGTCATTGTTCCCACGCCAGCCACAAAGGGGGCAAAGGTACGGATGATGGGGATGAATCGTGCCAGAATGATCGCTTTACCGCCATGTTTTTCGTAAAAGGCGTGCGCTTTTTCCAAATATTCACGCTTCAAAAAACGCATATCTTCGCGAAAAACGCGTGGGCCAATCGCTTTCCCAATCGCATAGTTGACGCTGTCGCCCACAATGCCTGCAATCGTCAGCGAGCCAAATAAGAGCCAGGGATTGAGCACCGTGATATTTGCCAGTGCCCCAGCTGCAAAAATTAGCGAGTCGCCGGGAAGAAATGGAGTGATCACCAGCCCTGTTTCGGCAAAAATAATTCCGAAAAGGATCAAATAGGTCCAAAGACCATAACTATCAATGAGCGCGCTCAGGTAAACATCAAGATGCAAGAAAAAGTCTATAAAAGTGAGAATTAAATCCATTCAATGATCTCCGAATAATTAGAGTGCCACAGTAGCTCTGCGGTTAATGAATCTCAGCAGGGTAATACTTCCAACGGTCAATATCAGCAAGCCCAGAAGCATACCATTTACTAAGATTGGCGAACTAAGTAAATTGCTCTCATTTTGAAGCGCCGAAAGGCTTAAAAAAATGGCCAGTCCATTCCAGCTTCCATGAAGAAAAACGGCCAATAAATAAGTGCCAAACAATTTCCAGTATTTCCTTTCATTGCGAGCAATGACTAATGCGCGGCCGATCAGTCCGGATGTCAGGATGTGCATTGCAGTGGTGCCGATGCGAGCCCCCATAACGGCGCTCCAGTTTTCCGGGCCTACCGAGAGAGCCAAATTCTCAAAGAGCGCAAAACCAGCGCCACTGAGCGCCCCAAGCGCAAAGCCGCTTGCTGGGCTCCATTTTTTATTAATTGAAAAGTACAGGCCAATGGGTTTTATTAATTCTTCTATAAGCGGTACTGCTACAGAAATAAACATCAGCAGAAAAAAGATGATTACGGGATCAGAAGATAAGGCTGAAAATTGCTGGAGCAATAGATCCTGGCCAACACCTGACAGGTCAATTCTTGAAAGGCTGTCAAGTAATCCAATATATTGTTCCTGTGTGAAGAGATAGAAAAGTGCCAAGCCAAGGATCACCGCGCCCGCAAATATCTCTAATATTAATGCGATCAAGGGCCCAAAAATAATACTAACTGCAAGCACGCCCCAATAGCGCTGCGGGCTTCCCATTGAAATATTACGCGTAGCCCAGATCAACAACATCAAAACTATGAGGCTTGAGACAAAGGCATGAATAGGTGGAAGTGCAAATAGAGCCAATATTTCAAATTGGCTTACAAATGCGCCTGCCAGCGAAAAGATTATGAGCAGTAAAATGGTGCGATTTCCAACAAATTTTCGCAATTTGGATAACCATTTCGTCTCGATCATTGGATTAAATAGTCGTCGAATTGCTGTAAAAGCTGATGGCATCAGGAGTGCCGCAGTGAAGAGCAACGCAAAAGCGCTCATGAAGCTGGCGCCAACTTCCAGGAGGGACGCATTTTGCCCCAACAATGCTAGCCAGCCACTGATAAATAGGATGCCGGAAAATAGGGAAAGTATTCCAATTGCCAGCAGGCTAAACAGCAGTTGGAAAACGGAAGCCAGGTGAAGCTTTTTGGGAGTTTTGCCTAAAATTTCTTGCTTTTCAGAGATCAATTTGTCTCGATAATTACATCGATGATCAAATCACCAGGCGGCAAATTGGGATTGCTGGATGGATCTCGCGGGGTCAAACTTTCCACCACATCCATGCCTTCAATTACTTCGCCGAATATGGTGAAGGCTCCGTTAAGGTGTTCCGTTGGGCCATAGGTGATAAAAAATTGGCTGCCATTGGATGTTGGGCCAGAGTTGGCCATAGCGAGCAGACCTTCACGATCAAAGAGCACGCTGGAGCTGCTTTCAACAGCGAAGGCGTATCCAGGGCCACCAAAACCCGTGCCAGTGGGATCGCCCGATTGAGCCATAAAGCCGGGCAAAACACGATGAAAAGTGACATTATCGAACCAATCGTTTTCTGCCAAAAACACAAAACTATTCACTGCCGTTGGCGCTATTTCAGGAAGCAAAGCGATGACAACATCACCTTTTTCTGTGCGCAGGGTTGCGGTGTAAGTCTTCGTCATATCGAGTGTAAAAGCAGGGCATTCATTGAATTGGCGCGTGCGTAATATCTCGAGCTGAATGATCGCATCCAGGCTGCTAATGTCGCTGGGACCCTGATATGGGAAGCCATTGATCAGCAAATATGGCGTCCCTCCCAAGCCAAGTTCTAGCCCATTCTGCCATGCCTCTTCAGCCAATTCAGTGAGTTCCGTACTTAATAGATCTTCTTCAAAAAGGCTTTCATCAAGATCAAGTTCCCCGGAAGCATCAATGAGAAAATCCTGGAAAGCAGCATCGCTCAGCGCCGACCATTCTAATTGGCGCTCAAAAAGCAAATCGTGCATTTCCCAAAAGGCTCCTTGAAGTCCGGCTGCCTCACTGGCTTGCACGGCCAAAGCGGCTTTTTCATGAATGGGGGCTTCCTCGCTGCCGATCAATGGGAAATGTCGAAAAACAACACTTAATTGATCTGGATATTGGCTTTCCAGCACTGCGAGGGTTGGAGCCAGGGCACCACAAGCAGGGCATTCGAAATCGCTGTATTCAACAATCGTTACTAAGGGACTTTCTGCTCCACGCTGCCAATCCGATGCGTTCACCGGTGGATATGGGGAACTGAGCAGTGCCTCATCGCGGGATTCCGAGCTTACTGCTGTGCAGCTTGCCTCGGGAAGCGCTATTGCATCAACTTCAATATTTTCCTGTGCAGAAATTTCTTCTTCTGGCGCAGAAAGATCCTCAATTTCACTCTGAGCGCTATTCGATGGTGCAGAGCAAGCACCAAGAAGTACTGCAGAAAAGAAAAAAGCTAGGAGAATTTGAGCCTTTGAATGGCTTTTTGAAGGATTCATAGGCGACATTGTACCAGTCGTCTATTACTCGAAAAGCAGATCGATTTTTAGCAATTCTTCAGTCGAAGTAATGAATGCCATTTTCTTTATAAAGCTTTCCAGTGAGGGGGATTGCGCTCTTAGCTGCCTTACGGCGTTCCCCACCGGGTCTTCTCCTGCGGGGCCTGCCTCCTGATCGGCATAACTTCCATAAAATGCAAAATAAGCCTGGTTGAGCTTCCTAATGGGATAGCCGTGATCCCAAAAAAGAAGACGCCGTTCTTCCATATATTTCTCTGCTTCCTCAATGGCACCCTCTTCCAGAAGTTTGTCTACCTCTATTCGGGTGGCATGCATTTCCGCGCGAAAATCAAAGCGATTGCTATCCTCTATGATTTCCTGAGTGTGCTCAATCTCACTCTCGATAGGTGGAGGCTGAGGGTGCAATTCCGGATAATAGCGCTCGATTACTTTTCCTCCCAATTCTTTTCCAGCAATACTCGCAACTGTTTCATTCATGGTGCGCAGATCCTGATTCCGGTTGTAAAGCAAACCGAGGGGCCGCAAAGTGAGATAGTTGTGGATCCATTCATGCGCGATCACTTCCGTTAGCCACTTTAAATTGCTGCTTTGCGCGATCATAGTTGGATAGGAGCCAATGCCACCAACAGGCACAACCAAAGTAGATACATTCAAGGCGGCGCTCACTTCATCTTCCAATTCGATATGCTCGATGAGATCCAGATCCGTTTTCAAAGAAATATTGGCATCCTGCTGAATCCCATCCCTTGGGGAAACGATCAAGGCCCAGGGAAGCGGAGTGCTGTGAAAGAGAACGGGTGGGAAAGTTAGGCCGATCGTGGCCAGCCCGCTTTCCGCTGCAATAGCCGCCATTTGTTCTTGCAGGATGGCTTCCACCAGGGAGGAACTTTCTTCTCTACGTTCCTTGAGGGCTTCCAATTCTTGTTCCTGAGAAGAGATCTCAAATGTTAGAGCATCCGCATTGGGATTTGAGTGCAATAATTCCAAATTTCTTTCGCTCTCTTGGATGCTGCTAATCAGGGAAATATAATCGCGCACAGTTTCCGGACCTGAATTGTCCTCCTGATAGCCCTTTTCCCCCCAGGCAGCCTGATCGATCTTTATTTCAATCGCATCCAGTGTCCAGGAAAGGTAATCAAATTCAATGGGTCTTGTATAGGCTCTAACAAGATTTCCGGGATCTCCACTAGGCAATGTGGCATTTCCCAGGAAGAGAATAATTACGATGATCAGGATATTTCTAAGGAGCCGCCAGAACATGCAGCGATGATACAAGGCCGCTTATGCTGCGTCAAATAAGGTTTGCATGAGCGAAAGCCGCTATAATCTTGCCCAATGAATTTTTTGATCACAGGGGCCGCAGGTTTTCTGGGCGTTGCCCTTGCCAATCAGCTTTCTCGCGAAGGTCATGTAGTTCGCGGCTTGGATGATCTTTCAAGCGGTAACGATGCGCTCCTTTTTGAAGATGTCCATTTCACCCGTGGCGATGTTAGTGATCGCCCTAAGCTTTGGTCATTGCTTCAGGATATCGATTGCGTCTACCATTTGGCAGCCAGAGTTCGTGTTGCAGAATCCCTTTTGTATCCACGCGAATACAATGATGTAAACGTAGGTGGCACGGTCAGCCTAATGGAGGCCATGCGCGATGTGGGTGTGCGCCGCGTGGTTTTTGCTTCTTCTGGAGCTGTCTATGGCAATCAGCAGGAACAGCCCCTTCATGAAGAGGCCAAGACCTTTCCTCGCTCACCCTACGCTGTTTCGAAACTGGCCGCTGAATATTATGTTCGTACGATCGGCTCTCTTTGGGGCATAGAATCGGTGGCCTTGCGCATTTTCAACGCCTATGGCCCCGGGCAAAGCCTCCCGCCTTCTCACCCGCCTGTAGTGCCCAATTGGCTGCGCCAGGCGATTCGCGGTGGCTCATTGGTTGTCCACGGAGATGGTGAGCAAACGCGGGATTTTGTTTATATCAGCGACGTTGTGCGCGCTTTAGTTGCCGCAGCCACCGCTCCTGATTTGGATGGCTCAGTGATCAATGTGGGCAGCGGCGAGGAAAGCAGCAT
>PVMS01163659.1_pt1 | contig 12960 bp, 11 predicted proteins | sample 1853461 | NCBI WGS metagenome assembly PVMS01 (sample SAMN08582032, study PRJNA380276) | Marine sediment metagenome, whole genome shotgun sequencing project. | isolation source: ocean sediment barecode stripped | collected 2017 | reverse complement strand
GGCGCAAGATGGTGAACTGCATCCGCTGCAGCGCGCCTTCGGTGAAACCTGGGCTTTTCAATGTGGGTTCTGTACGCCGGGAATGCTTGTTTCCTGCTTCGCACTGTTGAACTCGAACGATAATCCCACTCGCGAAGAGATACTTGTCGCGGTTGCCGGGAATTTCTGCCGCTGTACCGCCTACCAGGGTGTGGTCAAGGCTGTACAACAGGCGGGGGCAGAACTGCGGGCCGCGAAAGAAAGCAGGGAGGCCCCTGGTGAGTGACCTGGCTGTCGTTGGAAAGTGGACTGCCGCGCCCGGAGCAGAGGAGATCGTGACCGGGAAGGCACGCTATTGCCCCGATATTCGATTGCCTGGACTGCTCTGCGGCAAGCTCTTGTACAGTCCGTATGCGCGGGCCCGAATTACAAAACTCGATGTCAGCAAGGCACGAAAAATAGCTGGCGTTTACGCCGTGATGACACACGCCGATATCCCCGGCGAGAACAGTTACCTGTATGCAGAACCGGATCAGCCGCTGTTGGTCGTCGACGAAGTGCGTTTCCAGGGGGACGCTGTGGCCGCGGTCGCCGCCAGAGATAGTCGAACGGCCGATGCTGCGCTAGCCGCGATCGACGTCGAGTATGAAGAGTTGCCGGGCCTGTTCGACCCGCTGGAGGCCAGGCAGCAAGACCCGGGAAACGTCATGTCTAGCCAGATGTACCGGTCGGGGGATGTGGAAGCAGCGATCGCATCGGCTGATGTAGTGATTGAGAACACCTATCGTACGCAGTGGGCGGAACACGCATTTCTGGAGACCGAGGGGGGCGTCGGACTTATCGACGATGACGGTGGTGTTACGGTCTATTCCTCTTGCCAGGCGCCACACCGGGACAGAATGCAGATCGCACGGGCACTGGCGATGCCGGAGAGCATGGTGCGCGTCATTACACCTTATATAGGTGGCGCTTTCGGAGCGAAGGACGAGGCTCATGTGCAAATTCATGCAGGGCTTTTGGCACACGCTGCCCAAAGACCCGTGCAGTTAATCCGCGGACGCCGGGAGTCGATGCTGACGCACGTGAAGCGTCATCCGTTTGTTGTCGAATATACAACTGCGGCAACCAAGGAGGGCAAGCTGCTTGCGGTGAAAGCCAGGGCGATCGCGGATGCGGGTCCATATGCGAACTCGTCGCACGAGGTATTGAATAAGTTCGGCGAGTTCATCGGCGGCCCGTACAAGGTGGAAAACGTCGAGGTCGAGAAGATCGGCGTGCGAACGAACAACCCCATCACGGGTGCGTTCAGGGGTTTTGGGGCACCGCAGGCCGCATTCATTTATGAATCGCAGATGGACGATCTCGCGCGGCGGCTCGGAATGGACCCGTTGGAGATTCGTCTGCTGAATGGCGTTGAGACGGGTACGAAAATGTACACGGGCGTGGTCGTTCGGGAAGGTACTGCGATGAAGGCTTCCCTCGAGAGGGCCGCGGAAATGATCGGGTGGGAGAAGCGCGATCAATTCGAACGTCGACCCGCCAGGCATCTTCGTCGTGGCTGGGGCATGGCGACGATCCTGAAAGGCTCGGGTCTCGGGCGCGGCCTGTCAGATCATGCCGGCGTGATGCTCGAAATGCACCGGGATGGATCCGTGGTGTTGCACAGCGGTGCTGCGGACATGGGCCAGGGCATCGTCACTGTTATGGCGCAACTGGCGGCCGAGAGGCTGGGCGTCGACCTGACTTCCGTCCGGGTGGTCAGGGCGGACACATCGAAGTCGCCCGACGCCGGCGCGTCATGTGCGAGTCGCCAGGCGATGGTGTCGGGCAATGCGGTGCTCGAGGCGGCGGACGCCATCCGCAATACGCTGCTGACGCTGGCGGCCGGGAAAACGAAGGTCGACAAGGAGCGGCTCGATCTCAGAGCAGGGAGGCTCCTCGTGGATGGTGAAGCGCACGAACTCTCGGTAAGGGATCTCGCTCAGCGCGCCGGCAACTGGGGCTATCCGTTGCATGCCGAGAGCCTGGTCCATTTTGAATATCCGAGCGACGTCCCGAAAGTCACATACCGTTACAGCCAGGAGGTCTTTCAGTTCTGCACCCAGATCGCCCAGGTATTGGTGGATTGCGAGACAGGCCAGGTCAAAGTGGAAAGGCTGATAGCTGTTCACGATGCGGGGAAAATGATTAATCCGGGCGGCGTTTACGGGCAGATCGAGGGGGGTGTAGCACAGGGTATCGGTTACGCGCTCACCGAAGAACTCGTTGTGAGTGAGGGACACACGCAAAATCCGTCGCTGGAAAATTATGTGATTCCGCTGGCGCTCGACCTGCCGGAAATCGAAATGGAAGTGCTGGAAATTCCGGAACCGACTGGGGCGCCGCTTGGTGCGAAAGGCATCGCCGAGTCACCGATTATTCCGACGGCACCGGCTATTCGTAACGCCATATACGACGCGATCGATAAACCACTCTACGAATTGCCCATGACCCCGGAGCGAGTGTTACCTGTTCCGGATACAGGTTGAATCAGGCACTGACCGGCGGTCTCCGTTCCGACCAGGGGCGAGCTTGTTCGAGTTGACCTGCCAACCGAAAGAGTGTCGCCTCATCACCGTAACGGCCAAGCAGCTGAACGCCAATCGGCAGATTGTCGTCATTCCAGTGCAGTGGCAATGAGATTCCCGGCTGCCCGCTGGCATTCGCGATCAGGGTGAAGCCCGTGTATTCGCCAAGGCGCTCGATGTGCTGATCGCGAGTCTCCGGCGTGTAGTCGAAATATCCGAGGGGTACTGGCGGCTTTGCGAGCGTTGGCGTGAGCCAGACGTCATAGTTGCCGAAGAATGCGGCCATGTCGCGGCTCGCCTTTTGCAAATCCTGAACCGCAAGCAGGTAATCTCCCGAACTCTGCCTTTCGCCATGCAGGTAGGTGCGCCAGGTCGCGGGCTCGAACAAAGCCTCATCGGGCGCGCGGCCGCTGCGTCTCGCCCAGTCCTTGACACCCCAGCACAGGAAGCCTGCCCAGACGTTGCCGAAGGCCTTGAATAGACGTTTGCCATCGAGCGACGGTGATGCCTCGACGACATCGTGCCCCAGTTCCTCGCACAGTCGTGCGGCCGATTCGGCAGCAACGACACAGTCGGGATGAGCAGCTTTGCCGTTGAGCGCTATTGTCCCGAGCCCGATGCGCAGGCGATCCGGAGGCCGCCCGACTTCCTCGGCGAACGAACGTTCTGGCAACGCCGGGTTATACGGGTCTCCTGCCAGGGGACCGGCCGTGACATCGAGAATCGCGGCGCTGTCTCGCACGGAACGCGTTACGACATGATCACATAACAGTCCGCTGGCGGCATCGCCTACCTCGGGGCCGAGAGAATTACGTCCGCGGGTTGGCTTCAATCCCACCAGTCCGCAACAGGACGAGGGAACGCGTATGGAGCCGCCACCATCGTTCGCATGCGCGGCAGCTACCATGCCCGCCGCCACGGCTGCCGTTGAGCCGCCGCTCGAACCGCCTGCAGTCATAGCGGTGTTCCAGGGGTTCCGGGTTGCCCCGAATTGCCGCGGCTCGGTGGTCGGCATCAGGGCAAACTCCGGTGTGTTGGTCTTGCCAACGATGATTAAACCGGCTGCGCGGTAACGGCGCACCAGCTCGCTGTCCTGCGGTGAAATATAATGACCGGCAAGAAACGCAGATCCTTCGGACAGGGGCGTGCCCCCATATTCGGCTACGATGTCTTTGAGCAGAAAAGGCACGCCGGCGAATGCTGCGTCGATGGATGCGGCGGCGGCTGCCTCTCTCGCACGATCAAAAAGTGGCGCGATTACAGCGTTGATCTCGGGATTCAGGTGCTCGATACGATTGATTGCGGCTTCAACCATTTCTATGGGCGATACCTCTTTGCGCCGCACCAGGTCGGCCTGCGCCGTAGCATCCAAAAAACCTAATTCGTCCATGGTCGTTTCGATCTCCAAACTCGTCCGGGAGGGGCAATCGTGCTTGACCGGCAGAGTATGCCACGGCTAAATGCCTGATTCGGGGTTTGAAAAGAGCTGGCGGAGCCGGGACAGATGGATTTTCTACTGACACCAGACCAACAGGCCGTTTGCGACGCGGTACAAAAAATCTGTGCCGATTTCGACGACGACTACTGGCTCGCGCACGACAAGAGCGGTGAGTATCCGGAGGACTTCTACCGGGCAATCGCCGCAGGCGGGTGGCTGGGCGTAGCCATGCCGGAGGAATACGGTGGCGCAGGCCTCGGTATTACAGAAGCTGCGCTAATGATGCATACGGTGGCCAGCTCCGCTGGCGCCATGAGTGCCGCATCGGCCATTCACCTGAATATTTTCGGCCCGCACCCGATTGTGGTGTTTGGCAGCGCCGAACAAAGGAAACGCTGGCTACCGGACCTGATCTCAGGTCGTAGCCGATCCTGTTTCGGCGTCACCGAGGCGGACGCCGGACTGAATACGACATCGATCAAGACACGCGCCGAGCGAAGCGGTGACGGTTATGTCGTCAACGGCAGGAAGATCTGGACGTCTTCTGCACAGGTGGCCGACAAGATAATGCTGCTCGTCCGCACGACTCCGAAGGAGGAGTGCGAACGCCCAACGGAAGGCATGACAATGTTCTACACGGACCTGAACCGGGACTACTGCGATGTCCGGGCGATTCCGAAGATGGGGCGTGCGGCAGTCGACTCGAATGAGGTCTATATCGATGCGTTGCCGGTACCGGCGGAAGATCGGATTGGGGACGAGGGCGAGGGTTTTCGATACTTGCTGCACAGCCTTAACCCGGAACGCATACTGATCGGCATCGAGGCAATCGGTATCGGTCAGAATGCTCTGGGCCGCGCAGCCCGGTACGCGAAGGAGCGGGAAGTGTTTGGTCGCCCGATCGGCCAAAATCAGTCGATTCAACATCCACTGGCACAAAGCTGGATGGAGCTGGAAGCGGCCTTTCTCATGGCAATGCGCGCCGCCTACCTCTATGACAACGGCGAGCGCTGTGGCATAGAAGCCAATGCCGCAAAATACCTCGGGGCCGAGGCCGGCTTTCAGTCCTGCACGCGTGCTGTAATGACACACGGCGGCATGGGCTACGCAAAGGAGTACCACGTTGAGCGATTGATGCGCGAAGTGATGATTGCACGTCTGGCACCGATTAGTCCGCAGCTTATTCTTTGCAACATCGCTGAAAAAGCATTGGGTTTGCCCAAGTCTTACTAAGGACTAATTTCGAAGCGCGAGCCACTCATCGCGGAGTTGATCGCGAGATTCGGGCGCAGCAATCTCTATCAGAGCGTCAGCTCTTGCTGCTGTCGACAAGTGCCGAACATGTCGTGCGCCATATTCCGTAACAACAAAGTCGATGTCTGTGCGGCAAGCGGTCGCAGCGGTGCCACGATCCAGCGCCGCAACAATTCGTGATTTCTTACCCCGGGCTGTGGTCGCCTTGAACGCCACGATTGAGCGCCCGCCGCTCGACAGTGCCGCCCCACGCATCATGTCCACCGCGCCACCGGGGCCGGTCCACTGCTGACCACCGAGCATGTCGGCACTCACCTGGCCGAAAAGATCAACTTCCACAGCCGAGTTAATCGATACGAAATTGTCGATCTGGCGTATTACGCCCACATCGTGCGTGTAGTCGACCGCTCGAATCGCGAGGTCCGGTTCGCTGCCCGCCCACTCGATCAGAGCCTCGCTGCCCAGTGTCGCGCAGGTCACGATCTTGTTCGGGTCCTGGCTCTTGTATCGTCCGGTGATATTGCCGGACCTGGCCAGGGCCATGACGCCATCGGCTATCAGTCCCGAATGAATGCCGAGATCACTCTTGTCCGTGAGCGCATCCAGGACCGCGGCGGGTATTGCACCAAGTCCGACCTGGAGACAATCACCGTCGTTGATCAGTTTGGCGACATGGCGACCAACCGCAACGGCGACCGCATCGCTTTTCTGCCCGGGGAAAACCGGCACTGGTCTGTCACAGGCGATGGCATAGTCGATGATGTCTGCTGGCCAGCCTGGCGCATCCGTGGGAAGCGGTTGTCGTTCATTCACTTCGGCGAAAACTGTACCTGCTTTGTCGAGTACGGCCGGCAGGAAGTCGGCGCTGATGCCGAGCGACAACTCATCGCCTCGTGCGGGTGGTACCTGAGCCAGGACCGCGTCAATTTTCAGGTCCCTCCGCAGGTACTCAAAGATCGCACTGTATTGCATCGGCACGAAGTCCGTGCGGCCCGATGCGATCGACGCCCTGTTTTCTGGTGTTGCAAAGAACGCTGTCGACCTGGCCTCAGGATGTAAGGTGGAGAAATCGAAACCGTTCATGCCGGGGATGGACACCGATATGAAATGAACATCGGCACATCGCTCACTCTGATTTGCCAGGGCAGCCAGGATTTCCCTCGGCTCCGCTGTTGCCCCGGCGACGAAAACGGTCATGCCGGGTTCAAGAAACTCCGCCACCTGGTCCGCTTCGATCCAACGCTTCATTGTTTCACCGATTTCTGTACCCGTATTGAGTTAGCTAATTCGAGCAAGCATACTGCATGTCCCAATTTAGGAGGATACCGGGATGGATGTTGGACTGTCACTCGGGATAAGTCAGCGCGAGCCGATTCTTCACAATGTCGAGGTGGTGCAACAGGCCGAGGCGCTGGGATTCGACAGCGTCTGGATTGCCGATGTACAGCTGTCCATGAAAGATTGTTTCACGGCTCTTACCTTATGCGCTGTCAATACGTCGAAGATCCTGCTCTCGACCGGAGTGGCTAATCCGATAACGAGACATCCAAGTATCATTGCGAACACGTTTACGGCGCTTAACGAAATTAGTGACGGGCGCGCCATCGTTGGCCTGGGGACCGGTTGGACGGGCGTATTTCCCATCGGCCTGAAACCGGCGACGATCAAGCATATGGAAGAGTCGGTCGTAACGATTCGCAAACTCTGCTCAGGTGAAGAAGTCCCGGGCGGTGAGAAAGGGCCTTACCATATGGTTACCAGCACCGGCGCGATTCCCATTTACATAGCTGCAAACCAGCCCCGCATGCTCAGAATGTGTGGGCGGGTCGCGGACGGCGTGATCCTGATGGGTGGTGCGAATGAGGAATTCGTGAACTGGCAGATCGACCTCGTCAGGGAGGGTGCGGAAGAGGCTGGTCGGTCGATGGATGACATCAAACTGCATTTGTGGGCCAATATCTCACTGTCCGACGACCATGATCAGGCGCGCGATGATGTCAGCCACTGGGTTGCGTCGCAGGCGGAGACCTTTAGTAAATGGAAGGAGCTCCCGGAGTTTCTGCAGCCTTACAAGGCCGATTTCGAAGCCGCATCGAAGTCCTACAATCGGCTCGAGCATATGTCGCAACACGCCGGACACAAGCGAGTCATTTCCGGCGAACTCATAGACTATCTGGCGTTCGTCGGTAGTGCCGATGAATGCCTCGACAGAATGCGTAAGCTCGAAACACTCGGGCTTCACGGAGTGACGCTCTCGTTTCGAGCCGGCGGTCGACAGGAACGCATGGAGGCGCTCAGTGAGGGAATCATCAAACCCCTCAAAGGCATATGAGCGAGCGTCCAACAGCAGTTCTAATCCACGGCCTGTCTGAAACTCGCGAGGTGTGGTGGCGGCAGACGTCTTTTCTCGAGCCATCGATGCGTGTCATCAGCTATGACATTCGGGGCTTTGGCAAAAGCTCGACCGGCGCTGCAGACGGTACGGTGCGGCAAATGGCAGACGATCTTGCGCAACTCCTGAGCGCGTTCGAGACGGGCCCGGCCTGGTTCGTTGGTTTCTCCATGGGCGGCGTCATAGCACAGCGATTTGCACTGGATTTTCCTGAATTGAGCAAAGGACTGGTATTGATCGCCAGTTCCTGCGCCGTCGGCCGCGGTGGCCGGGAGTTTTTCAATTACCGCATCGAGCAGGTGACAAGCGGAGGGCTCGAGAGTCTTGCAAAAACCAATGATGGCGACGCGCGCGGTTGTTTCCATACAGGAGATGAAGACCTTATCAACGAGTACAAGGAACTTCGAGTAGCTGCGGTCCGGGACCCGGCGGGCTATCTGAACGCCTGCAATGCAATGTTGGGTATTGCTGAGAACCCGCTGACGCCGGAGTTGAGCACTCTGCGTTGCCCCACGTCAGTGGTTGCAGGCGAGCACGATCCTTACTGCCCGCCAAAGGCATCGAAAATGATTTCCGATGCAATACCGGACGCCGAGCTTACAGTCATCGAAGACGTCGGTCATTGCATGCAGTTCGAGGCCAGCGACAGGCTGAACAATCACATCGCAGATTTTATCGGCGGGCGAGAAGTATGAGCGAGGAAAACAGCGGACCGCTGAAATGGGAAAAGCGTAACGAAGTCGCTATCCTGACTTTGAACCGGCCGAATGCAATGAACTCCTTCGACCTCGAGTTGATGGCGGAGCACAGGCAGCGCCTCGAAGAGTTCGAAGCAGATGAAAACCTTCGTGTTCTCGTCTACACGGGCGAAGGGCGCGCGTTCTCGACTGGCATCGACATCAAGAAAGCGCCGGATTTTCTCCATTGGAGTGCCGAGGACAGGCACCGGACCTGGGTGACGCCGTGCTCCATGGAGATCAGCAAGCCCACAATTGCCGCGGTTAACGGGTATGCGTTCGGCGGCGGCTGTGAGCTGGCCCTGGGATGTGACATGCGGATTGCGTCCGAAAAAGCCATATTCGGACTTCCGGAGGTGTTGCTGGGTGCCCTGCCTGGCGGCGGCGGCACACAGACGCTGGCGAGACTGATTGGTCTCGGAGACGCCTTGCTCTTGATGCTGACGGGCGAGTCTATTGATGCGACCGAAGCTTTGCGGCTTCGCCTGGTACAGAAGGTCGTGCCCGAAGACCGGTTGATGGAAGAGGCGATGAACATCGCGGAGGCCATCTGCCGTGGTGGCAAGAACGCCGTTCCGATGATTAAGGAAGTCGCCACAAAAGGACTCAATCTGCCAATTGATGAAGCGCTCTGGCTCGAGCAGGTCTATTTTCAACGCAACCGTGAAGAGGCGATCGATGAGATCGAGGAGCGGCTGCGCGCTTTTCAGGAACGCAGTAAAAAGGGCAAAAAATAATGGACCTGGCACTGAATAAGAAGACAGCCATCATAACTGGCGGCGCGTCCAACATCGGCAAGGCGATCGCTGAAGGCTTTGCAGCTGAGGGCAGCAACGTCGTGATCGCAGATGTAGATAAGAAGCAGGCCGAACGGGTGGCTAAGGAACTCGACGCGCAGAGTGGCGGCGCGGCAATATTCATCGAGGCCGACGTTACCGATGCAGCTCAAATCGAAAAAATGGCCCAACAAACACTCGAGCGCTTCGGGCAGATCGATGTACTCGTCAATAACGCCGGCTGGACCGCCAACGACCTTTTTCTGAATAAGCCCGTCAGCGATTTCGAGCGCGAGATTGCCATCAACTTGTGGGGTCCGATTAACTGCATCAGGGCCGTTGCGCCGTCGATGATAGAACGCAGTTACGGCAAGATCATCACGATAGGGTCCGATGCAGGTCGTGTCGGCGAATACAACGAAGCGGTGTACAGCGCCTGCAAGGGAGGCATTATCTCTTTGAGCAAAGCGCTCGCACGCGAGTTTGGCAAGCACAATCTGAACGTCAACGTGGTATGTCCAGGGCTAACGCTTCCGGAGAGCGCCGACGACGCTGGCAGCGAAAGCCTGTGGCACAAGGATAGTCATCAGAGTCAGATATTTCAGAACGATGAGGTTCTCGCCAAGGTCGTGCGACGCTATCCGCTGAGGCGCCACGGCGTGCCGAAGGATATCGTTCCTCTCGTACTACTGCTGGCGTCGGACAAATCGTCGTACACTACCGGTCAGGTCATCAGCGTAAGTGGCGGTTACGCAATGTAGGGCGAACCATGAAACGGAAAACGCATTGAATAGAACTACAACGAAAGAAGGCATCTGCGAGGTCGTACTCGATAACCCGGGCCGCAAGAATGCGCTTTCCTACGCGTTGCTCGATGACCTCAACAGAGATCTTGCGTCAGCCACAGAAGATGCAGCACGCGCCGTCATTCTGACCGGGGCTGGTGATGTATTTAGCGCCGGCGCAGATTTTGCAGACCTGACCGGTACGATCGATGACCTGGCGATTGATGAAGCAATAGAGCAAGTCGTGTCCCGGATCCGCGAGATGCCGGCGCCCGTTTTTGCGGCGATCGAGGGACCTTGCATGGGCGGCGCCGTCGATATAGCACTTGCCTGCGATTTCCTCGTAGCATCCGAAGATTCCTTTTTCGAGGTACCGGCTGCGCGCCTGAGCCTTCTCTACAATCCAGCCGCGGTCAGGCGCTGGCATGTGCGGCTAAGTGGCCTGACGCTGCGGCGCTTGTTGTTGCTAGGTGAACGACTCACGGCGGCGGAGGCGGCACAAACTGGAGTAGTTTCTCACCTCGTTGCGCGAGGCGCGGCGTTAAATGAATCCCGCAAGCTTGCAAAGCTTGCAATTGATGGCAGTCGCGATGCTGTCGCTGCGACAAAGAGTCTGCTCGCAGCACTCGAAAACGGCGAAACGGACCTCGCCCGCTGGGAGAAAGTTCGCAGGGAAATCCTCGACTCGCCAGAACGTCGCGAGTCGGTTGCCGGGGCAAAAAAACTGTTGGAGGATTAGTCGATCACCGCCGTTCTGAAAATCCGCGTGTTTCGCTAGTTAGTCCATCTTGGCTTTGAGTTCGGTGTGTTATTCCGTACGGTTCGATTGATTCGAATCGACTGGGCGTCGATTCTCACCCTACGGGCAGCTTCGCTGTCCTGATTCGCTTCGCGAATCGGTCCGCCCCTGGCCACCAATTGCTCAAGGTGTATTCCGAACACTTGGTTAACACTTTCGCCGGTACGAATTGCCAGAATTGTTAGTCCACAGCTGGCTGCGGCAAGGATTCACTAAGCATCGACAACAATTCATCGCGGTCAAATTTGAATTCACTGCCATTACTCAATTCGGTGAGGGTTTTGAGAACATTGCGAATCATCGCTTCTGCGTGGCGCCGATCGGTTACAGCAAGATAACGTTTTTTGGGTTCGTCGGAAAAAAGCGCGTGTAATACGGCGTCGGCAACCGTATCGGGTTCCGGGAACGGAGAGTCGTTGTCATCGGTACACAGAGCGGCGAGTTCTTTGGCGAGATCCGGAAAGAGAGAGCCCGCCGCATCATAGCCCTGATCTTTGCGCCGCCTGCAATTCGACGCTACGGCATTGGAATTGTATGGACCCGGTTCGACGACACTGACGCGAACCCCGACGGTCCCCATCTCGAAAGCCAATGTATCCGAAAAAGCTTCGATAGCGTGTTTGCTCATGCTGTAGACACCGTAGGCCGGCGGAGAAGCAATACCGGCCATCGAACTGATGTTGCTGATACGGCCTTTCGATTCGATGATCAAGGGCGCAAACGCTTTGGTTATTCGGTATGGGCCGTAAATGTTGACGTTAAACACGAAATCGAGTTCGGATTCCGCGGTCTCAGCCAGCAGCCCCATTACAACGACGCCGGCGTTGTTGACGATGCCGTACAGCCCTCGATCGCCCGTTCTGACGATTTCAACGGCCGCGTCGATGTCGGCCTGAATCGTCACGTCGAGGCGCAGGCCCTGAATGTTCTCAATTTCGCTCAGTGCGGCAATGTCTCTGGGCTTTCTGGCACCGGCGTAGACGAAATAACCTTCGGAAGCCAATCTTTCTGCAATATTGCGCCCAATGCCGGTACTTGCACCGGTGACGAGCACGGCCTTCTGAGCAGACAGCTCCGCCGCAAATACGGGGTTGGTTATAACAGAAAGGGTTAAGAGGAAAAATGTACCCATATACAAATAGGTTGCCAGTTTTGAAATCATGAAATTCCCCAAGAGCTCTGCGTCAGAGCGTTTACTATAAGATGTGCCGGGCTTATTTTCTTGGGGAAAAGATGCGAAAAAGATGTCAGGACCACGTTCTTACGCTATTGGCGCAGACTGTTGGTAGGGGAGGAGCCGAACAAGCTATGGTAGTGGCCCGTGAAGGCAAGACGGTGAGGTTTTCCGCGTGTAGTTTCGGTGTAAATAAGCTGAGAATAATAAGGTGACCATGTCCAAAAATGACGTCGAGTTTGCGGTTCTTGGTACCTACATGCACGCACCGACGTTGGGTGAGGTCGAGGTAGTAGAATCTGCGCTGATCGAGGTTGGTACATCGGGAGCAATAAGCAGGATTCTTCATTCAGACGACCCGGATTTTCAAGCCAGATGTCGAACGGCCACGAACAATGGGTGCCTCAGTCGACTTGGCGAAAGTCAGTATCTGCTGCCTGGATTGGTTGATCTACATGTGCATGCGCCGCAATGGCCGCAAATGGGGAAAGCCCTCGATGTCCCCCTGGAACGCTGGCTTCAAGAACACACGTTTCCACTTGAGGCGCGATACGAAGATTGTCGTTTTGCGAGTCGTGTATACGAATCGCTGGTCAGTGCACTACTGGCAAACGGCACTACCTCCGCACTTTATTTCGCCACGATTCATCAAGAATCTTCGACACTGCTTGGTCAAATCTGCCTTGAATACGGTCAGCGGGCCTTTGTCGGCAAGGTGGCGATGGATAATCCGGACCAATGTCCCGATTTTTATTGTGAATCCAGCGCCGAAGCAGGAATCGCGGCGACTGAAGCGTTCATTAACGGTGTGAAAGCTCTACCCAATAATCGGTCCGGCTTGGTTCAACCCGTAATTACACCGAGATTCATTCCTAGTTGCACCGATGAAATGTTACATGGGTTGGGCCTGCTAGCCAGCCAGTACGACTGCCACATACAAACGCATTGCTCTGAAAGCGACTGGGAACATCAGTACGTCCTGGACCGCTTCGGCAGGACCGATACGGAATGCCTGGTAGATTTCGGGCTTGCAACGGAAAAATCGGTATTTGCGCACGT
>PVMS01088148.1_pt1 | contig 12960 bp, 12 predicted proteins | sample 1853461 | NCBI WGS metagenome assembly PVMS01 (sample SAMN08582032, study PRJNA380276) | Marine sediment metagenome, whole genome shotgun sequencing project. | isolation source: ocean sediment barecode stripped | collected 2017 | reverse complement strand
TCGACTCCCTCGCCAGCGAGGACGTACACCTCGCGGTGGGCGGGGTCACGCTTCCCAATCCCGCCTCGGTCGCGCTCCACGAGAGCTTCGGCTTCGAGCCAGTCGGCATCTTCCGGGAGGTCGGCTACAAGTTCGGTCGATACTGGGACGTGCAGTGGTTCCGGAAGGAGCTCGGCTAGGCCATGCCGAACGGGCAGGAGAGCCCTCGGGAGTCGAACGGCTTCAGCGTCGCGGCCCGCGGCCGCAGCTTCGCCCACGCTTTTCGCGGGCTCGCCGCGCTGCTGGCGAGCGAGCACAACACCTGGATCCACGCGCTGGCCACGGTCGCGGTGGCAGTCGCGGGCCTCGCGCTGGGGGTCACGCGCCTGGAGTGGGCACTGCTCGTCCTGGCCATCGGCGGGGTCTGGTCCGCCGAGGCCTTCAACACGGCCATCGAGTGGGTGGCCGACGTCGTTGCGCCGGATCATCACCCGCTGATCGGCCGCGCCAAGGACGTGGCGGCGGCCGGTGTCCTGCTCGCCTCCGCGGCCGCCGTGGGGGTCGGCCTGCTCGTCTTCCTGCCCCATCTGATCTCCTGATTCAACTCCCGACGGAGACCTGCTCTTCGACAACCTGGCCGGGATCCCCGTATGCTGGCGCCGAGCCAGGCGCCCGGCCGGCGCCCGCTCCGTGAGGCAGCGCGACCACCCATGAGCGAGCTCGACGTCCCGGCCGGCTTCAGGATCCGGCCCAGCAGGGTGGAGGACGCAGAGGGCATCCAGCGTTGCCTCGACGCCGTGGCGCGGGAGCGGCGTCACATCGCGATGCTGGAAGCGCCGCCTCTGGAACAGGTACGCAGCTTCGTGGAGGCGATCGCCGCGGGAGCGGGCGTCCAGTTCGTGGCGCTACAGGACGAGGCCGTGGTCGGCTGGTGCGACGTCTTGCGCAATCCGCGGTCGGGCTTTCGTCACTCCGCCGCCCTCGGCATGGGGCTGCTCGCGCCGGTTCGCGGCCGGGGGATCGGGCGCGCGCTGCTTGCCGCGGTCCTCGAGGGCGTCCGTCCGCAGGGGCTGCAGCGCATCGAGCTCGAGGTCTACGCCGCGAACCGTCCGGCCATCGCCCTCTACGAACACTTCGGATTTGCGCGCGAAGGAGTGAAGCAGGCCGGGCGCGTACTCGACGGCGAGCCGGCGGACATCCTCTGCATGGCGCTCCTGCTGCCGCCGCTCGCGAGCGACCGGAGATGAAGATCCGAACGAGGCGGATCTACGAGGAGCCCGGACGATCGGACGGGCGGCGCATCCTGATCGATCGGCTCTGGCCCCGGGGTCTCTCGAAGGAGGCCGCGCGGGTCGACTTCTGGGCGCAGTCGATCGCCCCATCGAGCGAGCTGCGCCGTTGGTACCGCCACGAGCACCCGAAGTGGCAGGAGTTTCGGCGTCGCTACTTCGCCGAGCTCGACGCCAACCCGGAGGGCGTGGCGGAGCTGCGCTCGCAGCTCGGCACGGGCACCGTGACGCTGCTCTTCGCGTCGAAGGAGGAGCGCCTCAACAACGCAGCTGCGCTGCGAGAGTATCTGGAGGACGCCACGAGGCCGCGCTGACATCGAGCCGTGGTAGAGTCGGCCGTGCCCGATCGCAGCTCCGTCCTCGAACGCTACTTCGAAGCGCTGCGAACCCACGGCTGGGAGAGTCTGGCTGGCTGCCTCACCGACGACGTGCATCGGACGGGGCCCTACCTGGACGTCGTGTGCGGGAGGCAGGCCTACGTGGAGTTCCTCGCCAACGTCGTTCCTCGCCTGCCGAACTACGAGCTCCGGGTCTCCCGGATCCGCGAGCTGGAGGGCGGGTCGGCGCTGGTGGAGCTGAGCGAGATCCTGGACGTCGACGGGGTGCGGACGGAGTTTTCCGAGGCGCTGGTCTTCGACTTCGCGCCGGACGGGCGGATCGAGCGCGTCGACGTCTTCATCAAACAGCCGCCCTCCCGGCGCAAGGAAGGTGCGTGAAGGGCGAGCTCGAGTTCGTCGTCAGCTTTCGCAGCCCCTACGCCTGGATCGCGTCGCGCCGCGTGCTGCCGATGGGCCATCCGCCATGGCTTCGTCGAGCGTGCTCCCTGAGCCCCGGCGCGCCCGCCGATCAGAACGGCCACCACCAGTGGTGGCTCTCGAGCTCGTCGTAGCAGCCGAGGTACTGCGTGTGGTAGCGGCGGGCCCGGGCGTTCACCTTGCTCGCCACGGTCTGGAGCCAGGGCTTGCTCTTCCAGGTGCCGCGCCGGTAGCCGTCCGGGCCCTCGTGGTAGGCGAGGTAGAAGCGGTAGGGGTCGTTCTTGGGCACTGCCGCGTGATTGGCGGCGTGGTTGCCGTACCAGCCGATGAAGTCCGCGACGTCGCCGAAATCGTCGCGATCTGCGTCGTGGTTTCCGGTGGCGCGCTCGTACTCGCGCCAGGTCGGCGCCAGCGCCTGGCCGTAGCCGACGGCGCTGGAGACGCGCGGACCCGGCAGCACCCACAGCAGCTTGCGTCGCGGCGGCCGCGCGTCGGATCGGAAGCTCGACTCCTGGTGGATCACTGCGAGCTGCAACGAGACCGGCACGCCCCAGCGCTGGTAGGAGGCTCGGGCGCTCCGGTACCAGGAACGGCGCTCGGTGAAGATCTCACACAGGTCGTCCGGCACCCGCGGCGGCGGCACGCTGCAGTCGACCGCCAGCGCGAGCCCCCCGAAGAGCGCGCCCACCAACAGCGTGCGGCGCAGGAAGCGCTTCAGCGCCCGGAGCATGCGCCACCCCTTGCCGTTCTGCCCTCCAGCAGGAACGCCACGAAGATTCCTCCACCCGAGTTGAACCATACTCCAGCTTTGGACGTCCGAGCCAGCTGTGGCGTTCGGCAACGGGTCGCCCTTGTCACGGTGCCGCCAGCTGGTGCACCCTGTTCTCTCCGCGAGATCGGCAGGCCGATCCCCGTGATCGTGCCGGCGGAGCGCTCCGGGTAGAAGGAGGATCCGATGCAGCTCAGGCCGACCGTCGGCGCCGTTGCGGCGCTTCTCTTCCTCGCCGCGTGCGGGGGCCCGGTCCTGATCTTTCCGGGTGGCGAGCTCACCGGCGAGGTCGCCAGCGAGCGGGTCGACGACTGGTCCTTCGTCACGGACACCTTCATCGATCTCGAGGTCCGGCCGGACCAGCCGTACTCGGTCGAGCTGAACTACGTCGTCAAGGACGGGAAGCTCTACATCGACCCCGCCGAGGGGCGGCGCTGGCTCGACTACATCCGCGAGGATCCGCGTGTGCGCGCCCGCTTCGACGGCCGGATCTATCCGCTGAAGGCCGTGCTCATCGGCCAACCGGGAGAGCTCGCGGAGTTTCCCGAGGACCGCTTCATCTACCGACTGGATCCTCGCGGGACGGGCGACTCGGAGTGAGGTTCGATCTGCGGCGCCACGGATCTCGGGCCCGCTGACAACCTCGGCGCCTTTCTTCGGGCGCGGGACCGGATTCGTCACGCGCTTCGGAGATGCTCTCTGTGTTGCCCCTCGGGTCCCGCCGGGTCGGCCATGCAGTCGAATGCGATCGGGGAGGCGCGGCGCGCAGGTGCGCTGCCGGGCGGCGGAGCTCGCGGTCCTCCCCGCGGGTCTCCAAACGGGTGCGCTCCCGGAGGGCCATCAGCGCTGGTGCTCGTGCGTGAGCTTCCGGCCGAACTCGACGTCCTCGAACAGGCTACCGCCTGAGCACCTTGCGCCGGAACTCGCGGATCACCGGCACGCGGTCGAGCCAGGCGGAAGCGTCGGCGCGCGAGGGGTCGATCTCGCTGGCCTCGCCGGCGTAGCCCTCCGGGATCTGGCTGTGAAGCTCGGGTGGGCTCACCGTTCCGTCCCAGAAGTGGTACTCGAAGCCGGGCAGCAGCAGGTCCTCGTCGACGGACGCGTCGATGGTGCGCACGCCGAAGCTGCTGAGATCGGTGGTGGTGGCCTGCACCGAAGCGATGAAGGTGTGCCGGGGACCCGTCACGAACAGGTACTGCGCGCGCCCGTTGCGGGAGACGATCCGGAAGCGCCGCAGCTTGCCTCCGTACATCCGGCTCTTGAGGCGGCTGCGCTCAGCGATGCCTCCCGCGAAGTCGGGCTCGAAACCCTTCACGAAACGAAGCGACGTCGGGTCGTTCTTGCGGGTGAAGCGGGCGATCAGCCGGCCGCGGTGGACGAGGTTCCCGGGGTCCGCCGCCGCGCGGCGCCGCGGCGCGACGAAGTCCTGGAAGGGCGGGATCCGATCGTTTCCGCCGCGGCGCAGCACGCGCTCGACCGCGACGTCGTCGTAGGGGATCCGTCTGGCGCCGGTGCAGACGATCTCGAGCGCGGTCTGGATCTCGAGTGGCAGGTCGGTGGTGTACTCGTTCGACTCTTCGAAGATCTCACCGTCGCGCACCACCTCCTTGATGTCGCCCTTGCCGATCCAGTTCTCCGCGTAGGAGCGGATGTAGTGCGATGCCGCGCGCCAGGTCAGCGAGATGTCCTTGTAGAAGAGGCGCGGGAAGAACCGCCAGCTTTCGGGATCTCCCTCGCCGAGGCGTACGTAGGCGACGAAGAAGCGAATGTCCTCGTTCTGGCGCGGCGGAGAGAGGTAATAGGTGGCGTCGAAGAGGCGGAGCTTGAACTTCGGCGTGTAGCCGTGGGAGAGCAGGCTCCGCGGCCGCTTGCTGGCCGAGCCTGCCGGCTCGAGGCTGGCGCCCGCGTCGAGGGCGCGCCGAAATTCGCGTGCCACCTGCGCGGGGGTCAGCGGGGCGAGCTTCGAGCTGGGGACGACGCGGCTCTCGATCCTCAACGCGCCGCCTGGTCACCGGGGTCGCGGAACGGATGGTCGGCGCCCACCTTGCGCAGCTCGCGAGCGAAGGGGATATCGACGAGGCGGTAGAACTGGAACCGCTCGGGCTGGTAGGCTGCTTCGTAGAGCGGGATGCGCTGGTACTCGGCGCCCTTTTTCGCCGTGCGCTCGACGAAGCGCCCGTCCTGCACGTCGGCGAGCCACGCCTTGCCGTCCGGATCCAGCTCGAACTGCCCGGCGTAGAGCCACTCGTAGTAGGCGAGCCGCTCGTCCCGGACCCGCAGGCGCTTGGGCTTCTTGTTGGAGAGGGCGTACGCGATGAAGTACTCGACTCCCATGGCTTCGGGTCGCAGGTCGCCGTCAATGTCGAACACGTCGAGATCGTACGATCGATTGTAGAACGTGTCGATCGCGTAGAGCTGCTCGGTGTCCGCGGGGAGCACCTGCCGCAGCTCGCTGATGTGTCCGGTGGTCAGGTGGGTACACCCGCTGGACATCGGTCCCCGGGAGAGCAGCCACAGGTAATTCCTTCCCCGGGCGGCGTCCTGCCACGCTTCGGGCAGGAAGGGCGTCTGGTCCACCACCATGCGCCACCACAGGGTGTGAAAGCTGTTGTGCATGTTGGTGCCGACGTGCATGTACGGAAGCCAAGGCGAGTAGCTGTAGGCCGCGACGGTCGGGATGTGGTCGACGGTCTGGGTTCGCTGGTGCGTCGTCAGCGCCCGGCGGCCCGGCGTGGGGTAGAGCGGGATCTTGCGCCCTTTGTACTCGGTGTAGTCGTTGAAGGTCCCGATCGGGTGGATCGCCGTGAACTCGACGAAGCGGAGCTTCCCGTCCTTCCGCGGGTACAGCCCGGGGCGCAGCGCTTCGAGCAGTCCAAAGTAGTCCTCGCGGACGTCGTTGCCGTCGAGTGCCTTCGCGACCAGCGCGGCGAGCGCCCGCCGGGTCCCGCCATCGGTTTCGGCGACCCAGATCCGGGTGGGCAGCAGGGCGTTCAGCAGCTCGAGCCGCCGGTCGCGGTCCCCGGCCGCGGCCTCCCGGTCTTCCGGCCGTAGCCCCGCCCGCCAGCGATCGATCAGCGCCTGCTCCTGGATCTCGATCTCGAAGATCCGCCCCGGGTTGAGCTGCTTCATCAGGCTCAGGTTGCGCCCGCGCAAGGCGGCCCCGGAGAGCTCGGCTTCGACCAGGCGGTCGACTTCCGCCTCGTCGAGAGTCGCCTCGAATTCGGACAGTGCCTCGTTCTGCGTCGGCACGATCCGGCCCGAGTCGATCAGCTCCCGGTAGGTGTCGCGCCGCACCTGGAGATCGCGGGCGTAGCGCTCGAGGGCCGCGTCCGAGAGCACGAGGGTGATCCGCAGCTGGTTGCCGCGTCCCACGTGCAGGTGCACCCGGGCCGGGTCGTCTGCCCGCGGCGCGAAGCCCGTGTAGAAGGTGGGCTCCCAGCGGTCGTAGTAGCTGCCGAAGAGTGGCGGCTCGGAGAGCTGGCGCGTCTTCAGCCGCGGTTTCGCCACGGATTCGGGCGCGACGTCGTCGGCGAGCGCCGCCGCGGGCAGCAGCAGCGCGGTGGCGGACAACAGCAGCGCCGCAGTGGGCAGCAGCAGCGCGACGGCGGCCAGCCCGACGCCGAGCGGAGCCGGCCTCCGGCTTGCGGCCCGGTTCCTCAACGCACGACCTCGTCCAGCGAGACCCGTTCGTCGCCGCCAGTCTGGGGCGCGTCGTAGGCGGCCAGCGCCGGCACGTTGGCCAGGGAGTCGTTGCCGATGAAAGGCCGCGTCTGGAAGAGCCAGAGCCTGCCGTCGACGAAGCCGAACTCGACATCCCAGGGCCGCGGCCGCCCCTCGGCGTCCCGGGAGGGCTCGAAGCTGTCCCGGATGCGTGCGGCGGTTTTTACCAGCTCGTCCAGCTCCTGATCCGAGAGGACGTACTCGTCTCCGGTCGAGGCCACGATCTCGCTGCCGCCGGGCTTGAGAAGGCGCCGGTAGGGAGACTTGAACATGGTGACGAGCTCCACCCCTGAAGGCGACCAGACCACCGTCTCCGCCGGGGTGCCGTCGACAGCGCCGCCGACCCCCTCCGACGTGGCGACCAGCATCTTGGTCTGGTCCCGACCGTCGAGGTCGGCGGTCACCAGGACGCCGGACTTCTTCGTCGGCACGCTCTCCAGGATCACCACCGAGGGCAGCACCCACAGCGGCTCGTCGATCAGCGTCTGGCGCCACGAGAACGAGCGGTAGGTGAACGGCGAAGCCCAGACCTCCTTGAGTCCCTCGTAGACGTCGTGCAGCGAGCGCCGGTTGAAGAGCGTGAGGTTGAGGCCCGCGCCGTTGAAGTTCTCGAGGTCCTCGACGTTGGTGTCGCTGCGGACGAAGAGCCCGACCGTCTGCTTCGGATCCGCCGGGTCGAGGAGCTTCTGCCGCTCGAGCTCCGCCCGGATGCCCTCGCGCAGCTCCGGCGCGAGCGGATGCTGCTGCAGCGAGTGGCGCATGATCTCGAGCCGCGGCTGGATCCAGTCGGCGAGCGCGCGCTCGTCGCCCCCGCTCGCCACCCGCGAGCCGAAGAACTCCTGGTAGGTCGCCTCGACGAACTCCGGCAGGGGCGAGCCCGGGCGGGCCATCTCCTTGCCGGCGAGCGCCTTCGGCACCGCCACTGGCGCGGCCCGGTAGTGGGCGTAGTAGGCGCCGAAGGGCACCACCACGCCGCGCGCCACCTTGTCCGGGAAGTGGTGCTTCAGCTCCCCGAGGAAGGCGGCCTTCGGGCCGCAGCGGATCCCCGAGTCCTTGCGCCGCATGTCGGCCAGGTCGATGACATCCGTGAACTCGATGTCGAGCCGCTCGACGTCGATGTCGAGCTTCGCGCCGCCGCTCCCGAGCGCTCCGTCGCCGCTGCGCTCCTGGTTGCGGGTGTACTCGGCCAACACGTCGCGATCCCTCGCGGTCAGGTCGGCCGCTGCCTTCACCACGACGCGGCCGCCGGGCGTGGAGATGTAGAAGACCTCCGTGCCGTCGTGCGGCGCGAACGCCTCGTAGGGCTGCGGGCCGAGCACCGCGTTCGGGATCCCGAGCGCTCGCGCCAGCAGCTGGACGTGGGAGACCACGTTGCCCTCGCCCCGGGTCAGGATGCCGGCCGCCGGCTCGAGGTCGGCCGGCGTCTCGGGCAGCGCCAGCACCTCGTTCCGAGCGTACTCGCCGCTCTTCGGCGCGACGCGAAGCGTGCCGAGCGCCAGGCCCGGGTTGAGCGCGCGCACGTCCCGCTCGACAGTCTGCCCGAAGAGTTCGTGGCGCACGGGGTTTCCGCCTGCGGCGTAGTCCTCGAGGCGCTCCAGCGCCGTGGCGTAGACCATGAGCGGCGACCCGCGCAGGACGGCGTCGGGGATGTGTCCGCTGACGGGCAGGAGGTAGGTCCACGGCAGCCGCACCTCCTCGAAGGCGTAGAGGGTCGTGAGCTGCGCCCACTCGACCACGCGGGCCGCCCGGACCAGGTGCTCCTTCAGCGCGTCGCGGGTGAGCTTGCCGTTCGCGAGGAGGCGCTCCAGGTCTCCGACGGCCGACTCGCGCTCCCGCTCCATCAGCAGGCCCCCGCCGTAGGCGGCGTTGGTGAGCGCAATCAGGAGCTCCACGTGCTGACGTGCGGTGAGCTCCTCCTCGCCTGCGAGCAGCGCTGCTCCTCGCTGCTGGATCACCGACGCCGCGGTGATGGCCAGGTCGACCAGGCGCCGCCGGTCGCCAGCGGAGCCCTGCTTGGCCTCGACCTTGCGCCGGGCCGTTGCCATCAGCTCGGCGCCCTCCGCGATCGAGGGGAGGGTCGCCTCGCCGGGCGCCGGGACCAGAGCTTCCATCTCTCTGCGGATCGTCGCATCTTCGATCTCGGGCAGCTGCGCGCGCAGCGCCTCTTCGTCCAGCGACGTGAGCTTCCCGATCTCGGCGATCAGCTCGTCGCAGAGATCGCGCGTCTTTCCGGGGGAGAGCTGATCGCGATAGGTCCGGATCTTCGGGATCTGCGGCGCGGAGATCTGGTTGTGCACCTGGTCGCGGAGCGGCTTGAAGTCCGCCCGCTGCCGCTGGATCGCGCTGGCCAGGTTGCGCGCCGTGACGATCGCGCCCTGGTCGTCGCGCACGAAGAAGCGTCGCTGGAGCTCGAACGCCAGCAGGTAGTGTCGCGGCTCGTCGAAGCTCTCGAGGTCCAGGTAGCGCTCGAAGAAGCGGGGCGCCGCGGCGGCTTCGTACTCGGCGCCGGCCAGCCCGCCATAGGCGCGCATCTGGGCCAGCTTGTGGTCGGGGTGGGTCTCGACGAAGAACTTCTCGAGCACGTAGCCGCGCACCAGATCGTGGTGGTTCTCGTACTTCTCCCACTCGAAGAGGTCCCGGGCGAAGAGGTTTCCCACGTACATGCCCTCGGCGGCGAGCGCCTCGGCCCAGGGCTCCCGCCAGGCGGCGCAGAACTGCATGCGGCCGCCGCAGGGCGTCTGGATGGTCCCGTCGGCCTTCATCACGGGCTGGCGCTCGCCGTTGCGGCACACGCAGAAGTTCTGGGTGTACGGCCCCTTCTTCTTCTGGAGCACGAGCTGCCAGTTGCGGTCGAGCTCCTGCTTCTCGGGCTCGGTCAGCTCGGGGCCGCGCGCGAACGCGCCACCGTGCAGCAGAACCGCCAATACCAGCGTCACCGGGAACCATCGCGTCGCCAAGCTCTTCCTCCTTCGGGTCTCGTCAGGGGCCTCATGTTGGCACGCAGGGGCCCCTCCGGCACGGCTATCCTGGCTCGATGCGACGATTCCCGCCCCCGTGGCTTCCGCTCCTGCTCGCGCTGCTCGTGCTTCCCGCGTCGGCGCCCGCGGACGATCCGCCGGCCGAAATCGACTCGGGCGAAGCCGAGGCCTTCCTGGCCTCCATCGTGCCCTCTCCGGAGCTCCAGGCCGGGCTCGACGTGACGGTGAAGGACCTCCGCACCGGGGACGCGCGGCTGCGCAAGCAGGAGATCCGCGTGTCGTGGATCGACCTGCCCCCGGGCGGCCCGGCCCGGCTGGCCCACTGGAACGGCGATTCGCCGGTGTATCCCGCCAGTGTGCCGAAGTTCGTCTACCTGATGGCCGCCTACGCCTGGCGCGACGAGGGCCGACTCGAGATCGACCCGATCTTCGAGCGCGAGCTCCGCGCCATGATCTATCGCAGCAGCAACCGCGCCACCCAGCGCGTGGTGCACCGCCTGACCCTCACCGAGCCCGGCGGGCGCCTCGACCCCGAGCAGTATCAGGAGTTCGTCTCCCGGCGCCACGCGGTCAAACGCTGGCTGGACCGCCTGGGAGTGGAGGATCTCCACACGGTCCACCCGACCTACGACGGCGGCGGCGATCTCTACGGGCGCGACGAGCAGTTCCTGAACGACAAGGGCATCGAAGGCGCGCTCCCGAACCAGCAGGGCCCCTACTTCAACCGCCAGGCCATGACCGCCAACGCCAGTGCAAAGCTGCTGGCGCTCCTGGCCCGCGACCTGGCGCTCTCCCCCGAGAGCTCCCGCGAGGTGCGCGAGCACATGCGCCGCGACTCGCGCAAGCAGCCCTACCTGCGTCGCCGCATCGCCGGCGGCGTCGATCCCGAGGACGAGACCTTCGAGATCTTCTCCAAGACGGGGACCTGGGGTCCGATCTTCGCCGACGCCGGCATCGTGCGCCGCACGACCGACGGCCACCAGATCGTGGTAGTGGCCTTCCTCGAGGCCACGCCGGGAAACTCGGCCTACCGCGGCTCGTTCATTGCGAAGCTCACCCGCGCCGCGGTGCGCCGGCTCTTTACGGCAGCCGAAGCACCTTCCGATCCACCGCGTACCCGTGGCCGACGCGACGGAGCTCCCGGTTGAAGTCCATGCCCGGGTGCGAGAGCCCGTCCACGCCCTTGATCTTGTAGAACTGGATCGTCTCGGGCTGGTAGGGCGCCTCGTAGAGGGTGAGCCCCTGCCAGTGCTTGCCCTCGCGCGTCTTGCGCCCGACGAACTTGCCCTCACAGACGTCGTCGAAGATGACCTGACCGACGGGCCCGTAGTTCATCTCGTCGCCGTAGAGCCGGGCGTAGAAGTCGTCGCGATTGTTCTGGGCCCAGATCTGCTTGGCGACGCGGGCGTTGGTGTGTCGGAAGGCGAAGTAGTACTGCACGCCCATGATCTCGACGTTGCCGTCGCCCTTGCGGTCGAAGACGTCGTAGCAGTGCGAGATGCTCCGGTAGTTGACGATCCCCTTCATCTCCTCGGAGGTCGAGGGCAGGAGCTCGCGCAGCTCGGCCAGGTGTCCGGAGCCGAGCCGCGTGCAGCCGTGGGAGACCGGGCCGCGGCTCGTCAGCGCCACCCGGTTGTACGGCTTTCCGTTCCGACTGCCCTCGGTGTACTTGGTCCACTCCTTGGGCAGGAGCTTGTGGCCGGCGATCCAGTTGCTGATCCCGGTATTGTGGATCGAGTTGTAGGCGCTGCCGCCGCCGTACTCGTACGGGAACATGGGAATCAGCCCGTAATACCCGGCCCCCGAGATGTAGTCGACCATGCCGACCATGCCGTTCCCGTGCATCCGCGGCATGAAGTACCAGATGCCCGGCGTCGTGATCATCGGGATCCGCTTGCTGCCGAACTTCGTGGTCGTGTCGTAGGTCCCGGCGGGATAGATGGCGGTGTACTCCCAGTAGTCGAGCTTCCCGCCCTGCAGGTCCTCGCGGTAGATCCCGTCGGTAACGTCGTGGAAGAAGGCCTCGGTCTTGATCCGGAACGCGCCGTCGTCGCGGGCCTTTGCCATGGCCACCAGGTCCAGGAAGCCGCCTGCTGCTCATCGCTGGCTCGTAGACGAATAGCCGGTGCGGGAAGAGCTCGTTGATCAGGTCGAGCTCGTCGGCGAGCTCCGGCTTCTCGCCGAGCTCGCTGGCTGCCAGCAGCTTCTGCCAGCTCGCCACCATGGCCTCGAAGTCCTTCTGGATGTGGTAGACGCGCTCCGGGTTGAGCCGGGCCATGGCGTCGAGGTTGATCTTCTGCCGCGTCGCCCCCGAGCTGCCCGCTGCCTGCTGCGCCTTCTCGTGCAGGCCTTCGTCCACGACCCGCTGGTGATAGTCCTCCCAGGCCGTGTTCGAGGTCAGCTCGATCACGCCCGCCTCGATCACCTCCTGGTAGAGATCGTGCTTCGCGATCTGGTCCTCCAGGTAGTGATCGAGGGTCTCGTCGGGCAGGACCATGCGCACCCGCAGCTGGTTGCCCCGCGCCAGGTGGATCTGGATGCGGGCGCGGTCCTGGACCCGCGGCACGAACCCGGTGTGGAAGTTCGGGTCGTAGTCGTTGAAGAAGACGCCCGCCGGCTGGGGATCGGTCCAGCGGGTGGCGGTCTGGGCGCCGGCGACCGAGGCGAGGGCGAGCGCTCCGAGGGTACACACGAAACAAGTTGCGACCGGGCGACTCCGGCTCATGGCGGCGGTCCTCCTGCTCGGGGATTCTAACCGAGCCTGCGCCCCGCGGGGCTGCCTCATTGGCCCCGCCAGTGGACTACTCTCGCGCCGTGTCGTCGCACGGCCTGCGCCTCGCCGCCATTCTCCCGTTGCTGCTTGTCCTCGCCTGCGGGGGCATGCCGTCCTCGGGGAACCCGGTCGCCGCCGTGGCGGATCTGCCGAACCCCCAGCTTCCGGGCGCCGCGGGGCAGCTCGAGCAGACGCGCGACCGGAACCCGCGCTCGGTGGACACGCGTCTCGCGCTCGGCGTCGTCTACTACCGCATGGCCCGGGAGGCCCTGGACCGGGACCGCGACGAAGCCCGCTACATCGCGTACCTCGCGCGCTCCCTCGACGAGCTCGTGACGGCCGTCGAGCTCGACCCGCGCAACCCCGAGCCCCACACCTACCTCGCCGCCATCGATCTCTACCAGGGCGATCTGCCGGGCACGTTCCGCAACCTGAACAACGCCCGGCGCCTGCAGCCTTCTGGCGTGGCCTACTCGAACATCGCCGAGGCCTACGTCTACAAGGGACTGCCCGATCGCGCGCGCCAGTGGAACGACACCGCCCTGCGTCGACAAGCGCCCTACGGCGCCAGCCAGTACGACGACATGCTGATCTCCTGGCGCGGGGGCGACCTCGAGCGCGCGCGGGAGCACTTCGCGAGCCTCCGGCGCCACCAGCCTGAATACATCCGGCGCATGCACATGGCGCCGCTGCCCGG
>PVMS01062085.1_pt1 | contig 12963 bp, 11 predicted proteins | sample 1853461 | NCBI WGS metagenome assembly PVMS01 (sample SAMN08582032, study PRJNA380276) | Marine sediment metagenome, whole genome shotgun sequencing project. | isolation source: ocean sediment barecode stripped | collected 2017 | reverse complement strand
TGACACTGCAGACCATTTCGGGGGAGGTTCCCCAGGTCACCTGCGGGGTAATGTCACCGGCATCGATTAAAACTTCTCGCTCGAAAACCGCGTCCGCATCGGAATACAAATCCTTCCAGCAGGCAACTGCCCTGTCCCAGATTTCACCGTGGGGAGAAAACGGGCGTCCCTTGACGTAATCCAGTGTGGTCTGATCACAAGCAATCAAGCCAGCACGCGCGCCGGCTTCGATGGTCATGTTACAGACGGTCATACGACCTTCCATTGACAGGTTGGTGATCGCTTCTCCGGCAAACTCGATAGTGCAGCCAGTGCCGCCGGCAGTACCGATCTCGCCAATGATATGCAACACGATATCCTTTGCAGTAATACCTTCGGCCACCGCTCCGGCAACGGTCACGCGCATATTTTTTGATTTTTTCTGGATCAGGCATTGTGTCGCCATAACATGCTCGACTTCAGAAGTACCGATACCAAAGGCAAGCGCTGCAAAGGCGCCATGAGTCGATGTATGTGAATCACCGCAGACCACGGTCATGCCCGGCAGAGTTGCCCCTTGCTCCGGACCAATAACGTGCACGATACCCTGTCGTACGTCCCCCATCTTGAATTCGGTGAGCGCATACTTGTCACAGTTCTGGTCGAGCGTGTCTACCTGCAGGCGGGCGATCGGATCGGTAATACCCAGTTCGAGTCCGGTAGTTGGTACATTATGATCAGGCACCGCCAGGATCGAGCGCTTACGCCATAGCGGTCGCTGCGCGATTTCGAGCCCTTCGAAGGCTTGTGGTGAAGTCACTTCATGCACCAGATGCCGATCGATATAAAGCAGCGCGGTGCCATTGTCATCGCAACGCACCTGGTGCAACTCCCAAATCTTGTCATACAGGGTTTTTCCAGCCATTTGATTCATCCGCATAAAACTTGCTGGATTCTACGCCCTCATCTAAAATAACTCTAATTCATAATTTTCATGATTTTGATTCCAAAATGGAATAGCTATGCAAATTAACCAGATAAATGCCTTCCTCGCAGTCGCCGAGCTCGAATCATTTTCGCTGGCCGCCGAGCGCCTGCACATTACCCAGCCCGCGGTAAGCAAACGCATTCGTCAGCTGGAGATCAGCGTTGGCACAGCGCTGTTCGACCGCATCAGTAAACGCAGCATCCTGACGCCTGACGGAAAGACCTTCAGACCTCATGCCGAACGCATTCTGCAGGAGTTGAAGTCCTATCGTTTCAGTTTAAGTCGACAGCAGGACTCGCCTTCGGGCAGTCTTAGCTTCGCCACCAGCCATCACATTGGACTACACCGTTTACCAGGGACGTTAAGAGACTTCAAAATTCGTTATCCGCAGGTAGATCTTGACCTCCATTTCATGGACTCGGAAGATGCCTGTATTGCAATCGCCAACAACGATCTGGAACTCGCAATCGTCACTCTGCCTGAAATTGCCGATGAGAAACTCGAATGCGAACCTGTATGGATCGATCAACTGGTTGTGGTCACAGCGACCGACCACCCGCTCGCCGGCCAACAGGATATTGATCCTGTAGACCTGTTAGCGCATGCGGCGATTTTGCCGTCGATCGGCACCTTCACGCGCAAGATCATCAATAGCCTGTTTGTTACCGACAAGGACAATCTCAAAATCATCCTCGAAACCAATTACCTGGAAACCATCAAGGTAATGGTGTCGGCCAATCTCGGCTGGAGCATCCTGCCCCGGAGCATGGTCGATGCCAGCCTGAGCGGCCACCGCTTGCGCGGCCTGGATGTACAACGCCCGCTCGGCATAGTGACCCGTAAAAAACGAACCCTGTCGCTGAGCTCGAGCGCAATGATCGAGCTACTGCGTCAACGTAAAGCGGATAACGGTTAATAAAGAACCACGGCGCAGCCTGGCTGATCCTGCATTCAGCAGAATTGGTGCTATATTCCATTCAATTACGTTCAAGGAGACAGCAATGCGTTCGACTCTGAAATCCCTGTTTTTAACCGCGGCACTTGTTCTCAGCTCAAGCAGCTTTGCCGGTGAAGTAACCCGCGCAATGTTCACTATCGGTATCGATAACCGCGAGCCGGTGATCATGGTGGACGGCATCGATAGTGGCTCCTATACGTCGATTTCATTTTTCACCGAATTGAATGGTTTGTCAGGTCACAACGTTACCCACCAGTGGACCCATAACGATAAGGTCATGTTTGAAAAAACCTTCGAAGTTAAGGGAGAGCGCTGGCGCGTCTGGACCAGCAAGACGCTGATCCCCTCCTGGACAGGTTCCTGGACGGTAAACGTGCTCGATGAAGATCGCTCGGTATTAGCCAGTAATTCTTTTGAATACCAGTAAGTTGACTTGAAATCGGCTAAAACTCCGCAGCCTGCTGCGGAGTTTTATGTGCCTATTCTGGTTTACGTATAGTATCTATAGTGATACTATGCACAAATGAGCGGCGTAGCTAAGATCTTGAAGGAAATGAGATCAAATCCCCAAGGGGTTCGATTTTCCGATCTTAAAAAAGTCTGTGAACATTACTTTGGCCCTCCCCGACAACACGGCACAAGCCATTGCATTTACAAAACATCCTGGCCAGGTGACCCCAGAGTAAATATCCAGAATCAAAAGGGAAAAGCTAAGCCTTACCAGGTCAGGCAAGTTCTTCTTGCCATTGAGAAATTGGAGGTAGGTCATGGCTCTTAAAGCTGATAAGTACACATATCGGGTTATGTGGTCTGAAGAAGATCAAGAATATGTCGGGTTATGTTCTGAGTTCCCCAGCCTAAGCTGGCTTAAAGCAAGCCCCGAGGCAGCGCTGAAAGGTATAAGAACATTGGTTAAATCAACCGTTAAAGACATGACAGAAAATGGAGAACCAGTTCCCGAACCAATCGCAGCAAGAAAATTTAGCGGCAAATTTATGGTGCGTGTTCCACCAGAAGTTCATCGTCATTTAGCTTTGGAGGCGGCGGAATCGGGTGTCAGTCTTAATCGCCTTGCAAGCGTAAAGCTTGCCCAATGACGCACATTTGCTCTGATCAATATGATCTGGCTAAGACGTACATTCCTGGCTCTTATCGTACTGGCGATTGGGCAAATCGTTTATTACTACCCGCAGATGCCCGCGGTCCTCGCTTCCCATTTCGACGGTCTCGGTGCCCCCAACGACTGGTCGAGTAAAAACGGTTTCTTCGGTCTATACGCAGCCATTTTGGCGATGCTGGTCGGGGTTTTTATCTTTGTTCCCGGCTGGTCCGAGAAGCATGGCAATTTTAGTATGAAAATACCACATCGTGATTACTGGCTGGCAGCGGAGCGAATAGTGCAAACGCAGGCATTTTTTCGCCGCCAGATGATGATCATGGGGGTGGTTCATATCAGCCTGACAATCTATGCGATTCAACTCGCGATCCTGGCGAATCTTACCGAACAACCACGCCTGCATCCGAGTATCGGCTGGGCCCTGACCGTGTATTTCATTATACTGATCGCCTGGTTAATCCACTTTTATCACCATTTCAGAAAACCATGAGAAGCAAACAGATAATCCACATAGTGTCCTGTCATGCCGAAGGTGAAGTCGGCAATGTTATCGTCGGCGGTGTGGCCCCGCCCCCAGGCGATACCCTGTGGCAACAAGCACGCTGGATAGAGGCGGATCAGGGTTTACGTAATCTTGTACTGAATGAACCGCGCGGCGGTGTCTTCAAACATTTCAATCTATTGGTTCCCGCGAAAAACCCTGCTGCACAATTTGGTTTCATCATCATGGAACCCGAACATACGCCACCGATGTCGGGCTCGAATTCGATTTGCGTTGCCACCGTATTACTCGATAGCGGCTTGATCGCGATGCAGGAACCGGTTACAGAATTTATCCTCGAAGCACCGGGCGGGATGGTATCGGTAACCGCTTATTGTGAAGACGGTAAAGCCCGTAGTATCGAGGTGCATAATCTGCCTTCGTTTGCCGATCAACTGGATGTTTCTCTTGAAGTCGAAGGCATTGGCACGCTCACCGTAGATACCGCCTACGGAGGTGATAGCTTCGTCATTGTCGATGCGGCTTCACTGGGTTTTTCGATCAAACCCGATGAGGCCAGAGAACTGGCGCAGATGGGAGTAAAAATTACCGTGGCGGCTAACCAGCAACTCGGCTTTAGCCACCCTACCAACCTCGACTGGAAACATATTTCCTTTTGTCAGTTCGCGCTACCAATAACCGAGGAAAATGGGGTCAGGGTTAGCAAGAACACCGTCGTGATAGACCCGGGAAAACTGGATCGGTCACCTACCGGCACTGGTTGTTCGGCGCGCATGGCGGTGTTGCATGCCAAAGGCCAGATGCAGCCCGGGGATAAACTGATCGGCAGATCGATCATTGATTCGCGCTTCGACTGCAGCATTGTCGAAGTAACCCGGGTCGGCAATAAAACTGCGATCATTCCCTCGATCCGCGGACGCGCCTGGATTACAGGAACCCACCAGATCATGCTCGACCCCGACGACCCCTGGCCCGAGGGGTATCGCCTCAGCGATACCTGGCCGCAAAAACGACAGAAACTCGAAACTGGTTGAATTTGCAACATTGGATCTGCGATACCTGTGCCTGAATTGATTTCAATCAAGCCTGAAACCGGGAGCTGGAGCTATAATTACAACTTCGTATTCCTGTACACATTAAGCGACACAATTCATTCAACCTGATGCAAAACCGACACATGACAGATAGAAACACCAGTAACCGCAGTTCGCTGGATAAAGCCCTGCGAATTAACCTCGACGAAAAGAAATACGGCACGATTGTCGAGATTGGTGCAGGCCAGGAAGTGGCCAGGCAGTTCTTCAGGACTGGTGCGGCGGCAGGAACCATCGCCAAAACCATGTCAGCCTATGACATGAATTTCTCTGATGCGATCTATGGTGTGCAGGAAGACGGTCGTTATGTAAGCAGGGCGCGCTTGCAGGCGATGCTGGACAAGGAGTTTGACCTGGTAATCGATCGCGTCGGCACCTCTCGCTCCATGGCCTCGCGTTACTTTTCCTATGCGGCGACGGTGTCGGCAAAAAGTTTCAAAATCGACAATGAATGTCACGCCTGGTGCGGGATTCGAGTACAGATGTATCCGGGCGCTGAACCTTCCGATATCGTCGTGCATGTGCGTATGCGCGATGACGATGCGGAAAGACAACAACAGGCCCTGGGTATCTTCGGTGTAAATTTGATTTACGCTGCTTACTATTACTTCGAAAATGCAAAGAAGATCATCGATTCGTTAACCGACAATCTCGAACAGGGTTGTATCGAAATCGATTCGATCGGGTTTTACGGCCCCTATTTCGAAGAGGTCGATAACCGCGCTATCAACTTGCACCTGATCCGCAGCTGGAAGACCCGCGCAATTATGTTCAGGCCGGACGGTTCGGTGGTCACACCGGCCGAGATGCTATACAAGAAAAATGTGCTCACCATTCGCGGCACCTTCAGACCGGTTACCCGTCTGAACGTTGACATGATGGAACAGGGGTTGAAGTTCTTCACAAAGATGCAGGGCGTGACCGTTGAAAACAGTGTCGCGCTGGCGGAAATCTCTCTGAATGACCTGCACGGTAATGATTTGATGGTGTCAGAGGAGGATCTGATTGCCAGTGTACACTTACTGAACTCGCTGGGTTACAGCGTGATGATCACCGATTACACGCGTTATTTTTCCCTGCGCGCCTACTTCAGGCAATTTACCAAGTTACAGATCGGTATCGTCGTCGGCATCATTAATATCAGGCAAATCTTTGATGAAAGCAGTTATGTCGGGGTTGAAGGCGGGATCCTGGAGGGATTCGGCAAGCTGTTTCCAGACCACACCCGGCTGCTGGTTTACCCGGAGATCGATCAGGCGGGCGAACTCAGGGACTTCAACAATATAAATCTGCCGGAAAACCTGCAGTACTTATACCGCCACCTGCTGGAGAATAACTTCATCTTCGGTATCGAATCGAGCGACCACGAGTTGTTTAATATTTTCTCGAGAAATGTCCTCAAGCAACTACATGACGGCCGGGGAGCCTGGGAAGACTGCCTACCGGAAGGGGTCGCCGAGGAAATCATCAGCAACCGGTTGTTTGGATATCGGGATTAGCCCGTATATTGCACCAGTATCCCGGATGCTGACGCTGGACAGATGCGGTTGAACGCCGGGCTGGACCGAAATCCATAGCTATAGCTCTGGATTGAGGGAAGCCCAAGTTCAGGCGTATCTGTCCAAGTCAGGGCCGGGATAGGGCTCAGGCCGACTGGTGCAATATGCGGGCCAGGTTTCAGGCAACGATACCATCGTTACGCAGCCGGGCGATCGCTGCCGCATCCAGGGCTAACAAGCGACTTAACACATCATCGGTATGCTCACCCAGTAGCGGCGGAGCCTGCTGATATTCTATTGGCGTTTGCGACAACCTGATCGGGATGGCAACGCTGGCGACTTTGCCGGCAGCCGAGTGATCGAGCTCCAGTTGCATACCGCGGTACTGAACCTGGGGATCGGCAAACACCTGCTCGATGTTATTAATCGGGCCGCAGGGAATACCGCGGGCATTCAGTGCTTCGAGCCACTCCGCGCCTGATTTTTGCAGCATGATGGCTTTCACTTGTAAAATCAGTGCTTCGCGGTTTTCGACCCGGCCGCGATTTTTCTGAAAGCGCTCGTCATCGGCGAGTTCGGGTTTACCCGCAAGCTCACAAAAGCGGCGAAACTGAGAGTCATTACCAACCGCGAGAATGATGTAACCATCACTGGTCTCAAACGCCTGGTAAGGCACAATGTTGGGGTGCGCATTACCCAGCCTTGCGGGACTGGTTCCAGTGGCGAGATAATTCATTGCCTGGCTGGCAAGCGTTGCCACCTGCACGTCGAGTAGCGCCAGGTCGATATGCTGCCCTGCCCCGGTTTTATGTTGATGCATCAGCGCCGCCTGGATTGCGTTTGCCGCGTATAGCCCGGTCAAAATATCCGCTATCGCGACCCCCGTCTTCATTGGCAGTCCGTCCGCTTCGCCGGTGATGCTCATCATGCCTCCCATCGCCTGGATCATGAAATCGTAGCCAGCGCGCTCGGCGTAGGGCCCGCTTTGCCCGAAGCCGGTAATCGAGCAATAAACCAGTCGTGGATTGATTTCATGCAAACTGGCGAAATCGAGTGCGTATTTTTTCAAACCACCGACTTTGAAGTTTTCGATCAGGACATCGCTCTGCCGAGCCAGGTCCTGGATTAGCGCCTGCCCCCGCGCCTGCGACATATCGATACAAACTGATTGCTTGCCACGATTGGCGCCGTGGAAATAGGCCGATTCCGAAGTCGCCTCACCTTTTTCATCGGGCATGTAAGGAGGCCCCCAGGCGCGCGTATCATCGCCGCTGCCGGGGCGCTCGATCTTGATCACTTCGGCGCCGAGATCGGCCAGCATCTGACTGGCCCAGGGGCCAGCCAGAATCCGGCTCAAATCCAGAACCCGAATTCCCTGCAGTGGTCCAGCCATTTAGAAGAAAGCCTGAATACCAGTTTGTGCTCTACCTAGTATCAACGCGTGAATATCGTGCGTGCCTTCATAGGTATTAACCGCTTCGAGATTCATCACATGGCGGATCACATGGTACTCATCCGAGACGCCGTTACCGCCATGCATGTCACGCGCGACGCGTGCGATGTCGAGGGACTTGCCGCAGTTGTTGCGCTTCATCAGCGACACCAGTTCAACCGGGCAACTATCGGCGTCCATCAAACGCCCCATTTGCAAACAGCCCTGTAATCCGAGCGCGATTTCGGTTTGCATATCGGCGAGTTTCTTTTGCACCAACTGGGTCGCGGCCAGGGGACGACCAAACTGCTTGCGATCGAGCGTGTATTGGCGCGCCGCGTGCCAGCAAAATTCGGCGGCACCCATCGAGCCCCAGGCGATGCCGAAGCGGGCCCGCGTCAGGCAGCCAAACGGCCCTTTCAATCCTTCCACATTGGGCAACATGTTTTCTGCCGGAACAAAAACATCCTGCATCACAATTTCACCAGTGGCCGTGGTGCGTAGCGAAAACTTGCCTTCGATCTTCGGTGTGGACAAGCCCTCCATATCACGCTCGAGAATAAATCCCCGAATCACACCATCGAGCTTGGCCCAGACCACCATGATGTCGGCGATCGGCGAGTTGGTGATCCACATTTTCGCGCCCTTGAGCTTATACCCGCCATCCACGGCGGTAGCAGTCGTATTCATACTCGCCGGATCAGACCCGGCATCGGGTTCGGTCAGTCCAAAGCATCCGACCCATTCGCCACTGGCGAGTTTCGGTAGATATTTTTGGCGCTGCGCTTCGTCGCCATAAGCGTAAATCGGGTGCATTACCAGCGACGACTGCACACTCATCACCGAGCGATAGCCGCTATCGACACGCTCGACTTCGCGCGCGACCAGGCCATAGGATACGTAATTGACACCGGCACAGCCGTACTCTTCCGGTAGCGTCGCGCCGAGCAAACCCAGTTCGCCGAATTCATTCATGATTTCCCGATGGAAGACTTCATCGCGGTTTGCCATCTGTACGCGTGGCATCAGTCCATCCTGGCAATATTCACGCGCGGCATCACGAATCATGCGTTCCTCCTCGCTCAACTGCTGCTCGAGAAACATCGGGTCTTGCCAGTCAAAAGAAACTCGTTTGGATTGGGTCATTGCCTTGTTTACCTGTTGTATGTGATCACATATTATCCGCGACAGCGGATATTTCCAGCCAAATCCACCTCGCCACTGGATTTTTAAAACAGCTCATTAAGATTTTATTAACGTCGGTCAATAAACTGTAATGCCAGGCTTCCGTAGTTATAGTAAGCGGCGCGCGCGGCCGACCATTTTTCCCGGAAAAGCGCCTCGATTGGAAACGGGAAATCATCGCGGTTGCCGCTGACGATGGTATCAGCGAGATGCTTGCCAATCACCGTCCCGGGCCCTATGCCGCGCCCGTTGTACCCCGACGGCGCAAACACGCCCGGCGCAAGTAACTGCACACGCAGGATCTTGCTCGCGGTTACCCCGATCTGCCCACTCCACTGATATTCCCAGGAACTGCCCCTGGCCTGTGGAAAAAGACGGTCTCGCGAGCGCGTCATCCAGTTCTCTCGAATGGCGCGTTGCAATCCCTGCAGGCGGCCGGCGCCACTCATTACCAGGCGCCCGCTGCTATCGACACGAGACGACGTCATCAGGGTTTGCGTATCCCATAAACCATGGCGTTGCGGGATGATGCTGGCCGCAACATCCTCTGCCAGCGACTCGCTCGCACACTGAAAAATAAATACCGGAAGCGTCGATTCATGCACTTTCTGACTGTTTTTATCAGCATAGGCGTTGGTCGCAAGAATCACCTGGTCTGCCGACACTTCTCCCTGGCTGGTTGTTGCCAGCCAGCGATCATTGTGTCGGGTCAGGCTTTCGACGCCGGACTCCTGGAATAATCGCGCCCCCTGGTCGAGTGCAGCCCTGGCCAGGGCATGCGCATAGTTCAGTGGGTGGATAGTGCCTGCCTGCGGGTCAAGAATTCCACCGTGCTGATACACCGGAGATGCCGATATGGCCGTGGCCCGTGCCCCATCGATCAATTCAACCGATGCTCCTATGGCCTGCATTTGACGACAGCGAGCTTCGAGATAGGTCATATCGGATCTTTTGTGAGCAATATTGACAGTGCCGCCCTGATACGCATCACAGGACATAGCAAAACGTTTGACCAGTTCGAATACCAGCGCGGGAGAGTCTCGCAGGGCCATATTGAAGCGTTCACCCGCGGCTTCACCGAGTTCCTTGTTGACATGCTCCGGGTTCTGCCAGACGCCGGCATTGACCAGACCGGCATTGCGCCCCGAACCACCGAAGCCGACTGACTGAGCCTCCAGCAGCACTACCGATACTCCCTGTTCCGCGAGGTGTAGCGCGCTCGACAAACCCGTATAGCCGCCGCCGACGACCAGCACATCGGCGTCTACCGATTCCTCGAGCCGATGACTGACCGGATTGGGGTTAGCAGTCGCTCCCCAGAGCGATTTCTCTCCAGCATCCTGTGGCAGGTGATCAGACATCGAGTATCTTCAAGTGAACAGGAATAGAATTGTGCGCGATCCGTTATTTTATTGCTAGCCAAGCCGTGAAAAATCAATAAGAATTCGATTTTCCAATCGATATCCGGGGAATGAGTTCGATGTCAAAGCTAAGCGTTGCCGCCACTCAAATGGCCTGTAGCTGGGATTTACCGGCAAATCTGGAACGCGCCGAAAAACTGATTCGCGAGGCGGCGTCACTGGGTGCCCAAGTAATCCTGATTCAGGAATTATTCCAGGCCCCCTATTTCTGTATCGAACAAGACGCCAAACATTTCGCACTGGCGTCGACGCTCGAGGAAAACCCCGCCATAAAACGCTTTCAGGCGCTTGCCGAGGAACTCGAAGTGGTATTGCCGTGCAGCTGGTTCGAGAGCGCTAACCGGGCGTTTTATAATTCGCTGGCAATGATCGACGCCGATGGGAAGATTCTCGGCGTTTATCGGAAATCGCACATTCCCAACGGACCCGGCTACCAGGAAAAAAACTACTTCAATCCGGGAGATACCGGTTTCATGGTCTGGGATACCCGTTATGCCAGGATTGGAGCCGGAATATGCTGGGACCAGTGGTTTCCCGAAGCCGCGCGCTGCATGGCATTAAAGGGCGCCGAACTATTGCTTTATCCGACTGCGATCGGCTCGGATCCGCCGCCCGCGACTGCACGCGATTCAAGCGGCCACTGGCAACGCACGATGCAGGGGCACGCCGCGGCCAACATGATGCCGGTAATCGCATCCAACCGCATCGGCACCGAACACGCCACCCAGGATGACGCCCTCGAGATCACTTTTTACGGACACTCGTTTATCGCCGATGATAGCGGTGAAATCGTTGCCCTGGCTGATGATCACAGCGAGATGGTGCTGGTTCACGAGTTCGATATGGAGGCGATACGTAATTACCGTAACGGCTGGGGACTTTTCCGTGATCGCAGACCCGACCTCTACCAAACTATCGCCACTCTCGACGGCGTGCAACGATGACCAGCGCGTCATCGGCACCACACTTACCTGCGGTACAGGCATTTGCCAAACCCCTTTGCCAACTTGATCCACGAACCCCTGCCGGAGATCAGCAATGCTAACCGTATTCAGTGAAAAACATGCCTTGCGTGACGCCAAAACCGAATTATATGGAGGCCTGCTCGTACCGCCTTTCGAGTGCCCGGTCCGTGCCGAGCATATTCTGCAACGCGTCAAGGAGGTAAAACTGGGTGAAATTATCGCCCCGGATGATTTCGCTATCGATGCAGTCACACGGGTGCACGATGCAGGTTTTATTCATTTTCTCGAAACCTGCTGGGACGAATGGGTTGCCCAGGGATACGAGGGTGAAGCGATTGCGGCATGCTGGCCCGCGCGTGGTATGCAACAGCAGCGTATTCCGCATCATATCGAAGGTAAGCTCGGACATTATGCACTCGCCGCGGAAACTTCGATTACCAACGGCACCTGGGAAGCCGCTCGCGCCAGTGTCGATGTCGCGCTAACCGCACAGGCAGCACTACGCGATGGCGCCAACGAAGCCTTTGCGCTGTGCCGCCCTCCCGGACACCATGCCGCCGGCGATATGTATGGCGGCTATTGTTTCATTAATAACGCAGCGGTCGCGGCCCAGGCCTTTATCGACCAGGGTGCCTCACGCGTGGCCTTGCTCGATGTCGATTTTCACCATGGTAACGGCAGCCAGGCAATATTCTACGCTCGCTCCGATGTCATGTTTTTATCGCTACATGGCGATCCCAACGACGCGTTTCCTCACTTTCTCGGTTACGCCGATGAAACCGGGCAGGATGACGGCGAAGGCTTCAATCATAACTATCCCATGGGACCGGGTACAAATTTTAAAACCTGGGCCGATGCGCTGACAGACGCCTGCCGTAAAATCAAAACCTATGCGCCTGATGCCGTGGTGATTTCGCTTGGGGTCGATACCTTCGAGCACGATCCGATTTCATTTTTCAAACTCGCCAGTGATGATTTCAAACGTTATGGCGCCACCATCGCGAGCCTTGGTCTGCCGACGCTGTTCGTCATGGAGGGCGGTTACGCGGTCGAGGAAATTGGTGTCAACGCGGTAAATGTGCTCGAAGGCTTCGAAGGTCGGTGATCGCACATGCGAATAGTTACCTGATGTCATCCCCACGCAAGCGTACTGCTGTCCGGAATAAACAACTGATCGTAGGTTCACTAGCGTCCAAAGGCGACCTCGGGAGAATGTCCGCAAAAGCCACTCCGAAACAGCAAAAAGCGCCGTTTCGCCCATCCCTGGGATCGTTTGGAGCCCGGGACGCCGGACCGCGCCATCCATGTCTCGCTACACTTTTGCGGACATTCTCCCGAGGTCGCCAACTACCACTGAGAGGGGAATGCCTGGCCAGGAAAATAGATTGTTCCATCCATTAAAATCACTTAACCCGAACACACAAGGTGTACTGTGCCTGCTTGGCGCGCTCGGCTGCCTGACTATCAGCGACTCCATCATCAAATGGTTAAGCCCCGAACTACCGCTGCACGAGATAACGCTGTTTCGCTCCTGTTTCGCGCTGGTCATCGTAATGATTATCGTACAACTCGAGGGTGGACTGGTCACCTTTAAAACAAGACGGCCAATTCTGCACTTTGTGCGCGGCTCAATGCTGGTGCTGGCGAACATGTTTTTCTTCCCCGCCCTGGCAGTTATGCCGCTCGCCGAAACCGTGGTGCTGTTCTATACCGCACCACTTTTTATCTGCATCCTGTCTCAACTCGTACTCGGTGAAAAAGTCAGCCTGTTACGCTGGCTGGTGATTGCACTGGGAATGATTGGCGCAATCATCATGTTGCGC
>PVMS01025238.1_pt1 | contig 12963 bp, 12 predicted proteins | sample 1853461 | NCBI WGS metagenome assembly PVMS01 (sample SAMN08582032, study PRJNA380276) | Marine sediment metagenome, whole genome shotgun sequencing project. | isolation source: ocean sediment barecode stripped | collected 2017 | reverse complement strand
CATTCCGGCGAAGGCCGGAATGACGGTTGAAAGAGCATTCAGACTTTTTATGAGACTATGAAAGCTGTGTATTCCATAATACTTTTTGATAACATATTTGTGGGACGCAACACTACCCCGGTGCACTTTTCATAGGGATGAATGAACCATGGGCGTTTTAAGGACGTGAACCGATAAACTACCAAGCTTTTTCATAAGAAGAATCCCGATCAAAAGTCGAGTTTCTTCAATTTTTAACAAGACAACTGGTTGCCTATCGAACATTCATAATCACCAGCAAAAAAATAAAAGCTTAAAGGTGTACGGTGTACGGTTCTATGAATAACCGGATTGTAAGTTTTTTAGACCTTAAACCGTATACGTTAAACCATATACCGTGCTTTTATTTGACAACAGGGTTGGTTTTTTTACTCTCCTACGCCAGAATGCTCCGCTCGGGTGGTGGTGGGGAGCGGTCCATCACCCAGTATTTGAAAGGGTCGATTATCATCAATCATGGGAAATTACCAAAACATATGGCAGCATGAGGTCAGTCAGGCCGAAAAAATTGCACGAAGTCTCGTGAAAGCAGGGAAGGCTGAACTTGGTTGGAAAACCGTTTTTGTGCCTTCCCTGACATTGTCGTATCTCCGTTCCAAGCGATACCTCCGTTTTACACAAAGAAATCTTTTGTTTACGAAGAAACTGGCGTTTGGTGCAGCTAAAGAAATTTATCGGGGAAACGATCGGGCCAATGAAATGGGGTTGATCGTCATGAAGACAAGAAAAATTTTGGAAAAGGAGAAAAAAGGTTTATACACAGAAAAAGTCCGCAGCAAGCAAATGAATGAAATCGAATGTCTCATGGATCATTATCTCCGTCTTTTCAATTCGGATGTGGAAAGCTATGAGAATAGCATCAAGAGGGCCTATTCGACTAAAAACAAATACCTCTCCTTTCTAAATCGACTTCAAAAACTGGAGCAAGAGGTTTTTCTGGCAGCGGTGGGGCAGGGCCGAAAGGGTCCCCAAAAGGACCGCCTCGGCGGGTTCGGAAAAGTCCAGGCAGTCTCCGTCAAGGTCAGGAACAAGGAGGCGGAAAGGATCTTTAAATGACGCCCTCCTGGTCGGTCATAAAAAAACTTCCTTGAATCCTAAGCGGTGTGGGGATCTTCGGTGTCGCCGGCTGGGTCAAGGTCCTCTATGTAGTGCCGGCTCAACCTTCAACCGTACCGACGTTGAAGGCATATTGAAGAATGATATAAGCCAGGTAGACCCCTAAGAGCCAGCCACCCTGCCATTTCTTGAAAAAGCCATCCTTATTTATGAAGATGAAGACCCGAAAAGAATAAAGGATGAGGATCATGGTTGGAAAATGAAAACTGAAAAAATTTGGCGGCACGGCCAACGGTTTGGCGACAGCGGCAGCACCAATAACAAATAGACAGTTTAACACATCCGCACCGACGACATTGCCTACCATTATTTCCGGATGCCTTTTCCGGATGGCCACAATGGCAGTCATCAGTTCCGGGAGAGAGGTGCCGAACGCTACCATGGTGGTGGCGATGATGTCTTCAGGGACACCGATTCTATAAGCGATCTCTGCGGCGCAAGGGACAAGAACTCGAGCGCCGAGCACCACAAGAAAAACACCCCCCAGAATCATGAACAGGCATTTTGCCAGGCCTGTTTGTTCGGATCCTTCCTCACCCTCGCCAATCAGGGCGGTCTTAGGGCCCTGTCTTGCCCAGACATAGGTGACATACATGTATCCGCAGAGCAACAACAAGAAGAGCAGCCCGACCCATCGCCCTAAAACCGGGACGCCTTCCGTTATCCCCAGGGCGATGATGGAAATGATAACCAGCAGCGTGGCGGATCCAACCTGCACCCAACCCGTTCGATTGAGAATAAAACGGTTGACCGGTACGGTTGTCACCAGGGCGGTTACCCCGAAGATCAAACCCGTATCGGCGATAATCGAGCCGACCCCATTGCCCAGTGCCAAGCCCGAATTACCCATCCAGGCGGCCATCACCGATACGACCGCTTCGGGTGTAGTGGTTCCGAGAGAAACGATGGTGGCGCCGATAACGATCTTCGGGAGTCCGGTCCGACGGGCCATATTGACGACGCCGTCGACCATCCAGTCGGCACCCTTTGACAGCACTACAATGCAGACCACCATGACCCCGATCAATGGGATCAAGGGTAACTCATGAACTAGGCCCTGTAATAGGGTTTCATCCCATAACCAGGGAAGTATGTCTTTCAATATCCTTCCCTTCTTTCGTTACTCCCCCTGATCGGCCATGCGCTTATAGATCGCATATCTCTCTTTCATATCTTCCTCTGCTCTTTTAAAGAGCGTTTTTGCATTTTCCGGAAACGTCCTTGTCAGGCTGGAAAAACGCACTTCACCCATAATAAATTCCTGGTAATCTGCTGACGGTTCTTTGGAATCGAGGATAAAGGGATTCTTTCCCTCTTCCTTCATCAAGGGGTTATACCGGTATAGGGGCCAGTACCCCGCTTCTACAGCCTTTTTTTCCTCCAGTTGGCTTTTGCCCATGTTGAAGCCGTGATTGATACAGGGTGAATAAGCGATGATAATTGAGGGGCCTCGATAGCTTTCAGCCTCAACCAAGGCCTTCATAAACTGGTTCTTGTTGGCCCCCATGGCAACGGAGGCGACATAGACGTAACCGTAGGTCATGGCCATTCTTCCCAAGTCTTTTTTTCGGGTCACTTTGCCGCTCGCGGCAAATTTGGCCACGGCACCGATCGGTGTCGACTTGGACGACTGCCCACCCGTATTGGAATAGACTTCCGTGTCCATGACCAGGATATTGACATCACGGCCCATGGCAACGACATGGTCCAGTCCCCCGTATCCGCTGTCATATGCCCAGCCGTCTCCTCCAAAGATCCAGATGGATTTTTTGGTGAGGTAGTCACTGCGGCTGAGGATCCCATAAAGAAGATCATTTAACGGGCTCTCATTGTTGATGATTTCATGTTCAATGAGTTCTTCGACCGTTCGCCCGCAGGCTTTCGACTTATCCCCATCATGCATATTGTCGAGCCACATTTGGAAAGCTTCTTTCAGTTCTTTTGAAACGTCTCCGTTGAGTGCTTCCCGGACAAGGTCCGCCAACTTTTCACGCCTTTGAGATACGGCCAGTTCCATCCCGAAACCATACTCGGCATTGTCCTCAAAAAGAGAGTTGGCCCAGGCGGGGCCATGCCCTTCGTCATTGACCGTGTATGGGCAGCTGGGTGCCGAACCGCCGTAGATGGATGAGCAACCGGTTGCATTGGCAATCATCATTCGGTCGCCGCAAAGCTGGGTAATGACCTTGATGTAGGAGGTTTCACCACAACCCGGGCAGGCCCCTGAAAACTCAAAGAGTGGTTTCTGGAACTGGCTTCCCTTCACGGATGTGGCCGGCATGAGGTCATCCAGACAGGGGAGTTCTTCAGAGAACTGGTGATGGGGGATCTCGGTTTCTGTTTGGGAGGTCAGAGGTTTCATGATGAGGGCCTTTTCCTTGGACGGACAGATATCAGCACAGTTACCGCAACCGGTGCAGTCGAGGGGGCTGATCTGGATCCGGTATTTTAAATCCTTTAATTCTTTGCCCTTTGCCTCGAGGGTGACAAAACTTTTTGGAGCCTCTGCCAGGTCTTCCTCGCGGGCCAGTACCGGCCGAATGACCGCATGGGGGCAGACAAAAGCACATTGGTTGCACTGTATGCAGTTTTCCGGGATCCATTGGGGGACATTGATGGCGATACCCCTTTTTTCATACTTTGTGGTCGCTGTAGGGAAAATACCATCCGGGCTCAAGGCACTCACGGGGAGTTTATCCCCTTGCTGGGCCAACATCGGCCTCATCACCTGGGTGACGAATTCAGGCACATCCTCTTCAAGATAGGCCGCCTGTCCCGCGGTAGCCCAAGCATTTGGAATCTTGATCTTTTTCAAGGCATCGACGGCCCGGTCCACAGCATCCACATTCATCTGCACAATCTTATCGCCCTTTTTCCCGTAAGTCTTTTTGATGGCCTCCTTTACATATCCGAAGGCCTCTTCGGGGGGAATGACATTGGCAATATGAAAGAACGCCGCTTGCATGATCATATTGATGCGTCCACCCAGACCCAGTTCGGTGGCGATTTTAACGGCATCTATGCTATAAAAATCGATCTTCTTCTGGGCAATGTCCCTTTTCAGCGGATCGGAAAGGTTGGTTTCCATCTCTTTGAGGGTCCAGGGTGAGTTAAGCAAAAAGGCCCCCCCTTCTCTGATCCCCTCGAGAAGGTCATATTGGGTAACAAATGCGGGATTATGGCAGGCAATGAAGTCAGAATGGGTCAAGAGGTAGGGTGATTGAATCCTATCCGGCGAAAACCGAAGATGGGACATGGTAATTCCCCCAGATTTTTTGGCGTCATAGGCAAAATAAGCCTGGGCATACATGTCCGTATTTTCACCGATGATTTTGATCGCATTTTTATTGGCCCCGACCGTCCCATCTGCGCCTAAGCCCCAGAATTTACAACGGACAGTCCCCTCAGGAGCAGAATCAATTTCCTTGCCCAGTTCAAGGGAGGTGTGTGACACATCATCCACAATACCCACGGTGAAGTGGTTTTTAGGGGCGGTGGATCGCATGTTGTCAAAGACCGCCTTGACCATGGTCGGCGTAAAGTCCTTGCTACCGAGGCCATACCGACCTCCGACCAGGATGGGATGTTCGCCCCTCTCCTGGTAGACCGTGCAGACATCCCGATAAAGCGGTTCCCCAAGATGTCCCGGGGATTTGGTCCGGTCCAGGACCGTGATTCTTTTGACGGATGCCGGAACCGCACTCAAAAAATGCTCTATTGAAAATGGATGGTAGAGACGTACTTTTAGGAGACCGACCCTTTCCCCCAATCCATTGAGGTAATTGACCGTCTCTTCGATCACGTCGCAACTGGAGGCCATTGAAAGGATCATTCTGTCTGCGTCAGGATCCCCCACATAATCAAAAAGATGGTAAGAGCGGCCGGTGAGATCGCTGACCTTTTGCATCTCTTCCTGAACGATATAGGGAATTCTTTCATAAAAGGGGTTGGCCGCCTCCCGGTTTTGGAAGAAAATATCAGGATTCTGGGCCGTACCCCTGAGCTGGGGATATTCCGGATTCATGCAACGGCTTCTGAAATCATCAATAGCATCCCAATTCACAAGTTTTGCTATGTCATCATATCCGATGAGCTTTATCTTTTGAAGTTCCATGGAGGTCCTGAACCCGTCGAAAAAATGAACAAAAGGCAGGCTTGCACGGATACTGGCGAGATGGGCGACCAGGGCCAGGTCCATGACTTCCTGGACAGAAGCCGAAGCAAGCATCGAAAAACCTGTCTGTCTGACGGCATTGATATCCGAATGGTCACCAAAAATGGAGAGAGCGTGCGTGGCCACGGCGCGGGCCGATACATGGAAAACCGTCGGCATGATTTCGCCCGAGATCTTGTACATGTTGGGAATCATGAGCAAAAGCCCTTGTGACGCCGTAAAGGTTGTCGAGAGGGCGCCCCCGGAAAGGGCCCCGTGCACAGAACCGGCCGCACCCGCCTCTGACTGCATTTCCACGATCTTTAGGACATGTCCAAAGATATTTTTTCGTCCATAAGCGGCCCATTCATCACAATACTCGCCCATGCTGCTGGAAGGTGTGACGGCGTAGATTGCGGCAACGTCACTCATGGCATAGGCCACATGAGCGGCAGCCTCGTTTCCTTCTATAGTTTCAGATTTTGCTATCATGTTTTTTCTGTCCTTTCTGGTAATTTTCATCATATGTCTTGAATGAAACCTTAAAACTATATAATTTGGCAGAAAAGTCAACTAGTGTTGTGTCACAGTGTTGTGCCACAGCCTTAAATTGCTTTATGGTTTAGGGGTCACCCCTTTCAAGTAAAAAGATTTCAGGGCCCAAACACTAGGTAATGGAACATTGTTAAACGCTGGAACCTCCAGGCACGAGAGTATAGTGGCCTTGAAACGAAAATTATGGTCTCGGATCAGATGGAAAGTCCATGTCAGGAGAAGGAAAGATGAAGAGGGAATATCCTGAAGCTCCGATTGTTGGGGTAGGGGGGGTGATTTTCAAAGACAGCTCAGTCTTGCTTGTCAAGAGGGGGCAGGAGCCGGGAAAGGGGCAATGGAGCTTACCGGGGGGGGCCGTAGAGTTGGGTGAAACACTTACTCATGCCCTGAAGCGGGAGATACTTGAGGAGGCCTCCATAAACATAGAGGTCGGGGGTCTGGTTCGGCTCCTGGACCGTATCGTCCATGATCCACAAAAAAGAGTTCAATACCATTATGTCATTGTAGACTACTGGGGATGGATGATCTCCGGAAAACTCAGCCCCGGTTCGGATGTAAGTGATGCCCGTTTTGTCACCCTAAATCAACTTAAAAAAATGGGTGTCCACCATTTGGTCGCGGAGACAGTTCACACAGCCGTCGGGATGAGGACCTCTCAAGCCGATGAAAAATAGAACCAGACGTGGTCACCGGATTAGATGTAGAAATCTCTTCCAATTCGGCCAGGAAAAGTAGATGATGAAGGCCTTGCCTTTGATTGTTTCAATGGGGACATAACCCCAGAACCGGCTATCGTAACTATGGTCCCGGTTATCGCCCATAACAAAGATATGGCCTTTGGGGACAGTGAATCGATCTGGATGGTCGGGACTGGCTTTTGCGGCCCTCCGGTCTGCGTAAAAGCCATGTTTATCATCGTATAAGTTACCGTTAACGTAGATTTTTTTGTCACGAATTTCGATTTTATCCCCTGGTAAACCTATCACACGCTTAATAAAATCCTTACTTTTGTCCACAGGATAAATAAACACGACCACATCACCCCGCTCCGGACGGCTTATGGGTATCACTGTGGAGTGAATAAAAGGGATCTTTACACCGTAAATGAATTTATTGACAAGGATATGGTCGCCAATCAGCAGTGTCGGCTCCATTGAGCCTGAGGGTATCTTAAAGGCCTGAACCACAAAGGTGCGTATAAATAATGCAAGCAACACGGCAATAGCCGCCGCCTCAGCATATTCCCTGAATGTGCTCTTTCTCTTAATCTTTTCCTTATTAATTGCTTCTTCCAAATAATCCTCCCGGTTTTATACCAACAAGAGATGCCAACCTCTATGAAAATGGTCATGATCATGTCCATTTTCCATGGTTTGAGTAAAGACCCCCTGTTGAACATGGGGCCTTTGGCTGTCCTGCTGAAACCCTGTTTCAGCAAGAAATCCTGTTTCAGCAGGACAGCTGGAAAAAGCTCAATTTACCATGAACTGGCGCTCCCAAATCCCCAGATTGGTCATTCATTCCTGTGATCAACACAAGAAGTTTTCGCTTTTTCACTGAAAGACGAAGAAACTCAGACCTTTGGTCGGAGTTTCTTCTCGCGCTCCTTACTGAAAATCGTTTTCAGTAAGGAGCGCATGAATAAGCCTTATAGACTAAATATTCCCATCCGAAGACTGAAGAATACCATTCAAAACAGTATGCAGTATAGGGCATTGGCTGTGCGGCTGAAAGACATTTTCAGCAGCACAGCAGCTTTTTCACATTTTCAGGCAGCATTTAATCTTGAACATGATCATTTGTAAAGAATTTTTTATCTCTAAGAGGACCATTCAGTCATCCATTTCCATCAACTTGGGCATATATTTTGCAGAAATCCATAGGGACATCTGAAGCAAACGGTCTAAAAATCACAAATGGGCCTAAAATAGGCCATACAAGGTATTGTAGCATTTTTTTTAGACCATCCTTTATATACACAAATTATATAAAATTTAGTTAATTTATAAGAAAATACTTGACAAATTATATCATATATATAAAATAATGGTCCAAATACAAGGGTTTTTGCATCGCGGTAAACCAGACAATCTGGAGGACAAATTGGGCCGAAATATTGTAAAAAAAATTAGAGAGGAGCTCCTGATGAGTAAAGCCGAGTTGGCGAGAAAGGCAGGAGTGTCACCGTTGACGATCGACAGAATCGAGAAAGGGATGAATTGCCGGATGGAGACAAAGAGAAAGATTATTTTGGCACTCGGGTACAACCTTTCCGACAAAGTCAAAATTTTTCCAGGGACCTGATTCGGGGAATACCATGCCTATCCCTAAAAAAAGCCAATTGGTCGGATTGGACATCGGCTCACATACGATAAAGTTGGCTGAAATCGATGATAACAAAAGAGGCCTGTTCTTAAAGAACTTCGGTGTCATTCGGTTACCACAAGATGCGATAGTAGAAGGTTCCATCAAAGAGATGGAAATTGTATCTACCGCAATAAGGAACCTATTCAAAAATCTGAAAATTAAAAATAAAAACGTCACCACCTCGATATCCGGTTATTCCGTTATTGTGAAAAAGATAAGCATTGGAAGAAGAGCGGAATCGGAGCTCGAGACAACCATTCAGGATGAGGCGGAGCAATACATCCCATTTGACATCAATGACGTCAATCTTGATTACGAAATCTTAACCGATCTGGGAAGGGCGGGAACTGACAAAGAGGAAGGCGAAGAGGAGAACAAGGGCCTCATGGATGTCATGCTTGTCGCCGCAAAGAAAGATATCGTAGAGGATTATGTGAGCCTGTTACACCTCACGGGCCTAACCCCGGCAGTCCTGGACGTGGATGCATTCGCCTTGCAGAACTCTTTTGAGATAAGTGCTGAGGATATTTCCGGCTGTTTTGCAATTGTGAATGTGGGGGCGGAGGAACTGGGGATCAACGCCATTAAGGATGGGGTATCCATTTTTACGAGGGATTCTTCTTATGGTGGTTATCAGATAAACGAGGCCATCATGTCGAAATTTGAAGTGTCCTATGAAGACGCTGAAAAAATTAAACTGGGTGGGACCAAAATAGACAAGGAAAGGGAAGATCTGGAAGAGATTTTTACTTCCGTCGTTTCAGGATGGGTCAACGAAATAAAACGGGCCCTCGATTTTCTTGCCACCACCTACCCGGATGAAACCATTGAAAAGATTTTTGTCAGTGGGGGCTCTTGCCGGATACCCGGATTTTTAAAATTATTGGAATTGGAGACGGACAGCCAGGTGGAAGAACTGAACCCCTTTGCCAACCTTCAAATAAACGAAAAAATATTCGACCCTAGATACCTGAGCTATATGGCCCCTCAGGCATGTGTCGCGGTCGGTCTCGCGTTAAGAAGTATCGGTGACAAATGATAAGAATAAATCTTTTACCCTTTAGGGCCGCCAGAAAAAAAGAGAACATAAAACGGCAGATCACTGTTTATGGCCTGGTCATTGTTTTACTTATTACGGTCATGGCATATTACTTTCTGCAGCTAAACAGTACGTTGTCGAACCTAAAAGACAAGGAAAATGACATACGGGCGGAGTTGAAGACTTATCAAGCAACCGTAAAGAAAATAAATCAACTAGAAAAGAAAATTAAAGAGATAAAATCGAAACTCGCGGTTATCAGACGGCTTGAGAAGAATAAAACCGGGCCTGTGCACCTTCTTGAAGAGATCACACTCGCCGTACCGAAAGATAAATTATGGCTCAGCGGTTTTAAGGAATCCAAGGGATCATTAAAATTGACAGGCACGGCCATGGATAATGAGACGGTGGCCCTTTTTATGACCAACTTGGAAAAATCAGCATATATCACCCGTGTAGAATTAGAAGGTACCAAGTTGCGAAACCTTCCTAAATACAAATTGCGGGTTTCTGATTTTGTCTTGAACTGTAAGACCTATGCCTATAAGCCGAAAAAGAAGGCGCCACCAAAGAAGAAAAAGAGGCGATAGCGGTGATATAGGCCGCCCATCAATGAGGGAAGTCTAGGGGAATGGAAGCAGAAGCTTTTTTTAATAAAGTTGAAACCATAAAGATGCCCATAAGGATCCTCATCCTTCTTGGGACAGTGGTTCTATTGGGAGGTCTTTTCATCTGGCTTGTCTACATGCCCAAGAGTGAAGAGATCAAAAAAACCAAAGGCCAGATTGCAAGTCTACAGCAAAAATTGAATCGGGCGAAAGTGAGGGCCAGAAATCTTAAAAAATTTGAGATGGAATTTGCTCGGGTGGATGCTCAGTTTAAGGAAGCCCTCAGACTCCTTCCAAACAAGAAAGAGATACCAGAACTCTTAAAAAACATCACCAAATTAGGGACCGATTCAAAACTGGAGTTTCGTCGCTTCAAACCCCGTAAAACAAAGACAAAAGATTTTTATATAGAAATACCCGTTTCCATCGAAGTCAGTGGCAATTATCATAGCGTGGCGGTTTTTTTTGACAGGGTGGGGCGTATGGACAGGATCGTCAATATCCTGAATGTATCCATGAAGCCGGTTAAGGGACTTTCCACCAAGTTGATCACAACCTGCGATGCTGTAACCTATAGTTTTAGAGGGTCGAGTAATGCCTCAAAACCGAAGAAAAAAAAGAAGAAGTAGATTCTTTTTTATATTTCTCATTCTCATTCTCAATGGCCATCTGGCTCTCGCTGCGGAGGCGCTCCTTTATAAGGAGCCCCGGCCCATGAAAGAAATATTTGAGACTCAGAAAAAGACCGGTGAAGCCGCTATGCCGGAAGTCATTATTGACGGGAAAAAAGTCACTTATTTTTACGACCCAACGGGCAAAACCGACCCCTTCAGATCCTTTATTGCCAAAATGGAAGAGGTCGGTAAAAAGAAAAGACAAAAACCGCTGACCTACCTGGAGACCCTAGAATTATCTCAGCTGGCGTTGATCGCCATTATCGTGGGTCCCAAAGGCAACTGGGCAATGGTCCGGGAAGCCAAAGGGACGGGGCATGTTCTCAGGAAGGGGACCGCCATCGGAACGAAGGGCGGGATCGTCCATGAGATCAATGACAGAGCGGTGATTATCCGGGAAGAGTACAAAGATTTTAAAGGCGCGGTGAAATACAGGGATATTGCTAAAAGAGTGCCGGCCCTCCGATAATGCACCCAGCATTCCCCCCGACCATCGAGGGTGGATGTTTTGGGGATGTTCTTCTAAAGAAGATCGTTCTTCTAAAGAAGGCGAGTAAATGAATGAAATATATATCCGTGACGCATGGGGCAGGTTGCAGGAATGAGAACCGATGTGTTGCTTTTACAGAATTCAATGAAGGAGATAATCCATGGGGAATAATATGAGCCTGAATCGAAAGGGGATAGCCTTTTTGATTTATTTGGTGATCGGTGTTTTGGCCGTAAGCGGGTGCACTACACCTTCCACACAGCCCATCCCTTTTGATGAAGCTGAGGCTCCCGTCATAGAATCCATTCGTGTGAACACCGCCCCGGAACAAATTATTGTCGAGATAGTCAACAACAAAACGGCTCCCTATGTCACCTTCCAATTGATGGATCCCCCGAAAGTCATCCTCGATATCCAGGGGAGACCGGGCGCCAACCTCCCTCAAACGACACAGGTGGACGGGAGGGATATAAAAGAGATTCGGATTGAGGAGGTTGAGGCCAAAGGCATAACCACCAGGGTGGCCATGGAACTGACCAGGCCTCTCAGCTATAAGACGGAGGCAGTCGGTAACATTATCAAATTGACATTAGGCCCAAAGGGGGTCACGGCCGGAGCCTCCGAGATGGCTATGATCGGCCGGGAAGAAGATCCGGATGATTTCGGGGCCCCCAAAAAACCGCGGATCTTTTTCAGGCCACGATCGATCGACATGAATCAGATCCTCGGGGTCGATTTTACGATGTTTGACCGTGGTAAATCCCGTTTGATCGTGACAACGGATAAGAAAGTGCCTTATCAATTGGAACGAAAAGGGCCGATGACGCTACAATTGACCATCGAGGACAGCACGATCCCGCCCCTGTTGATGAGGCGGCTCGAATCCACCTATTTCGCGGGGGCGGTGGATCGCGTGAAGGCCACCCTTGACGACAGCCAGGTTTCACTGGGCATCACCCTCAGAGAGATGGTCCCTTTTCATGTGAAACAGGAGGAACATGAAATAAGCATTGACTTTGGCCCCACCTCCATCAAGCCGCCGGAAAAGAAGATCGTTCCACTGACATTGGCACAGGGAACGCTTGAGCAGGTCATCGAGTTAAAACCGGATGTTCCCGCGACGCCTGACGTTCAACCAAAACTTGATGTCCAGGCGCAAGCGGATCTTCTTCAGAAGACGAATCTTCAACCGAAGAACGAGACCATAGCACAGTTTACATCCCCAATCGTGGTGCCCACCGTGCCTCGAGCTGCAACTCGGGCTGCCGCTGGGGCAGCCGCAACCGGCTCAAGGCCGTTCATAGAGGATGGGATGGCCGTTCTTCGGGGCGCTTCCACGGGCGGGGCAATGAACCGGCATTATTCAGGTGTCGCCATGACCATGGACTTCGTGAATGCGGATGTCACGAATATCCTGCGATTGATCGCAGAAATGAGCAATTTGAATATCGTATGGGGACCTGAAGTAAAAGGTAATGTCTCGATGAGATTGAAGAATGTACCCTGGGATCAGGCCCTCGACTTGGTCCTTGCCAACAATAATCTGGGCATGAGACATGTCGGAAATGTCATATGGATAACGACAAAGGCACAACTGGCGAAGCTTCAGGCGGAAGAAAGACGGAGACGGACGGAATATGAGGCTGGGTTGGAAAAGGGCAGGGAGGCGGAAAAAAGGGCCAAGATGGCGGCAAAAGCGCTGGAACCCCTCATTACAGAGTATCTTCCGGTTGATTTTGCAAAGGCCGATGAGATCAAGGGACATATTGTGCTCAGTGACCGTGGCTCAATGAGCGTCGATGCGCGCACAAATACCATTATTCTCAAAGACATTGCAGGAGTGATTGCTGAGGCGAAAAAAATAGTCAAACAATTCGACACGCCGGTGAAACAGATCATGATTGAAGCCCGCCTGGTCGATG
>PVMS01146120.1_pt1 | contig 12964 bp, 11 predicted proteins | sample 1853461 | NCBI WGS metagenome assembly PVMS01 (sample SAMN08582032, study PRJNA380276) | Marine sediment metagenome, whole genome shotgun sequencing project. | isolation source: ocean sediment barecode stripped | collected 2017 | reverse complement strand
GACGAGACCCACCTCAGCGGGCAACACGAGCAGGCGGGCGTTGCGCACGATGTGGAATACGGCGTTCGTTGTACCTTGGGTCATTGCAAGATCGAAACGCTCGTCGCCGTGGATCTCATTGTGTGCGAATACAAGATCGCGCAGCACGGCAAACAACAGCTCACGCGTACCACGAATCATCTTGCCGTCCACAAACGCGTGCACCGGGGCCGCCGTCAGCGACATTTTCAGACCACGATCTTTTTGCAAAACGGCGACGTCGAAATTGCTATAACGCGCAAGAACTGCACGTGCGTCATCGTGTTCCGTGCCCGAATTCAGCACCGCCAGAATACAGCGCCGCAGCAAGGGGTACAGACCGCCCTCACCACTGGATCGCAACAGATCGACCTCCAGCTGCGAAAGAACTTCCAGGCTGCCCTCCGGCCAGATTTCGGCATCGACGGTCGCAACATCACCCGATAATTGTGTCATCGCTCGATCCTTGGTCAGGGACGAATTTCGATCGACGTGTTTTCGCCCGTCATTAGCCAGATATCGATCATGTCTGAATTCGAAACTGCGATACAGCCATTGGTCCAGTCCTGGGTGCGATAATACGTCTCCGATTTGGTCGGGACATTGGGCTGCCCGTGAATCATGATTTCGCCACCGGGGTCGACACCGTTTTGGCGCGCCTCACGACGATCCTGCCGGTTCGGATAGGAGACATGTATTGACAGGAAAAACTCGCTGTTCGGATTTCGCCGGTCGAGACGGTAGCTGCCCTCTGGTGTCTTGAAATCCCCTTCCCGCGTCTTGTCGCCGTCTGGCTGAATACCGAGCGCAATGTCGAACGTGCGGAAAATTTCTCCATCCTGCTGCAGGTGAAGTTTACGCGCGGCCTTTTCGATAATCACATTATCGGCTACCGGAAATTCATCAGCACTCAACGGAATTAGCCAGCCGATACCAAGCAAGCCCGTGAGAACAAGAACTCTATTAATGTGATGTCTGGATAAACTCATGGATTCCGCGTAATTCCCAAAACCAAAAACGACCCTGGCTGCGTCAAACGCTACGGCCGACGATCCAGCCAATGGCGAAGCCGATAAATCCGGCGCCGAAAGTATAATAAGGAAGATAACGAAATAACTGGCCACCTCCATCGTCAAACATACCGTCGAGATTGACAGAATACGCGTAGTGCAGGTAGGCAGAAAGCCCTATCGCCGGGATCGCAAATCCCAGCGTGGCAAGCGGCATCTGCCAGCCCCTGGCGGTCCAATGACCACTGCCGCGCCACAGCGCCAATGCCGATAAGAACACAATCATGAGCGGTGGCACGAGGTTGCGCATCACATAAGGACCACTCTCCTGGGCATCATTTATCCAATAGGCCGTGGCCAGAACCAGGGCCAGGACAGGCAACAGAGCTATGAAACCGCGCTTCACGTTAGCTCCGATCATGAGCTGCCACTGTCCGCCAATATCGGAAACCGCACGGTGATGCCGGGGCGAATCCTGTGCAAGTCGAGGCCGGGATTGTACTGTCGAAACAACCAGATCGGCACGTCGTACTGTCGCAACGACAGAATCCAGACCGACTCACCGCGCATGATCACGTGTTCAGCGACACCCGTAATGATGTGTTTGCGAAAAAATCCGTCCTGCTCGGCACGATGGTAGGCAATCCGCCGGTCTTCGAAAGTGCTGATATCGATGTCCGCTATTTCCAACTTGATACGTTGACCGACGGTCAGCGGCGTGCGAAAAGCCAGACCATTGATATCGCGCAGACGCTGCGTGCGAATGCCAAGCCAGTCCGCAAAATGTCCCAGTGTTTCCAATGGCTGAACCTCAATCGTCAGATCTTTAGCAACACTGTAGTCGCTGGGATCGGCAAGCAATGCGTTCTCAACCACGCTCGTCGAGGCGCTTGTTTCTAGCGCGGCAGCAACAGTACCTGGGTCAGTGTCTGTGTCCGCAACAACGATTGGACTCTCAACAACGATGATATCCACAACGGCTGGCGTAGACGTGACCGGCGCTGGTATTGCTGGTGTCGCCGCGGGCGCCGGCCCGGCCGCCGGCAATCGCAGCTGTTGGCCCGCGCGAATTCGATGCCGACTACCGAGATTATTCAAGGCCGACAGAGTCGATGCGCGTGTCTTGTACGTTTCTGCGATCTGCGACAAGGTGTCGCCACGTACGACAGTATGAAAAAGATCCGGCAACTGTTCCGACGACCATTGCTGCGCCGGAATCTGTGCCAGCAATTCGTCAATAGGCGAATCAAGCGTCGACGCCGGCATGCGTACGTCGAATCCTTTCGGCAGATTCTTGCTGCCTTGCCAGACCGTTGCCTGCAAGGATGGATTGTGGCGCGCGAGCTGGGACGGCGTCACACCCAGCGCGGCACTCAGCTCATTGGCCGGTATGTAGCCACCAAGCATGGCCTGCGCGTATTGAGTTGGCCGCTCACGCGTAACACCCGGAAAGTATTCTTGCGAATCCTGGTCCACGGCCATTGCGGCGAGAAATGCGACATAAAAATTTCGCGAGGCAAAACCAAATGTTCGACCATTGTAGTTGCGCAGGATTTCGACATAGTTCGTATCGCCGTACTGTCGCATCGCACGCCGCACACCGGCGAGCCCGTGGTTGTAGGCCGTGATCGCCATTGGCCAGTTGCCGGTGATTGAATAGTTGTGAGCAAGCAGCTTACCCGCACCGCTGGTTGCGGCGAAAGGATCGTTACGCTCATCGACAACATGATCGACGCGCATATAGCGTCGTGCTGTACTGCGCGTGAATTGCCAGATACCTGAAGCGCCAACATGCGATCGTGCGTTCGGGTTGTAGGAAGACTCCACGTGTGGCAATGCCGCAAGTTCTATCGGCACGCCCAGAGCAGTAAACTCTTCGTCTATAAAGTCGCGCCAACGTCCCGAGCGCTCGAGTCCATCTCTAAACCGGTCCGACAGTCCCTGTTGGTACCGAATCCGACCCACGGCCGCTTGCAAGGATTCGTTGCTCACGTTATCCGGCCACAAGGCGAGCACGCGTGCCTCCTCGGCGTCCAGGTTCTCGCGCTTGCCACTCGCCAGCGATCGCAGAACAAGCTGCAATTTCTTTCGCCGATCACTGGCTCGACGTTGCCGCTCGCGCCGCGACAATTCTGCAGGCATGGCTAAGGAAGCGTAAACAATGCCCAGATGACGATTGTCGTGCAGGACACCCATATCACTGTCATAGCGCGTAAAAATAGACTTCCAGAACTCGACATCCGCATCGAGTTCCGGTGGCGATGGAAATGTTTCGTCAATCGCCTGCGCGAATGCGGGCAATGCAACCGGAAGTACAACGATCAGTAATAATAAGGGGCTTAATCTTGTCATTTAGTTAAATTCAAGTTCCAATCGCAAATTCTTTAATACATCACAGAAAAATTTGCGAAATTGTCCTACATTTGACGATGCTAATGGGCTTTGCCGGCCTCGGCAAATTGTCGCAACTGGGCGGGCAACACAAAATCAATGACTATTGACCATCAAAAATCTGTTTTTGGCCGAATTTTGTTCGGTTTCTTTCTGACCTTCGCGGTTGGAATCGCCGCAGCAGACGGCGAATTAGCAAGCATCCAGTCCAACGACATCTCGCCTGCCGAAGCGATTGAGACTGCGGCGGAGTCCGATAATTCACTGCGAATACTTGGCACGGAAATCGCTGCAGGTACATCCCAGCGGCTAAGCTGGACCGCAACCGAATTATTCGAGGGTGTGCCGGTCGCAACACCGGTCCTCGTTATCAATGGCGCTAAACCCGGCCCGACCTTATGCCTGACCGCAGCAATACACGGCGACGAACTGAACGGAATCGAGATGGTTCGCAGAATCATGCACGACATCTCGCCCGATAATCTCTCCGGGGCCATCCTGGGAGTGCCAATTGTCAACGTACAGGGCTTTCGGCGCGGATCCCGGTATCTCCCCGATCGACGCGACCTGAATCGCTCCTTCCCCGGCAATCCTAAGGGCAGCGCAGCGGCACGAATTGCCGACTCATTCTTCAAGAACATTGTCACACATTGCGATGCACTGGTTGACCTGCACACAGGTTCGTTCGAGCGTACGAATCTGCCACAAATTCGTGCGGACCTCAGGGATCCCGATATCGTTGAACTGGCTCAGGGCTTTGGTGCGACCGTCATTCTGCACAGCACACCCGGCGTCGGCACGCTGCGTTACGCCGCGACGAAAGCAGGCATCCCGACACTTACCGTCGAGGCTGGTGGTCCCATGCAGCTTGAGCTGAACGAGGTAAAACAGGGAGTAAAAGGAATCGAGTCCTTGCTCGCCTCCCTGGGCATGATGCGCAGAGCGCGCTTTTGGGGCAACCCGGAGCCTGTTTACTACCGTTCAACCTGGGTGCGGGCCGACTCCGGAGGCATTCTGTTTGCCGACGTTAGTCTGGGCGCAACCGTCCGCAAAGGGGATTTGCTCGGCACGATCACAGACCCAATGAGTAATGAGCGCGTCAGCTTATACGCGCCTTACACTGGACGAATTATTGGCATGGCGCGTAACCAGGTTGTCATGCCAGGGTTCGCGGCCTTTCATATTGGTATCCAGACCGACGAAGCGCCGACGGATGAGGCGGAAACCGCTGTCACCAAAGATGAACAAGCGACGGTCAACGATGAAGCTTATATCGACGGAATTTCCGAAGAATAGATCGCCACTGGACTACAGCTCCGACACTTCATAAGCTGCCACCATCGTGAGCAGTGATCGCCAACCTCTTAGCAGTTTTTGGGCACCACGCTACTGGCCAACCTGGTTGGGTATGGGCGTGCTGCGACTCATCTGCCTGTTGCCACATACTCTGTCGATGGGCATTGGGCGTCTCATCGGACGCGCCGTACATGCCATCGGCGGCACTCGCCGCGCGATCGTACGGCGCAACATCGAGCTTTGTTTTCCGAATCTGACTGCTGGCGAACGTGACGCGTTGACCAAGAGCCATTTTCTTGCGCTCGGCATGTCGATCATCGAGATGGGACTCGGGCGCTGGGGCTCCGATCGATTGCATATGCGGCTTGGCCATATCGAGGGCATGGAACACATTGACGCAGCGATGAAAGCGGGCAAAGGCATCATCCTGCTGAGCGCGCACTTCACAACACTGGAAATCATGGGCCGTGTCCTCGAGCAGGAAGGCCCGACTTTTTCTGCCGTCTATCGCAAAAATCGTAGCGCGTTTATCACCGAACTGCAGCGCACCGGACGCGAGCGTTCCGCCGACGAAACAATCGAAAAACGCGACATCAAGAAAATGGTTCGAAGGCTGCGCCAGGGAGGCATCGTCTGGTACGCGCCGGATCAGAGTTCTGACCGCAAAGGCGCAGAAGTCATCGCTTTTTTCGGCGTTCCCTCAATGCACACAACCGCAACGTCGGTGCTCGCGCGTCTCGGCAAGGCCGTCACACTGCCCTTTTTCCCGCAACGCCTCGCAGATGGTCGCTACAAATTCCAGATTCTTCCGCCGCTGGAAGATTTCCCGAGCGGGGACAACGCCGAGGATACGCGCAAATACGTGAGCGTTCTCGAGGAACATATTCGCTGTTGTCCGGAGCAGTACCTGTGGGTACATCGCAAGTTCAAGAATCTGCCGGATGGATATCCCGATTTTTACTCGGATCTCGACGCACTGAAATAGCCCTCAAGCAGGGCTTCCCACTGCCCGGTATGAAAATCAATCGTCGGATCAAGTAAGCTGACTTTCTGCAGCGATCGATGCAATCTTTTCAGCGTCTTTTGCTGCCACGAACCCGGCTGCAGTAACCGGCCACGATCGAAATCGAGCATCCATAATTTGCCGTCCGTATCGATTTGCAGGTTGTACGCATTCATGTCCGCATGAAATACGCCCACGTCATGAAAATGCTGGATAGCCGCACCCAGTCCCGCCCAAAAATCCTTATCTTGCGGGGCCTCCGCGATAATGTCCGACAATGGCCGAACACCTGGAATTCGAACCGTGATGATATCGGCCGTGTAAAACGTACCCTGTTGTGTATACATCGCTGCTGCCGGACGCGGGACACGCAGATCATGTTCGGCCATCTTCGCGAGCATGCGCCACTCCGCAAAGGAACGCGTATTGACCTCACCACGCCAGAAGTACTTGTCGTGAACGAGTTTGCTTACCAGTCCGCCGCGTCTGAAGTGCCGTAGCACAAACTGTTTAGGCACATTGCCGACGAAATAAGTATTGCCACGCCCACCCGAGCCCAGGTTTCCGGTCAGAATCTCCGCATGCGCCCAACCTTTCGCCGCAAAGAGATCGGCTGAGATCTGGTTGATAATGGACTTATCGTATAGGATGGCGCCGGTCGCAGTCTTCTCGACGGATTCGGTCAACGGTTCCGTCCCCTTTTATCGACTTGACTCAAATTCACTCTCCGCCCGAAGACATATGTATCGTCCGCCTCTCGGCGCTTGGCGATACCTGCCATGCGCTTGCCGTTGTTCGTAATCTGCAGGATAACTGGCCCGATACCCGCATCACCTGGATTATCGCCAAGGTCGAAGCCCTGTTGCTTGCGGATATCCCGGACGTCGAGTTTATCATCTTCGATAAATCCAAAGGACGGGCTGCTTACGACGATGTCAAAAAAGCGCTGGCGGGACGGAAATTTAATGTCGCATTGTGCATGCACGCCTCCTTGCGCGCTAATCGCCTGTGCAGACTAATACCGGCACCTGTTCGTATCGGTTTCGACTGGCGCCGGGCACGGGATTTTCAATGGCTTTTCACTAATCGGCGAATTCCTTACAAAGCGAACGAACACGCCCTTGACGCAATGATGGGTTTCGCGCTCGCAATCGGTGCGCAACCAAAACCTATGCGCTGGGACATCCCGATAAGCGACGCAGACCGGGCTTTCGCGACACGATATTGCAATTATCCGACCTTGGTCATCAGCCCGTGCACAAGTCAACGCAGCCGGAATTTTCGTAACTGGCGCGTCGAGAACTACGTGGAAATCGCACGCTATGCCCAGCAGCGCTATGGATGTCGCATCCTGCTGACCGGCGGAAATTCCGCACTCGAGCGGGAATACGGCGAGATAATTGCCGCGAAAGGCGGTCCCAACGTCATCAACCTGATCGGCAGGACAACACTGAAACAATCCGTCGCGATCTTCGCGGCCGCAGACTTACTGTTGTCGCCCGATTCCGGGCCCGCTCACATGGCAACCGCGGCCGGGACTCCGGTCATGGGCATTTATGCCACGTCAAACCCGGACCGCACAGGACCCTATGTCTCACGACGCCTGACCGTCAATCGCTATCCTGACGCGTTGCTCAAATTCATGGGAAAACGCGTGGAACAGGTCCGATGGGGCCAAAGAGTGCGCTCGGCCGAGGCTATGGAGCTTATTTTGATTTCTGACGTTACCGACAAGATCGACGAGTTTTTTACTAAATAGGCTATATTTAGCCGATTTTTCTAGGTCTTCGACGACGATTCCTGCAGAATTCCCGCCTGAACGGCCTGCGCTTCAATCTCGCGCAAGCAACGCAGATGACCCAGAGGACACTCACGCTCGAAGCACGGACTGCAATCCAGGTCGAGATAATGAATTTCCTTGTCATCCGTAAGCGGCGGTGTGAACGCCGGCGACGATGAACCATAAATCGCGTGCGTGCGCGTACCCACGGCCGCTGCGATGTGCATCAAACCCGAATCATTGCTGACCGCGTGCGAGGCGAAACCCAGCAGATCAATAACGTCTTCCAGCGAGGTCTTGCCGCACAAATTAATTGCCGGGCTCGCCGCTGAGATCTCTTGTCCGGCAACATCGTCTTTGTCGGAACCCAGCACCCAGACCGCGAATCCATCGGCCGCTAGAAGCCTCGCAAGTTCGGTAAATTTCTCCAGCGGCCAGCACTTCGCTGGCCCATATTCGGCACCGGGCATCAGCGCAACGACCGGTTTGTCGGCATTCAATTCCAGTGCCTCCAGCACGGCGCGTTGATTGCTCTGGGAGATTTCGAGGCGCGGGTGCGGTGCTGTCGGCAGCGACTCGCCGCATTTGAGCCCAAGCGCAAGAAAACGTTTAACGGTTTGATCCAGCACCTCGGGATCGAATGGGCGCCTGTCATTGATTAGCAGATATCGGGCTTCGCCGCGAAAACCCGTGCGCGTTTCGATGCCGGCGAACCAGGGTATCAAGGCAGCCTTTAGCGACCGCGGCAATACAATCGCGCGATCGTATTGACCACTGAGTTCGTAGCCAATTTGCCGACGCTTGCCAATGCCAAGCTCACCGTGCCCGGTTCGCGCCGCGATGCCCTTGCGCACCTCCGGCATACGCGCAACCAGCGGCAAGGACCAACCGGGCGCGAGTACATCCATTGCTCGGTCAGGTTCGCAATGCCTGAGGAATCTGAACAGGGACTGCGCCATGACCATGTCGCCGACCCAGGACGGACCGACAATCAGAGTCGCCGTCTCGGCCATCCTATTTGCCGGCAATAGCGTTGAAATAGTTTTTTTATGCCGTCTTCCACCGATCGAAATTCTACGTCGCAGCCACTGCCGCGCAGTTGCGTCAGGTCTGCCTGCGTGTAACTTTGGTAGGCGCCCCTTAATGTGTCGGGAAAGGGTATGTAGCGGATCCTGCCTTTGCCACGAAACTCGATAACAGCATTGGCAACGTCGTTAAACGACTGCGCTTTGCCCGTACCCGTGTTGAATATGCCCGATGCACCCGGATGATCGAGAAACCACAAATTTACCGCGCAAACGTCATCCACGTAGACGAAATCACGCAACTGCTCACCATCACCATAACCACCAGAACCCTCAAACAAGCGCGCCTCGCCATCCTCTCGCAACTGATTATTGAAATGGAATGCGACACTCGCCATCGATCCTTTGTGCTGCTCTGATGGTCCATAGACATTGAAATAGCGCAGCCCCACGACCTGACTCACGGGGGATGCGGCGATGCGATTGACATAGCGATCAAACTGCAGCTTCGAGTAGCCGTACACGTTTAGCGGCTTCTCGTGATCGGGGTGTTCGACGAAGTTTTCTGACGCGCCGTAAACGGCCGCCGATGATGCATAGATAAAAGGAATGCTCTCATCGAGGCAACGATGCAGCAGCACCTGCGAGTAGCTGTAGTTGTTCTTCATCATGAAGCGGCCATCCCACTCGGTTGTTTCCGAGCAAGCGCCCTGGTGCAAGACAGCCTTGATTGACGATGTGAATCCGGGATCCGGCAGTCGCTCCAAAAAGTCGTCCTTGTCGAGGTAATCCGCAATCGCGAGGTCGGCAATGTTGACAAACTTGTGGCCGTCGCTCAGGTCATCAACGACGACAACGTCGTCGTGACCACGATCGACTAAATCGCGTACGAGGTTACTGCCGATAAAGCCGGCGCCGCCGGTAACGATATGCATGCGTGCCTAGTCGTCGCTCAGGAAATATTGCGCCCCGCAATAGGGACACTTCGCCTCGCCGGTTTCCTCGACCGGAAGAAAAACCTTCGGATGCGAATTCCACAGATACATTTCGGGCATTGGGCAGGACAGCGGAAGATCCGATTTTCCTACCTGATATTTGTGCTGTGCGTTGGCCGGTATAAGATTCTGATCGACCGTTCCTGTTCTGGCTGTCACACCATTCCCCATTGCTTGTGTCCAGCGCGAATTATACGCACAGGCAGTAGTCTGTGCCTCCCAAGTCTATGCCTCAAAGTATTCGTCCCAGGCACGTGATATTCGCTCTCGCTCACCGAGAAACTGCTGCGCGTCCACAAGTGGCGCCTCATCATTGAGAACCAGATGGTGCTGCCGCAGCCTGTATTTTCGATAGATCTCCTGCAATTCGGCCGCCGTATCCGCGGCCACAGCGCTGCAGTTCACAAGCGCGTCCAGTTGTCGGATATTGTCCGAGAACTCGATGACGGATGCATGCTCGCGTGCCTGCTTCAGGACGAGAAACTGCACAAGGAATTCAATATCGCCGATACCGCCAAGGCCTTGTTTGAGGTCAAAAACCGTCAAGTCGCTGCGATCCAGCTCGCTGCGCATTCGCGCCCGCATCTCCAGCACATCATCGCGCAGACTCTCGATCCGCACCTTTCTGGTCAATGTTGCGGTACGAATTCGATCAAATTCCCGGCCCACTGCCGCGCTTCCGGCCACGGGCCGCGCCCGCAGCAGCGCTTGCTGCTCCCAGGTCCACGCATTTTCTGCCTGATATCGTTCGAACGCGTCGGTGCTCGTCACGAGCAAGCCTTTGCGACCACTGGGTCGCAGTCGCGTATCGATCTCATACAGGACGCCCGAACTCGTGTGAGTTGTCAGAAAATGGACCAGGCGGCGTATGAGTCGCGAGAAAAATACTGCGTTGTCGAGCGGCTTGTCTCCCGTCGTTGTTTGCTCGGTGCCTTTCGAGTCGTGCAGAAATATGATGTCGAGATCGGAACCGTAGGACAACTCGAGTCCGCCCAGCTTGCCATAGGCAATAATTCCGAATCCGGCGGTATTTGTCTTTCCATCCAGGACATAGCTTGGCTCGCCGTGTTTCGCGATCAAGTCCCGCCAAGCCGTCGCCAGCGCTTCTTCCAGCACCATCTCCGCGAGAAATGTCAGGCTATCGCTGACCTTCATAATCGGCAACTCACCATTAAAATCAGCAACCGCGACACGAAACATAGTGGCTCGCTGAAACTGAGCCAGAGAATTCATGCGCGCTTCGCTATCTTCATAATCGATGTTTATCGACCTCTCGGCGAATTCGCTTTGCAGTTGCAGCTTGCCGAGCGGACCTGTCAATGGCCTTGGATCAAGCAGCTCATCCAGCAACATGGGATAGCGCGCGATCTCGCCGCTGATGTACGAACTGCGCTCACAGAGACCCACAAGACGTTCCGCCGCCAGCCGGTTTTCGTTTAGCAAGGCGAGATAAGCGCTGCGCCGCAGGACCTTTTCAATGACTGACAGGCTGCGGCTGACGGCTGTCGCCGGTCGTCGTTTTTCTCCGGCAAGCAATAATAATCGTGGGATAAACTGCTGCAGTCGCTCTGCCGCTTTCGAGCCCAGCTTGCGCGCCACCGATGCGCTCCGAAAAGCGAACAGAATATCGGCGATATTCCGGGCGTCAGAAAAATTCGCGGCACTCAATTCTTTCTGCCACTCATCGGCCGTTGCATGCGCTTTCCAGAGATCGCCAAGGCGTTGCCGTAGTGAACCGGCATCGTCCTTGCGCGTACCGCGAAAAGCGATTTCTTCAAATTGCCGCGTAACAACGGCGCGGTGTTCATCAAGCCTGTGTTTCAGCGCACCCCAGTTGTCGAATCCCATGGCCAGGCAGAGTCGGCTGCGATCGAGCACATCCTCAGGTAACTCGTGTGTCTGTTTGTCGCGTATTGCCTGGATGAAGTTCTCGATACGCCGCAGAAACCGGTAAGCCGCAGCCAGTGATCGTGCGACCTCATTACTGAGTTCGTGGCTTCCGGAAAGCAGCGGCAAGACAGTGAGCAACGACGGATTCTGCAATTCGTTCCGGCTACCGCCGCGAAGCATTTGCAGCGATTGCACGATGAACTCAATCTCCCTGATCCCACCGGGGCCCAGCTTGACGTTGTCTGCAAGCTCCTTGCGCGCGACCTCTGTTGCAATCATCGCGTGCATCTCACGCAAGGACTCGAAGACACCATAGTCGAGGTAGCGCCGATAAACGAATGGAAAAATCAGTTCGTCGAACAGTTCAGTTGAAACTTCAACCAATGGCCGCGACCCGACGATGCGTGCCTTCACATAAGCATAGCGCTCCCAGTCACGGCCATGGCGTAGCAAATAGGATTCCAGCGCCGCAAAACTCACGACTGGAGGGCCGCTTTCGCCGAAGGGCCGCAAACGCGTATCGGTTCGAAATACGAAGCCGTCGGCTGTCGACTCATCGATTAATTGCACAATCTGTCTGGATAGCCTGTCGAAATATTCCTGCGCATGCAGGCGCTTTCGGCCATCGCTCTCCCCACTCGCCGAATAGCAAAAAATCAGGTCAATATCCGAGGAAAAATTCAGCTCTCGCCCACCCAGCTTACCCATTGCAAGAATGATCATCGAGACCTCCCTGCCACCGGCATCCCTCACGCACCCGAAGCGTTCGCTCATCTCGCGGTGGGCAAAGGCCGTTGCTGCGCGCAACAGTTGATCCGCTGTGTCCGACAAGTCCTGCAGTGAATCGTCGACACTTGCGGCGCCGGCAAGCTCCCGCCAGAAAACGTGCAGCAGGCGGAGGTTACGCTGCCTGCGAAGGGCGGCCTTGAAGATATCGGTCGAGTCATCTACGTCGCCTGCGCTGTCCGCAAACAGCCGCAGCGCGTCCTGATCGACGGGTTCATTAAGATCTTGCAGGCGGTCCTCGAGCTCCGGCCAATATCGTAATAACGTATTGCCTGCGAACTCGCTGCACGCAACAACGCGCGCGAGGTGTGGAAGTATGTCATCTGCTGCATGCCTACCACCCTGTTCTGCAAGACGCTCGAACCAGCGATTGGCCGGAGCTTGCAGGTTTTCAGGCAGATGCAAAATCGCGTTGCGCGTAGCGGCTGACAGTTCCATGGCCGCCAGTCTAGCGAATAATCAGGTATCAGCCAGCCGACGCCTCAAGATTTTCGAGCGATGCGAGTGCATCCGCAAGCGGTCGGGGTTTGCCAATTGCATAACCTTGAGCGAAGTCGACGCCTATTTTCCGGATCAGCTCTCGGGTCTCGTCGCGCTCGACGTACTCTGCGACTGTGTCCAACTCCATGACTTTTGCGACCTGCGTAATAGCAGCCACCATCGATTCGGAGATCCGGTTCTCAGTAATATCACGAATGAAGCCGCCATCGATTTTGAGTGTATCGACCTTGAAGTTCTTTAAGTAGGCGAACGAACTCAGCCCGGCTCCG
>PVMS01132873.1_pt1 | contig 12965 bp, 14 predicted proteins | sample 1853461 | NCBI WGS metagenome assembly PVMS01 (sample SAMN08582032, study PRJNA380276) | Marine sediment metagenome, whole genome shotgun sequencing project. | isolation source: ocean sediment barecode stripped | collected 2017 | reverse complement strand
TAAGATGATAATATTTTTAGCCGTGGATAACTTATTTGCCATTTGCTGATCCAGGGTTTTAGCATCGGGAGTCATATAAATAATTTCATCGTAAACTCGTTGTGATTGTAGTTCAGAAATGCATTTATCAATGGGTTCGATCATCAACACCATACCTGCACCACCACCAAATTGGTAATCGTCAATTTTACCGTATTTGTTAAGTGCGTATTTTCTCAGGTCATGAAAGTGTACTTCTACCAGGCTTTTGTCAAGAGCACGTTTGATGATGGAATGTTCAAACGGACTTTTGATCAACTCAGGAGCAACGGTGATGATATCTATTCTCATGGGACAAAACTACTAAAAATCATTCGATCATTCCCGAAAATATCGCTTCGCAATTCAATATTTTTAAAGCCCTTTTTTTCTAATAAATCCGCAGTCTCTTCGCTCAGATATTGATTAATTTCAAAATATAACCCACCATCCGATTTCAGATTTTCTTTGGCCAAATCTGCGATCTTATCGTAAAAAAGAAGTGGATCATCATTCTTTACAAATAAAGCAAGATGGGGTTCGTTTTGAATTACGTTGTTTTTAATTTCTTTTTTTTCAAGTTCTCTTACATAAGGAGGATTGCTAACTATGATGTCGAATTTAATAGGTAATTCGCTGATGTAAAGAATGTCTGAATTTAAAAACTGAATATTCACATCATTTAATTTTGCATTTTCAATGGCTATATCCAAAGCTTTGACCGAAACATCAAGAGCCCAAACCTCAGCATTCGGTATATTTTTAGCCAGTGAAATGGCAATACAGCCACTACCTGTTCCTATATCTAAAATTTTGGGATTTGGAATTTTGGTTTTGAGAATTGATTCCAAGATCCATTGAACGAGTTCTTCCGTTTCCGGTCTTGGAATCAAAACGTCTTTATTGACTCGGAAGGGGAGTCCGAAAAATACGGTTTCCCCAATGATATATTGTATTGGTATCTCTTTTTTAAGTTTTTCGATTGCGAGCAAAAAATAGTTGGTATTATTCGCAGATAAAATTACATCTGGATCTAAAGCAATCTCTATTCGTTTCAATCCAAGTCTATGTTCGGTTAATAAATAGAAGAATGAGATAATCTCTTCCCTTCTATGGATTGGCATAAGCTCTTTTTGAAATCTATTTTTTAAGTCCGTAATCGTCATCATAATGTTTTTAACATCCACATGGTACAACTGTAATGACCTGTATCTCCCAAAGGTGCGTCTAAAGACGTAAATCCAACTTTATTATAGAGTTTTCTTGCACCTTCCATATAAGGCAATGTTTCGAGATAGCATTTTTCATAACCAAATTCGAGTGCTTTCTGAAGACAGGTCTCCATCATTTGCAAGCCTAAATTTTTACCCCTTGCTTCCGGCGCAAAATACATTTTTTGTAATTCACATATATTTTCTTCAGAATTCTGTAATTGCATAATTCCGGCACCTCCCAAAATTTCCCTACCCCTGATTACGACAAAATAAGAGGCTTTGTCAGAATTGTAAGTTTCATACATCCTGTCTAAGGCTTTATCTTCATATGCGGTACCTACTTTGGGCACTCCAAATTCTATCAATACTGCCCGAATTACTTCTGCAAGATACTGATTATCATCTATATGCAATTCACGAATGATATAGCTATTCATACTCAATTTAAAATTATATTTTTGTCTTGTGAAGATACATGAAAAATATATGCAACGTTGCCTGACACTGGCAAAAAAAGGGCTCGGCAGTACGAGACCGAATCCTATGGTTGGATGTGTTATTGTTTACAAAAGCTTAATTATTGGAGAAGGCTACACAAGTGCCTATGGAGGAAATCATGCGGAGGTTAATGCAATTAATTCTGTCGAGGATAAGAAATTGCTAAAAAAATCAACGCTATATGTTAGTTTAGAGCCATGTTCTCATCACGGTAAAACACCTCCTTGTACAGATCTGATTGTTGCTCATAAAATTAAGGATGTGATTATTGGAGCAATTGATGATAATAGTTTAGTAAGTGGCAAAGGCATTGAACATTTAAAAAATAATGGTTGTAAGGTTATTGTTGGAGTTTTGGAAAAGGAGTGCAGGGAAATGAACAAACGATTTTTTACTTTTCACAATAAAAAAAGGCCATATATTATTTTGAAATGGGCAGAAACAAGAGATGGTTTTATAGATAAGATTCGCGAGAATCGATCTGAGAAAAACCCAAATTGGATATCTAACAAAATCTCGCAGCAATTAGTACATAAATGGCGAAGCGAAGAACAGTCTATTTTGGTTGGTACGAATACAGTAATAAATGATAACCCGAGATTGAATGTTAGGCGATGGGTTGGTAAAAATCCCGTAAGGTTAATTTTAGATAATTCATTGCGAATACCTCACGATTTTCATGTTTTTGACGGTTCGGTTAAAACAATTGTCTTTACAAGTTCGAGAGCCATGTTCGCAAAAGTGAAAGAAAATGTAATTTTGGAATATATTGATTATTCAAAGAGTATTCCTAAGCAAATTTGTGATAAATTGTATGAGTGTGATATACAATCTGTTATCATAGAGGGAGGCGCACAAATTCTACAAAGTTTTATATATGATAAACTGTGGGATGAAGCGAGAATTTTTATTGGAAATACAAACTTTGGTGAAGGATTGAAAGCACCTAAAATAGAAGGTGAAATTACATCTATTGAGCATGTTGACACCGATACATTAAAATTATTGTCGCCAATACATTGATTTCAGTTGATACATATAAAACAATTAAGGGCGCATCTCAAGGCGAAATATTCAAGGATAAGGGAAGTAAATTTTTAGGATATGCTTTTCCGGTTCTAAATGAGGATCAAATCAAAAACAAACTCCTTTATTTAAAAGAATTACATCATAAGGCGCGCCATTGGTGTTATGCCTGGCGATTAGGTACGGAAGATTTTTCATTTAGAGCAAACGATGACGGGGAGCCCAATAACAGTGCTGGTAATCCAATTTATGGTCAGATATTATCACATGATCTAACCAATATATTAGTTGTTGTAGTTCGGTATTTTGGAGGAACTAAGCTTGGTGTTGGAGGGTTGATAAATGCTTATCGCAGTTCTGCGGGAATGGCCATTGATGCGTCAAAAATTATCCAAAAAACTATTGATGTAAGTTTTGAATTACGATTTGAATATGCCGATATGAATAAAATAATGCGTTTGATTAAAGAAAAAAATATAAAGATTATTCGTCAGGAAATGAATATGGACTGTATTTTCGAAATTTCTATCAGAAAAAACGAGGCAGAAAGTATTCAAAAAGATTTTAAAGAATTACGTTGTGTTAAAATTAAAGTTATCAGTTAAAACTTGGATAAATTTTATCTTGTAATGTTTGAGGTGCCTTCGTAGGCTTATTTTTTATCATATCAATAAAAACTAATGTTGTTGTGCCGGTAGTTAGTAAATCATTATTTTGATTATAAATTTCTAAGTTAAATTCAATTTTGATTAAAGGCTTTTTTTTTAAGGTAGTTACAATCGTCAAAAGATCATCATATTTAGCAGGCTTCAAATAATTAATATTAAGATTAAGTACCGGCAACATTATATTCGAATCTTCCAAACTTTTATAGCTAACACCTAAATTTCGAAGCCATTCAACCCTTCCAACTTCAAAATATTGAGCGTAATTACCGTAATAAACATACCCCATTTGGTCTGTTTCACCATACCTTACTCTCAATTTAGTTTTATTTATGATCATTTTTTTGTATTTTGCAGCTGATGAGTTTACGTAAAAAATAATTAATAATCAATAGCAAATATATTTTTTTATGATAAACTTTATTCACACATTTGTATAAGGAAAAACAAAACTTATTTTTTACATGTTTAAAGGGACCATATAAAAAATAAAAAGGGTAAAATACTAATTCAATAACTATTTAACGAGAATGATTAAAAAAGCTTCCACCGTATGGGATAATTGCCTTCTTTTTATTAAAGTTAATATTAAACCTCAAGCTTTTAAAACTTGGTTTGAACCTATAAAACCTGTTAAAATCTCTGGTGATGTCTTAACTATACAAGTTCCGAGTAAATTCTTTTTTGAATGGTTGGAGGAGCATTATATAAAATTGTTAAGAGTCGCTTTGGTTAGAGAATTAGGTGAAAATGCAAAATTGGTATATGATGTAAGAATGGAAAATACCTATAGTAACAGACAACCGCATACAGTTAAATTTCCAAGTTCGAACAAAAAACCGTTTATTTCAAAAGGAGGGAGTATTCCATTAGAGATTGACAAACGAGAATTGAAAAACCCGTTCGTCATTCCGGGATTGCAGAAAGTGAAAATTGAATCGCAATTAAATCCAAATTATAATTTTGAGAACTTTATTGAAGGTGACTCTAATCGTTTGGCTCGATCTGCAAGTTTGGCAGTTTCCAATAAACCCGGAGGAACCTCATTTAATCCGTTACTTATTTATGGAGGTGTTGGATTAGGAAAAACACATTTGGCACAGGCAATTGGGGTAAGAATTAAGGAAAGATACCCTGAAAAAACAGTTTTGTATATTTCTGCAGAAAAATTTACACAACAATTTATAGATTCCGTAAAGGGAAATACCCGAAATGATTTCATTCATTTTTATCAAATGATCGATGTTTTGATTGTTGACGACGTTCAGTTCCTGTCGGGTAAATCCGGAACTCAGGATGTATTTTTTCATATTTTTAATCACCTGCATCAAAATGGGAAACAAGTTATTTTAACCTCAGATAAGGCGCCAGTTGATATGCAAGATATTGAACAACGTTTGTTATCGAGATTTAAATGGGGCTTATCAGCAGAACTAATGCCACCGGACTATGAAACGAGAATCTTAATCTTAGAAAACAAAATGTTTAGGGATGGAGTTGAGATACCTGAAGAAATTGTTGAATATATCGCAAAGAACATAAAGACAAATGTTCGGGAACTGGAGGGAGTGCTGATTTCATTGATTGCTCAGGCTTCTTTTAACAGAAAAGAATTTACGCTTTCACTTACAAAACAAATCGTTGACAAATTTGTAAAAAACACCAAAAAGGAAGTCTCAATTGATTATATACAAAAGGTGGTTTCTAAATATTTTGAAATGGATGTTTCCACATTGCAATCAAAAACCAGAAAACGTCATATTGTACAGGCACGCCAATTGGCCATGTTTTTTGCTAAACGAATGACCAAGGCTTCTTTGGCTAGTATTGGATCACAAATAGGCAGTAGAGACCATGCCACAGTGTTACATGCATGTAAAACGGTAGATAACCTTACCGAAACCGACAAACAATTCCGAAAATATGTTGATGAATTAACCAAAAAACTTACCTTTTAATTAAATTTTTTTGATGAGAAAAATCTTGATGGTTTGTCTTGGTAATATTTGTAGATCACCACTGGCCGAAGGAATTTTAAAATCAAAGGTAAATGGTAAAAAAGTTTTGGTTGACTCTGCCGGCACGGGTGGTTGGCACATCGGAAAATTACCCCATGAAAGATCCATAGAAGTTGCGGCAAAATATAATATTGATATAACAGATCAAAGATGTCGTAAATTTGTTGTCTCTGACTTTGATGCTTTTGATCAAATCTACGTTATGGACAGATCAAATTACGAAAATGTTATTGCAATGGCACGTAAGCAAGCTGATATGGCAAAGGTAATAATGATAAGGGATGAAATTTTCTCTACATCCGGTAGAGACGTTCCAGACCCGTATTATGACGATGAAAGTGGGTTTGAAATTGTATATCAAATGATAGACGAACTCTGCGATATAATTGCTAAAAAGCTTAATAATGAACTCAAAATACGGTAAACTGTATTTAATACCAACAACACTAGGAAATAATGAGCCTCTGGAAGTTCTACCGCTCTCCGTAAAAAAGGTAGTGCAGCATACGAAGTATTTTATAGTTGAAAATGAAAAATCTGCAAGAAGATTTATAAAAAAAATTACACCACGCAAATCCCAAGCTTCTTTAAAATTATTTGTTCTGGATAAATATACTTCAGATATGGAATCTAAAGGGTATTTAGATGCTTGTTTAGAAGGTCTTAATGTCGGATTGTTGTCGGAAGCTGGTGTTCCTGCAATAGCAGATCCCGGAGCTGGTATTGTAATGTTAGCACATCAGAAAGGTATTAAGGTAATACCTCTTGTCGGACCGTCGTCTATAGTTTTGGCAATGATGAGTTCTGGGTTGAACGGACAGAATTTTGCGTTTAACGGTTATTTGCCAATAGATAAGTCGGAAAGAAAAAGAGCGATCAAAGATTTGGAAAAAACATCGAAACTCAAAAATCAATCTCAAATATTTATTGAAACTCCTTATAGAAATGATAAATTATTTGCCGATTTAAAAAGTTCTTTAACACCCTCAACTTTTTTGTGTGTTGCCGCCGATATTACCTTGCCAACAGAGTTTATACAAACATTAACTATAGACAATTGGAAAAATCAAAAGGTCGATTTGCACAAACGACCTTGTATTTTTATTATTCATAAATTTTAGTATAATTTTCTCCAATCCTTAACCCATAAAACAATCCGAGTTAAATAGTTGCATTTTTAATCGGTTTGATAAAGGAAGTATCATAACCGGAAAACTTTTCCATATAATGTTGTACGTCAGTTCCATAAGCGTCAGCAAAAATAGTCGAACCATTGCTTCTCAAATAACTTTTTACATTTCCTGCACCGGCTAAATGAGCTGCCGCCAAAATGCCAGATTCTGTTATTTCAATCCCATTAATTCTTTTACCGACACTTCTTTTAATGTCTCGTTTTAAAATCCATTTATTCAGCGAACATAAAGCTACAAATGCATCTTCTTGCATTTCAGGATTTGTTAAAAAGTCTCTTGTATTATAGATTTTTAACCTATGCAAAGTTGTTCTTCCAAATTGATATTTACCCAAATAGCCAAAAGTATTCACTCTGTCATATTTACCTTGCGATTCTTTAAAGGCCAAAGCTTCTTTAAAGCCTATGAACGAGTTGTCAATTGTTGGTGTAAAAATTAATTCGAATTCCTGAATTCCTTTAGTGACCGTAGCGATGGTATTCGCATTAGGGAGGTTGTATTTTACTCTTTTACTTTGATCAAGTCCAACTGAACTTATAAAAGTAAAAGCTATAAAAAAAATAACACTAAGAGGGATTAATATTCTTTTTCTTTTCATGACATTGTATTTTTTAGTTGGGGTATCCAAACTATACAATTATTCTCCTGCAAAGATAATCTAATTATTGCCTCAAAAGGTTAAAAAAATGCAAAAACTGGACCTAAAAGAAGTTAACACATTGTTAATAAGTATAGTACAAAATGTTAAATTTACCTCTTAATACCCTGTTTATTGATCCATTTTTGATATTTCCGGGCATTTCTATTGTGTTCTCCTAAAGTTCTTGCAAATTCATGTTCTCCCATGTTGGTTACACTGGCACACATATAATAATAAGCGTGATTTTGAGGGTGTAAAACCGCTTCAAGGCTTGATATATCTGGCATTGCTATTGGTCCGGGGGGTAAGCCAATATTCTGATAAGTATTGTATGGAGAGTCTATTCTCAAGTCTTTATTCAATACGCGCTTAAAAGTAGAGTCCTGACCATATTTTTGTTTTAAAGCATAAATTATTGTAGGATCCGCCTGTAATGGCCAGTTATCTTCTAAACGATTGAGATATAAACCGGCTACTTTAGGCCTTTCCTCCACCTCAGATGTTTCTTTTTGCACGATTGCAGCCAAAGTTGCAACTTGAATTGGTGTTAAATTCATTTTTTTTGCACGTTCAACACGGTCATCATTCCAATAATTTTGATATTCTTTTAGCATTCTTTCTCTGAACCTAGTAGCGGAAGTATTCCAATATAAATCATAAGAATTCGGAATGTACATGGCGAGACCTGTCTGTTCCGTAAATTCATTTTGTTCAAGAAAATCGATTTCTTTCATAGCATTTAAAATAGAAATAGAATCAGCTTCAATCTGAAGTGCAATTCTTCCCGCCAATTTCGAGTAAGAATCTTGGTTGTTAAAAGTTAATTTAACGGTTTCAGGCTCTCCTCCGCGAAGATGATCTACAAGAACATCATTGCTCATTCCTTCCGTTATTTTGAATTTGCCTGCCCTGATCTTGTTTGGATAATTCTTCTTTTCGGCAACCCAACTAAAACTTTTTGTATTTTTTAAAAAAGGGTCAATTAGCCGTTGAATATCAGTGAATTCCGAATTGGTTGGGATATAGATAAAGGCAGTTTCCTTAACATTGGAATTGTAGATCTTTGAATAGATGTTATAGGCAAAAAAAGTTCCAATAATAATTAGAGCAATAGTGATAAAGATAATTTTTCTTTTCATTTTCTAATTTCAATTTATAAGCTGGTAAAGATGCACATCTTTAAACGATCCTTCACTCAAGATCCAATCTTTTTGTGTGCCAATTTTAATGAACTTTAATTTTTTGAAAAGAGCGAGACTTTTTTTATTATTAGCCGGAATATTAGCATAAACCTGATGTAAATTTAAGGTGGAAAAGGCATATTGGGTGATCATTTTTAATGCTTCAGAAGCAAATCCCTTCTTTTGATATTCCTTCAAGATTAAGATACCAATTCCTGCTCTTTGATGTTGTGGGTTGAAATCGAAAAGATCAATAAAACCCACTTTTTCACTAGTATTCGTATTTGTAATAACCAACCGTAATTGCCTCGCTTCGTATATGTCTTGCTTTGCGTTGGCCAAATACTTTTTTAGAATAAATTTAGAGAAAGGTGTTTGAGTACTGCTAACCTCCCAAAAATCACTATTGTTTTCTGTAGAAAACAAAAAATCCAAATCCTCCGGTTCCAGGGCTCTAAGCGTGATGATCTGATTTTTTAATACTTGCATTCTATTTTGGAATTGTTTATTTGTGCAACCTGTTTTTGCTTAAAATTTGTTTTATTTTCACGAAGATATGTCAGTAGACATGATATCGTAGATTATTCTTTGTTCTTTCCCTTTGTGTTATGCTTCCACCTGTATTTCAATCTCTCCTTTAAAAACAAAAGTGGCAGGTCCCTTTAAAATTATATTACTGTAATTATTTCCTTCTCTGTCAAAACTCACTTCAAGTGTACCACCCAATGTTTGGAGATGGATTATTTTTCCGGTTGATTTTTTAGTTACGTGACTTGCAATAGCAACCGCTGTAACTCCGGTTCCACAACTTAAAGTTTCGTCTTCTACGCCACGTTCGTATGTTCTGACCTTAAAAGTGTTGTTATTTATTTGCTCCACAAAATTAACATTGGTACCTGTTGCTAAATAAGGACTTCCGTACCTTATCTCTTTTCCAATCTCTTTAACATCAATTTCATCAATATTATCTATAAATTCAACATGATGGGGTGACCCTGTATTTAAAAACAAATGATTGAATGTACTTCAATATTGTCAACATCGTTCATTTTTAAACTTACCAAATCGTTTTTAATTGTAGCATAATAAACTTTTCCAATAGCTTCGAATGCTGTTTTTTTCTTAAAAATTTCTAAATAATGTGCAAAATGCACTATGCACCTGCCACCGTTTCCACACATGGAACCCAAGTTGCCATCCGCATTAAAATAGACCATATTAAAGTCATGGGCGATGGAATTCTCCAAAAGCATCAACCCGTCTGCACCAATACCAAATTTACTGGTACATAGCGCTTTAATAGATTTACTATCGTTCTTAGGAAATATATCGCCTCTATTATCTATGATTATAAAATCATTTCCGGCACCTTGATATTTATAAAAATTTATTTTCACAATACAAATGTAGGGATAATTCGAGAATGGCATCCTGTTAAAGTATCGTTAAAGCACTATTTTTATTGGAAATATTCACTTAATTTTGAATATTATGATGAATAAAATATAACTAGATCATGAAAAAAATATTGAGTTTAATAGTCGTTTCAGCACTGGGAGGAGCACTTACTTTAGGTACTTATTTATTATTTTTTGAGAATAATAATAAAACTGCGATTATTGAGAATAGCTTACCCTCCAATGCAATACCAACGGTTTATAATACAACAGCGGTCTCAGCTGCCGAAAAGACTGATTTTACAGAAATTGCAGAACAATCTGTGAATGCAGTGGTACATGTTAAAAATCTTTCTATAGCATCCTCAAATTCAAATCCATTGCTTAAATTCTTTTACGGACAAACCTATGAGCAGGGTGATACCAGGATAGTGGGTACCGGATCGGGTGTGATCATTTCTTCTGATGGCTATATTATTACGAATAATCATGTAATTAAAGGAGCAAAAAAATTGGAAGTGACATTAAATAATAAAGTAACCTATAACGCTGAAATTGTTGGTGTTGATGAAAGTACGGATATTGCGCTTTTAAAGATCAACGCAAGTGATTTGCCATCTTTAATTATAGGCGATTCTGATAATTTGAGAGTTGGAGAATGGGTTTTAGCGGTTGGTAATCCGTTTAATCTTACATCTACGGTCACTGCTGGAATTGTTAGTGCAAAGGCCAGAAATATCCATCTCTCTAACAGTAATAACAGGATTGAGTCATTTATCCAAACAGATGCCGCGGTAAACCCGGGTAACAGCGGAGGTGCTTTGGTAAACGTTCGGGGTGAACTTATTGGAATAAATACGGCTATATCCTCGCAAACAGGTTCCTATATCGGTTATTCCTTTGCGGTTCCATCTAATATTGCTAAAAAAGTAATTGAAGATATATTAGAATTTGGTAATGTACAAAGGGCATATTTAGGGATAAATTACGACGAATTAGATGGAGAAAAAGCCGATAATTTTGGAGTATCAAGTTCAGAAGGTGTTATTATTACAAGAGTGATCGATCAGGGGGCAGCTCAGGAGGCCGGATTAGAAGCAAATGATATTATTGTAAAAATGGATAAAGTAACGATTACAAAATTCTCTGATTTACAAGGCTTTCTGGGTTCCAGAAGACCAGGAGATTCTGTTGATATCACGATAATAAGAAATGAACAAGAACAAGTTATTCCTGTGACATTAAGAAATCAGTTTGGTAAATTGAAATTTGGAAAAACGGATTTCACAAATTATTATATCGGCGAACTTATCCCAATGCCGCAGAAGGATGCTAATAAATTTGAAATAAATTATGGTGTCAAAATAGTGAGTTTGGACAATGATTATTTATACCAAAGATACGGTATTGAAAGTGGTGATTTTATTCTTTCGGTGGAAGACGAAAAGGTTTCGACATCAAATCAGGTGGAACAGTTATTAAAAAAGTATCAAAATAAAAATTACGTGGTTCTGGAAATATTAACAAAAGGCGGTAAACTTGGATATATCAGATTAAGAGAAAATTAATTTACTCAATTACCAAATGTTTAAAAGCCGTTCATTATGAACGGCTTTTTTTATGAAAAATTTAAAAAAAATCTTCTATTTTTGACAAATTAATATTTTAACCAAATTTACAAACAGAATGAATAATAATAATTTGTACGAGGAGGAGCTTTTATTTCAAGTTGACAGGCGTAGAGCAACAGTAGAATTGATCAAGATCATAAGCGATCTTTGGTATGAAAATAACATTGAATTGGTGCTGTTCAGAAACAATTTATTGGATCGAAATGTCAGTGAAATATTAAATTTGATCGAATATTCCAAAGAGTTTGTTCAAAAGCAAATTTCAATTTTTGATACTGTCGAAATTGCAAAAAAAATTCAGGAATTAGATTTGCCACCGGCTAAGTTGGATATTGGAAAATTAGCCTATGTTTTTAATTTAACGGATATAAATAAGATAGGTGAATTTGTTACCAAGAAATTAAAGGATGCAAAAAAAACAAACGGGTTTCAACCTAAAGATGTTGTGCTTTATGGATTTGGTAGAATTGGGAGATTATTGGCAAGGGAGTTAATGTCTAAGACGGGTAAAGGAAAACAAATGAGATTGCGTGCAATTGTAACCAGAGGAGAAATAACGTCCGAAATTCTGGAAAAAAGAGCATCCATGTTGCGGAAAGATTCAGTGCATGGGTATTTTAAGGGCTCGGTAAAGGCCGATTTTAAAAATAAAGCCTTAATTATAAACGGAACAACGGTTTTTGTTATAGCTACAAAGAACCCTGAAGATGTTGATTATACAAAATATGGTATTAAAAATGCTTTGGTTATTGATAATTCAGGAGCTTTCAGAACAGAAGGAGCATTAGGCAGACATCTAAAAGCGACAGGAGTGGCTAAAGTTCTTTTAACGGCTCCGGGAATTGGCGTGCCAAATATTGTTTACGGTGTAAACCAAAAAAAATACGATCCTGATAAAATTGATATTTTTTCGGCTGCTTCCTGTACTACCAATGCAATTACTCCCATATTAAAGGCTATTAATGATACCCTGGGTATTGAACATGGTCATTTAGAAACTATACATGCATATACTAACGATCAAAATTTAGTGGATAATATGCATAAAAAATATCGTCGCGGAAGGGCTGCGGCACTTAATATGGTCATCACCGAAACCGGGGCGGGAAATGCTGTGGCGAAGGCCTTACCTGAATTGAAGGGAAAGTTAACTTCAAATGCTATTCGGGTTCCGGTTCCTAATGGGTCTTTGGCAATATTGAATTTGCAGCTACTCTCAAAAACTACCAAAGAAGATCTGAATGCCATACTAAAGAAATACGCATTGGAAGGTGATATGGTAGAACAAATTCGATACTCCTTAAGTAATGAACTGGTTTCTTCAGATATTATAGGTACTTCAGAACCATCAATTTATGACAGTGAAGCAACCATAGTCTCCTCCGATGGAAAGAATGCAATTGTCTATGTATGGTATGACAATGAGTATGGGTACAGTCATCAGGTGATGCGATTGGCAAAATATATTGCACAGGTAAGGAGGT
>PVMS01068724.1_pt1 | contig 12967 bp, 9 predicted proteins | sample 1853461 | NCBI WGS metagenome assembly PVMS01 (sample SAMN08582032, study PRJNA380276) | Marine sediment metagenome, whole genome shotgun sequencing project. | isolation source: ocean sediment barecode stripped | collected 2017 | reverse complement strand
ATGTCGAGCGCCTGAAACCCACATGCGAGCGTGTCCATCAAACAGTAATGAGCCGTTTCGAATGCGACCTCACTGTCGATCTCGGTGTTGCATACAAAGTCTGCAATATCGACGAGTTCTTGGTCCCAGTCGGAACGTTTCGCCGAACGAATATCTAGATTGGACATGCTATTTACGGTCCTCTATGGCGACCCAATCGCGCAGGTCGGGTCCAATGTAATCGGCGGCAGGCCGAATTAGTTTGTTATTGGAACGTTGTTCCATGATGTGCGCAGCCCAGCCGCTGATGCGTGAGCAGACGAAGATCGGCGTGAACAAGTAGGTCGGAATACCCATGAAGTGATACACGCTTGCTGCGAAGAAATCAGCGTTAGCGAAAAGCTTCTTTTCGTCCCACATAACTTTCTCAACAGCTTCCGACACCGGATACAGCACCGTGTTGCCGACGTCGTCCGCTAGTGTCTTCGCCATCGCTTTGTTAACGGTGTTGCGTGGGTCCGATGTTGTGTAAACGCGATGGCCGAAGCCCATGATCAGATCTTTGTCGGCCAACATTTGCAGAACACCTGCGGTCGCTGCTGCGGGTGTCTCGAACTTGGAAATCAACGCCATTGCAGCTTCGTTCGCACCACCGTGCAGCGCGCCGCGTAATGCGCCAATCGCGCCGGTAACCGCGGAGTGCATGTCAGAAAGCGTGCCCGTGATCACCCGTGCGGCAAACGTCGACGCATTGAATTCGTGCTCGGCGTAGAGAATGAGCGTTGTGTCCAGTGATTTGCGATGCAGCTCCGATGGCGCCTTGTCGTGCAACATGTGCAGGAAGTGTCCGGCAACACTGTCGTCGTTGGTTTCGGTATTAATGCGAACGCCGTCGACATGAAAACGATGCCAGTACAAAAGCATGGACGGCAGACACGCCAGTAGACGATCGGCAACGTCGGCCTGATTAGAGAAGTCGCCCTCGGGTTCGATGTTGCCGAGGAACGAAACACCCGTGCGTAATACATCCATCGGGTGCGCATCAGCAGGAATCATCTCCAGGACTGTCGCAAGGGCGTCCGGAAGACCGCGATTCTCTTTGATTTTCCCGATGCAGCTACTGAGCTCAGCTTGCGTTGGCAGATGACCGTGCAATAACAGGAACGCTACTTCTTCGAAGCTCGCATTGTTGCTCAGGTCGTAGATATCGTAGCCGCGATAGGTCAGACCTGCGCCTTCCTGGCCTACGGTGCAAAGTGCCGTCTGACCCGCCGTTACTCCGGCGAGGCCGCCTGTTTTCTTCTTTTCTGCCATTGTCTTTTCCCGTCCTCTTCCTATTCTTTTCCTGTGTCCAGACCTTTGTCCGCGAACAGTGCGTCGAGTTTGTCTTCGTAGTCCTGATAACCGAGAACGTCGTACAACTCTGTTCGTGTTTGCATGTCATCGATCGATGCTTGTTGCGTGCCATCGGCGCGCAGCGTTTTGTAAACACCAAGTGCCGCTTTCGACATCGCACGAAACGCGCTGAGTGGATACAGCGCCATGCTGACGCCGACACCGGCAAGCTCAGCCGTGGTGAACAGCGGCGTCTTGCCGAACTCCGTAATGTTCGCAAGCACCGGCACCTTGATCGTGTCCGTGAACTGCTGGTACTCATCAGTTGTCGTCAGCGCTTCGGCGAAGATCATGTCTGCTCCCGCTTCTACGTAAGCCGCGGCTCTATCTAAAGCTGCATGTTGGCCTTCGACTGCGTGTGCATCAGTGCGCGCCATGATGATGAAGTCATTGGCGCCCCGACCATCCACTGCGGCCGTTATCCGATCGCACATTTCGCGGGTCTCGACGAGCGCCTTTCCGGGCCGGTGACCGCAGCGCTTGGCAGCAACCTGATCCTCGAAGTGACATCCGGCAGCGCCGGCACGATGCATTTCGGCAACGGTCCGGGCAATCATGAAGGCCCCGCCCCAGCCAGTGTCCGCATCGACCAGTAGTGGCAGGTCGGTAGCTGTGGTGATGCGTCGGATGTCTTCGCAGACATCAGTCAGCGTGGTCATGGCGAGATCCGGCAGACCGAAAGACGCATTCGCGACGCCAGCGCCGGACAGATAGATGGCCTTGAAGCCGGCTTTTTCAGCCAGCATTGCCGTGTACGCGTTCACCGCGCCGACGATTTGTAGCGGTCGCTCTGTTGCAAGCGCCGCCCGGAAGTTTGCCGCTGCGCTCATGCGTTGCGCCCTCTCAGGTAGTTTCAGACGAAATTTTAATCGCGATTAAAATAACGGGGAGGCGATTCTAAACCACGCGAGGGTCGTTTCCCAAATGTAGGAGGGCCTTTAGGCCCGAGGTCTGGCATTGGATCGGGCCTAAAGGCCCTCCTACAGCCGCTCCCACAACTTAGGAAATCTCAACAATAATGCGTCCTGTAACGGCACCGTCGATATAGGCCTGAAACTGGCCGGGAAGCTCATCAAAGCCAATCGTTGTACGGGCGATCTTGTCCAGATGCTGCGGGCGCAGGTCGCCGCCAATTCGCGACCAGACCTGAAGCCTGAGCTCGCGCGGTGTATCCACAGAGTTGATGCCAAGCAGGCATACGGCTCGCAGGATAAACGGCAAGACCGTGGTTTCGAGCTTGTAGCCCGCGGCCAATCCGACGCTCGCTATGTTGCCGCCGTAGTCGACTGTGCGCGTCAACCAGGTCAGGTGCTCACCGCCGAGATTGTCGATCGCCCCGGCCCACAGCGCCTTTTCCATTGGCCGCTTGCCGAAATCCATTTCGTCCCGCAACAGGATGCTGCTGGCGCCAATGCTGGTTAGATAATCCGCCCCCTCCGCCTTGCCGGTAACGGCGGCAACTTCGTAGCCGCGTCTGCTGAGCATGTCGATAGCGATGCTGCCGACACCACCAGTGGCGCCGTTCACGACGACCGGGCCGTTTTCCGGAAGCTGGCCATTTTGCTCCATGCGATGAATCGCCAGCGCCGCCGTATAACCGGCCGTGCCTAGTTGCATCGTTTCCTTTACGGTCATTCCATCCGGTACCGGAACCAGGCTTTCACTATCGATGCGCGCGTACTCGGCGTAGCCGCCGTCAATTGTCTCACTAAGACCACAACCATTGACCAGTACTGCGTCGCCGGGCTGAAAGCCTTCATCGTCACTACTAACAACCGTACCCGCCAAGTCGATGCCGCCGACCAAAGGATACCGCCGCAGTATTTTGCCGGTACCCGTCGCCGCCAATGCATCCTTGTAGTTAATCGTTGAATAACTAACTTTTATGACGACATTGCCAGGCGTCAGGTCGTCAATCGATATGTCTTCAAAGCCAGCAACAATGTTGCCGTCCTGTTTGTTAATTCGAAACGCGCGAAATTTATCCATATTCACCCCTTTTTGTGTTGTTCAGCCAGACTTCAAGGCCTTGTGTGTTTAAGTTTACGTCGATATTGAGAATCGACCACATTGTGTCGCGGTCTCCTTTGAAACCGTGCTCTGCCAAGCCGCTGACAAAGTATTCGAACATGGCTTCCTGCAAAGCCTCGGTGCGCTTTTCTGCATTCGCATTCTCGCGCGCCATACTGACGAACGCGTCGATGCCCTTGTGCATGTCTGCTGCAAGTCGCTCGAGATCGCCTACTTCGCTGTAGTGCGTCAGGTACAAGCGCTGCGGCTCGTAAGACATGATGCGGTCGACCGACTTATGCGCCTCATCAGGGTCGAAATGAACGGGTGTTGTTGTTGGAAAAATGAATTCTCCCGCCGCCGTATCCAGTTCGCGATACGAAACACCAAAGCTGTCGCCAGTGAATATTCCTTTAGCTTTTGGGTCGCTCAAGCAATAGTGATGCCGCGCGTGACCCTCAGTGTAAAAAGCTTGCAGTTCGCGGCCATGCAAAGAGAATACTTCGCTGTCATCAGCAATATCGATGCGCGCAGCGTCGATAGGCCGGATCTCGCCATACATCTCCGCTGTTTTCTCTTCACCGTAAACCGCTTTGGTCCCCGCGATAAGGCGCGCCGGATCGATCATGTGCGGTGCACCGCGCGGGTGCAGGACACAGCGTGCGTTCGGTAAATGTTGCAGCAACAAGCCAGCGCCACCCGCGTGATCGAGGTGTATATGCGTAAGAAAAACGAACTCGACGTCGGCCGGATCAAGGTCGCTCTGTTGCAGCGCCGCCAGCAATAGCGGCACGCTGCTGTTTACCCCGGTATCGACAAATGCGCCGCGTCCGTCTTCAACGATCAGGTGGCTCGCGTCCTGAAGCGGTCGAGCATACTCAGTATCAATGGCAACCACGCCATGTTCGAGTATCGTCGTATGTGGGTGTTGAGCAGGCATTGGCCCTACTCTACTTCGCTGGTCTCTAATCCTTCAAGGCTGGCAAAGTATGCTGCGAGCTGAGAAACCGTTGCGTCGCTCATGTCCGCGACCAGTGGCGACATCACCGGGTCCTTGCGAGAACCGTCGCGATACTGAATCAAAGTGTGCTCAAGGTAGTCCTCGTGCTGGCCGGCAAGTGTCGGCCAACCGGGCGACAAACTGATGCCATTTTGTCCATGACAGGCAACACAGGTCCGCGCCGGCTCGAAACTCGAGCCATTATTGCCGCCGGCCTCAACCGTATCGGCTCCGAGTGTTGCGAGATAAGCGGCAGTATCTTCAATATCCTGATCGGAAAGACTGGCCGCCTGCGCGCTCATAGTCGGGTGTGTGCGATTACCATCCCGATAGCCCCGCAACGCAATGATCAGGTAGCTCGCCTTCTGGCCGCCGAGCTTGGGCACACGATAAGAAGGATAGGCATTGCGATAGCCCTCTATGCCATGGCAGCCCAGACATGTGTATCCCAGGATCTCACCGCGCTCAGCATTGCCTTCGGCGCTGGCGCTTTGCGCAAAGATGGCACTGACAAGAACCAGCGCTGCGCAAATCGTTACGATTTTGTGTTTGCTAATCACTTGATAATTTTACGTTTTATGGCCACGCCCCCACGTTGGGCGGCGCTCAGAGGTCGCTATGGTAGTGACATCAGACTACGAATTCCAGACTACCGTCGCGTCGCCCGCTTACAGCTGCATGCTAGCATCACCCGCTCGCTCGCACCGCGCAGGGTTTTCGCCGTGAAAAAAGGCATTGTCGCTCTTTCAGTCCTGGTTGCACTTGCTGTACTTATAACGCCCGGAGTTATCGGTCGCCTGGCCGAGCAGGGTGTCAACGACAGTCTCGAGTGGGCCGACAGCGAGAACGCGGCATTCCTGATTACCACCACCGAATTTGAGCGCGGCTGGTTTACGTCTACCGGCCAGCACCGCATTGAGCTGCTGCAAGGCGATCTGCCGGTGTTGGTTGTTAACACGCATCTTGATCATGGCGTAATTCCAGTCTCATCTCTGTTCAGAGAAAATGGTTCGCTGCTGCCCGGGTTGGGCAGCGCCGTGTCGACGCTGGGCCTCGAGCGTAGCGATGGTTCGGTTGAGCCACTACCGATCACGATCTACACCAACATCCGATTGACGGGCGCGCTGCAGTCACGCTTGATTATAGACGCCAGCGGCGTTGATACTGCCAACGAACGTATCGACTGGGGTGGCTCGGAGTTTCTTATCAGCAGCCGCCCTGTCGATCAGAGCTTTGGCGTGACCGGCACCTTCTCCTCGCTCGCCGTTAAGTCCGAAACCGAAACCACCCTTGTCGGCGCGGTAGAAGTCGATCTTGCGCTGGCCGCAACGCCGTACGGTTATGTCGTCGGCGCGGTAAGCGTCGCGCTCGATTCGATTTCGATTATTGGTGCCGGGCAAACGATGACGGCCGGTCCCATGTCCGTCGAATCAAACTCGTCGATAGATGGCGATCGATTCACCGGCGACCTTGCACTGGATATTGAGAACACGCCGATGGTTTTAGGCGGCAGCGGCAGCGTGCAACTCGTGGCTCGATTGGAAAATGCTGACGCGGCCGCTGTTGGAAAAGTAGTACGCAGCATCGACACTCTGTGGACTACTTACGGTTACGGCTATGCGTTTGCCGAGCTCGAAGAGAGTCTGCTGACCCTGCTCGCCGGCGGCCTGCAACTGCACTTTGATCAGCTCGATATATTAAGTCCGTTTGGGCAGCTTACCTCACGAGCAAGCGCATCCGTCGAGCCGGCCGACAACAATGACTACACATGGGCCACTGCCGCAACGCTGCTCGATGGGTCGGCGGACCTTAGTTTGCCGAAAGCACTGGTGGATATGGCGACGCAATCCAATCCTGAGATGCATGCAGTAATTGGTCTGGGTTACCTGCGCAAGCGGGGCGACTTCTACGTAATGGCGGCGTCCTTCGGCGATAGCGTGTTGACCGTCAATGGTGCACCAATGCCGATTCCTCTATCGGGGCTGTAAGAACTCTTCTGCGCGATGGCATGCGACCGTTACACCCTCAAGCTGTCGTGTCGATGGCCGCGTGGTGGTACAAATATTCTTGCTGTGCGCACAGCGCGGGTGAAACGCGCAGCCTGACGGCGGATTGATTATCGATGGCACCTCACCGGCCAGAGAAGCGTAACCGCCAGCTGCGGTTGGGTCTGGAATCGGAACTGCTTTGAGCAGCGCGGCTGTGTAAGGGTGCAATGCATTCGCGAACAGTTTTTCGCTGGCAGCGAGCTCTACCAGTCTTCCCAGATACATCACCAACACGCGATGACTAATTGAGCGCGCAACGGCAAGGTCGTGCGTAATAAACAGAATCGACAGGCCGCTTTCTCGTTGTTCCCGCATCAATAACTCGATTATTTGTTTGCGAACCGAGCCATCAAGTGCCGCCACCGCTTCATCGCAGACCAGCACCTTGGGCCGCAGAATCAGCGCGCGAGCTATGGCGACGCGCTGCGCTTGTCCACCGGACAATTGGTGTGGATAGCGAGTCAGATAGGTTTCATCGAGGCCGCCCTTCTCCAGGATTGAGCTGACCAGGTCCTGGCGCTCCTCTTTCGCCTTACCAGGCTAGTGTACCAATAGTGGTTCCGCAACAATCGCCTGAACTTTCATCTGTGGATTCAGAGAGCCGACCGGGTCCTGGAATACGAGTTGCAGATCGCGTCGCACCCTGGCACTGCGCGACTTAAGCGTCTTCCCAAGCTCGCGACCGCAAAACGCGACCCGCCCCGCGCTCAGCGGCACCAGACCCAGCGCCGCTCGTACCAGACTGGACTTACCCGATCCCGATTCCCCCACAATGGCCACGGTTTCGCCTGCCTTTACTGCCACGCTGAGCTGCTGCACAGCGTGTAATCGACCTCTACCGCGCTCCCGATAACTAACTTCGGCGCCTTCAATCGCGAAAACATCTTCGCCTTCCAGCGGCGCAAGCACCTTGCCGCGATCGAGACGCGGTGCTGCTGCAATCAATGCTCGGGTATGTTCATTCTGTGGGCCGGAGAACACCGAAGTGGTTCGCCCCGCCTCGACCAGGCGCCCTTTTTCCATGACCAGCATGCGCTCGCAACGCCCGGCAACGACGCCGAGGTCGTGTGTAATCAATAGCAACGCCGTGTTGTCGCGGATCTCTTCAAGGAGTTCGAGGATTTGTGCCTGCACAGTGACATCCAGCGCTGTAGTCGGCTCGTCCGCAATCAACAAGTCTGGTTCCGCGATCAACGCCGACGCAATCATGGCGCGCTGGCGCATGCCGCCCGACAGTTGATGTGGATACGCATTGAATTGTCGCTGCGGATCCGGCAGCCCAACGCGCTGCAGCATCTCGATAACTTTGTCGTTCACCACGTTACCCTTTGCGAGGTCATGCCGAACAAGAATGTGGCCGATTTGGCGGCCAATTTTCACGTACGGGTTTAATGCCTGCATCGGGTCCTGAAACACCATTGCCACTCGCACAGCGCGAATGTCGTCCAACGCTTTTTCGCTGGCACCGAGTATGTCCGTGCCAGCAAACTTTATCGCGCCCGTTGCTGTTGCTGCATTGGGAAGTAAACCAAGAATCGCGAGCGCCGTTTGTGTCTTGCCGGAACCGGACTCACCGACCAGCCCAACCGACTCGCCGGCGTCAACCGCAAAACTCAAGTCCTGCACCGCCACGTCGTCGCCGTATCGAATGCTCAGGTTTTCGATCTGCAACAAACTCACCGTGCCTGCCTCGAGTCGAAAACGTCACGCAGCGCGTCACCGAGGAAATTGAAACAAAGCAGGATCAGCGCGAGTATCGATGCTGGGATAAGCAACATCCACGATGCACCTTCCATTTGGTTAACTCCCGCATCCACCAGCGCGCCCAGGGACGTTTGTGGCTCCTGAATTCCCAGCCCAAGAAAACTAAGAAACGACTCAACCAGAATTGCTTGCGGAATGGTTAGTGTGACGTAAACAACAACCATGCCGAGAAGGTTTGGTGCAATGTGGCGCAATAATATTCTTGCAAAAGAGACGCCTGTGAGTTGTGCTGCCTGCACAAACTCGCGCTCGCGCAGGCTTAGTGTTTGTCCGCGAACTATGCGCGCCATGTCGAGCCAGTTAATTGCGCCGATCGCGATGAAAATAAGAAGAATGTTTCGCTGGAAGGCCACCATCAGCAAAATGACAAAGAATATGAAGGGCAGCGCATACAGGGTGTCCACGAAACGCATCATCACGGCATCGACACGCCCGCCTGCCAGGCCGGCTATCGCGCCGTAAAGAACACCAATTACCAGGCTTACGGCGCTCGCAACCAGCGCAATCAGGATTGTGACTTGAACACCAAGCATCGTGCGCACAAACAGGTCCCGGCCCAGGTCGTCGGTGCCGAACAAGTGCCAGCCGGAGAGGCCTGGCACTTGCAGAATGTTGTCGAAATCTGTTTGCAGATAATCGTGAGGGCTCACTAGCGGCCCAAGAAAGGCGACCAACACAACAACGGCAAGCAAGCTGCCGCTCACCCTGACAGCCCGGTTTGTAAGGGCCGTCATCGCAACCGTATCCGTGGGTCAATTACGCTATACAGCAGGTCGACGATAAGATTCAGCAGCACCACCAGCGTCGCGTAGAAAACAACAATGCCCAGGACCAACGTGTAATCTCGATTCAGCGCGCCGCGAACGAAGTGCTGTCCCAAACCCGGGATGCCAAATATTTCTTCAACGACCACGGAGCCGGTAAGAATCGCGGCAATAGCCGGCCCCATGTATGAGATCACCGGCAGCATTGCGGGCTTTAGCGCATGCAAGCGCACGATGGCGCTGGTCCCCAAGCCCTGCGCGCGCGCCGTGCGCACAAAGTCGCTATTCAGTACTTCAATCATGCTGGCGCGCGTCAGGCGGGCAATGTAGGCAATCTGGGGCAACGCCAGCGAAATGACAGGAAGAATGAATCGCCCGCCGCCCGCTGTGCCGCTCCAGCCGGCCGGCAGCCACTGCATGCGAACCGCAAGCAACAACACCAGCACTGGGGCTATGACGAAAACGGGGATTGATATTCCGGTCATCGCGAGCGTCATGACCACACGGTCAAGCAAGGAGTCCTTGCGCAAAGCGGCAATGGTGCCTGCGCCTACGCCAACCACTACCGCCAGCAACATCGCCATCGCGCCAAGCATTAATGATAGCGGGAAGGCCGCGCCAATGAGCTCACTGACGGTGTGGTCTCGATAGCGATAGGACGGCCCCATGTCGCCACGCAACAGCCCGGACATGTAGCTAAAGAATTGTTTTGGCAGCGGCGCATCGAGTTGGTACGCCTTGGCAATATTCGCCTCAATTTCCGGCGGCAACACGCGCTCGTCGTCAAACGGCCCGCCCGGCGCGGCGTGCACCATTAAAAATGCCAGAACAATAACCAACAACAATGTCGGAATTGCACCCAGCAATCGAAGCAAGGCGTAACGCAGCAAAGGCGGTGTCCGAATTAAGGTTTAGTCGGTAGCAAGACTCAGGTGCTGACTGTAATGGTAATCCAGCACATTGTCTCCCCAGCCCTGCACTCGCGGATTCACGAGATGCTTGCTGACAAAGAAATACAACGGTATGACCGGGTGTTCGCTGAGCAGAACGCGCTCTGCTTCCTCCAGATACAAACGGCGCTTTTTCATGTCGGTCTGCTGTGCAGCATCATCCATGCGCTTGTCAAACAGCTCGCTGTTAAACCGTGGCATGTTAGACGGGTTGCCGCTTTCCAGAATGCTCAGGAAAGTATGCGCGTCGTTATAGTCACCTATCCAGCTGGAACGAAATACCTGCGTGATCTCTCCGGCACGCATGTTGGCCAATAGCACCTGAAACTCTTCATTGACCAGCGTTGTTTTGACGCCGAGCGCGTCCGCCCACATTGACTGCACTGCGAGTGCAATCCGTTGCTGTGTGTCCGAGGTGTTATAGCGCAGTTCAATCTCAGCCGGGTTATCTTCGCCGAAACCGGCTTCGCGATACAGTCTTCGCGCTGCAGCGTTGCGCTCTTCCTGGCTCATGTCTGCATAGCTGAAGCGTATCGGTTCATAATTATCGACCCCGGGTGGCACCCAGCTGTATGCCGGCGCCTCGCCGCGGCCGATAACTTTTTCAACCAGCGTTTCGCGATCGATTGCCATTGAAAGCGCTTGCCGCAATTCCAGATTGTTAGCGAATGGGGGCTTGCTCAGATTGAAGCCGTAGTAGTAGACCCCCAGATACGGCGCGATGTGCATTTGTTCCGCATACTGCTCGCGAATGGACGCAAAGCTGTCCGGAGGAATGCTGCCCGTGATATCGATTTCCCCTGCTCGGAAACGATTCAGCTGCGTCATTTCCTGTGTGATCACAAGGTAGTTAACCGCTTCGATGCTGGTTAATGCGTTATTCCAATAGTGCTCGTTACGTCGCAACCGGATCACCGAGGCGGGCTCCCAGGATTCGAGTTTATACGCGCCGTTAGTCACCAGGTTTTCAGGTCGGGTGAAATCGTCGCCATGCTCTGCGATGGAGCCCGCGTGCACTGGAAACGTGCTCGGGTGTGTAAGCAAACTCAGCATGTACGGCGTCGGTCGTCGTAACGTAATGATGAGCGTGTTGTCCTCTGATACAGAGACACCTAGTTGGTCGGGAGAAAGCTCGCCGGCAATGATTTGTTCTGCATTGGCAATAGCCGCTACCGCCTGAGCGTAAAAAGCGGCGGTTGCCGGGTCGACCAGGCGACGCAAAGCGAAAACAAAATCTCCGGCTGTTACGGATTCGCCGTTCGACCAGCGTGCATCGCCCCGTATTTTGAATTCGTAAGAGATGCCGTCGTCGGAAATAATCCAGGACTCTGCGACAGCGCCGACCAGCTCGCCGGATACGGAATAGCTAACCAGCCCTTCGCCGATATCGCGCAAGACCTCAGCGGCTTGCGTACTACGGGCCTTATGCGGATCAATGGATTCCGGATCCGTTAACAGACCACGATTCAACGTAGATACGGGTGGGCCGTTATTCCCAGATTCACCACACGACCCGGCCGCGAAACATGCGAGCAGAAGAACGGCGATACGAAATGATTTCATGCCGCGAAGCATACCGCAGACCGCCTTTAGGCAGAGCGTCGAAGTTGGCGCTTTTTGAGGTGAATCAGCAGCAGCGAGACTGCCGATGGCGTCATGCCCTCAAGGCGCGATGCCTGGCCAATAGTAACGGGTCGCGCAGCCTCCAGTCTTTGCCGCGCCTCATTCGACAGGCCATCCACTACCGAATAATCGATGTCGTCTGGCAGGCGCAGCGTTTCCTGCTTCGCGTGCTTTGCAATCTCGCGTTCTTGTCGGTCGATATAGCCGGCGTACTTGGCCTGAACCTCGATCTGCAACTCAACTTGCTCGCGTTGCTCATCTTCCATGGCCTGCATGGCGTTGCTGCTTCCAATATTCGGCAGCGCGATGACGTCACGGTATTTGTACTCCGGCCGTTTTAGCAAATCCGCCGTACTCTTCAGTCGCTCGCGCTCTACCTCCACTGCATTGCGCTTCGCATCAAACACCGACCAACGGTGGTCATCGACAATTCCGAACTCCCGGCCGACTGGCGTGAGACGAAGGTCGGCATTGTCCTCGCGCAACAGCAAACGATACTCGGCACGACTCGTAAACATCCGATACGGTTCGCTGACGCCGCGCGTCGTCAAATCATCTACCAGCACGCCAATGTAGGCTTCATGGCGCTGCGGGTGCCACTCGTCTTTTTGCTGTGCCTGTCGCGCCGCGTTCAGGCCCGCAAGCAAACCCTGAGCGCCAGCTTCTTCATAGCCGGTCGTACCGTTGATCTGGCCCGCAAAATACAAGCCGGCAACCGGTTTCGTTTCCAGCGTGGGCTTTAGATCGCGGGGGTCGAAATAATCATACTCGATGGCATAGCCCGGCTGGGTGATACGCGCTTTTTCGAAGCCGACTATTGAGCGTACGAATTGCTCCTGCACGTCCGCTGGCATGCTGGTGGAAATACCGTTCGGATAGATCAAGTCAGTTGTCAGGCCTTCAGGTTCCACGAAAATCTGGTGAGAATTCTTGTCCGCGAAACGTACGACCTTGTCTTCCACCGAGGGACAGTAGCGCGGCCCAACGCCTTCGATGCTGCCTGTGAACATGGGTGACCGATCGAGCGAGGCACGAATGATGTCGTGTGTGTGTTCGTTCGTTTTCGTGATGTAGCAGGAAATTTGCTGCGGGTGATCGCTGCGTCGTCCAAGAAAAGAAAAAACGGGGGTCGGCTGGTCGCCAGCCTGTTCCTGCATCACGTCGTAATTAAGTGTTTTGCCGTCCAACCGCGGCGGTGTTCCGGTTTTTAGCCGTGCAACCCGAAACGGCAATGCCCGGAGGCGCTCTGCGAGCTTGATTGCCGGGGCATCGCCCACTCGACCGCCAGGTGTTTCGGTATCGCCAAACAAGATACGGCCACCGAGGAAGGTTCCTACCGTTAACACCACAGATGCGGCTCGAAACTCGCTGCCATCGGCAAGAACAGCGCCGCTGACTCGATCATTAGTAATGATCAGGTCATCGACCGCGCCT